>Ga0209491_10000898_pt1 | contig 59600 bp, 59 predicted proteins | sample BON02_FD_187213 | JGI IMG/M metagenome (GOLD analysis project Ga0209491, IMG submission 187213) | Freshwater microbial communities from Lake Bonney liftoff mats and glacier meltwater in Antarctica - BON-02 (SPAdes) (version 2) | ecosystem: Environmental > Aquatic > Freshwater > Ice > Glacier... | reverse complement strand
TCCAGCACCAAACTGATGGCGTCTAGTTTAAATTCTTTCGGGTACTTTTTTCTTGTGGTCATTTCAATTGCTCCAGTTTTGAGTATTATCTCTTAACTAGGCTGTTCTAATCCATTAGACCACGTCAAATTCACATATTTGTATGGGCGTACCCTGCTGCATATGGAAAGAAATGCCACTATACTTTTTTGTGAAATTTAATATAGTATTTGGAAGAAAATAACGTGCTTGGCAATGCGTTGTCGCTATCGTTAAACTGCCTATAGAATCGTCGGTATATTCTTGGGCAACTCTCTTGATGCTTCCGACTTTATCAATAATCTCTTCTGCCATATTAAGAATGATTTTACCAACGGGTGTGATGCCTGTTAGCATTCTGCCGTGTCTTTCGAAGATTTTAACTTTCAGTTCATCCTCAAGCATTCCGATCTGTTTACTAACGCCGGGTTGTGATGTAAAAAATAACTCAGCAGTCTTAGATACATTGAGGTCATTATTAGCTACACCTAATATATATCTTAATTGCTGTATTTTCATATTGATACCCCCCAAAGCCTAGTTTTGAAATTTGTAGTTATACTGAAAGACAACGCTAGATAAAATTTAGTTTAATTGCACAGACTATATACTAAAAACTCGGTATATTCTTACAACGATGATCGAATAATTAGCACCTAGCTAGGAATTACGCTCTAGCAGTAAAAAAACATCAAAAATCAAGCGTTAGGGGGAACAAGACTTTACGAAGCTTACTGCTAGAGCAACCGCTATCAACAATCAGGAGCTTTTCTAGTTTAAATCTGTAATCTAAAAATAGTATATTAGGCTGAATCTAATACCCCACATCTAGAATACGAATATAGTTATAGTTTAAAATTATAGCAATTGCAAAGCAGTACCTAGATGATGTTTTTATTACGATTATGTTTCATAGATTTTTTTGGCATATCAACTGGTACAGCTTGCTTTTAGAGTAAGTATTTATAAGGAAAGTATAGATAATTTAAGGTAATAAGTTAATTTTTTTGAAATAAATCTAATGCTTAAATCTTAGCGATGTGAAAAGCGCTTATTTTTATAATATAAATCCACATCAAATTGTTATGGCTAAGTTTTATTATCCTTAAATTTAAGCCACTTTTTTTGTTTCTGCCTTTTCTGAGTAAAGGTCTTATAGCTAAGCGAATAGAGTAATTGTTTATAGTTATAAAATAGAGACTTTCTTCGTCCGCACTGACATTATCTAACTATAATTCCTATACTCATCCTTGTTTCACTATTAAAAAACGAACCGGCGAGGTTTTAATTGTGATTAACGATTCGCTATCGAGAATAAAAAAGGACGTTAGTCGAGCAAAGATAGACTTTAACTCGAATAACGTCCTTTGTGTACTCACTATTTATTTTAAGGCTTTATTTCACGCCTACCTTCTTTGTTTCAGAACGGAACAATTCTTTGCCATTTACTGCAGCACTTCCGCTAATGGTTATCTCTCTTAAAATAGTATCCATGACGGGGCAATGCTTCTCTACTGCTTCAATGAGGTTCATTAAAGTTTCCTCATCGGCATTACTTTCAATATTGGTTTTGAAAGTAATCTTGGTAAATCCAGCAGGTGTGTTTTCATCTAGACCAAGCATACCATTTAAATCAATATCACCCTTGAGATCGACTTTAACCGAGTCTAGATGAATTCCCATCACTGAAGCATAGGCTGAATACATGATTTCTTGACATGTGCCTAAAGCAACTAATAAAAGTTCAACAGGATTTGGTCCAGCATTTTTACCTCCTAATTCTGGCCGATCATCTATTATCATCGGGGAAAATGATCTAATCTGTGCTGAACATCGAACATCCTCAACCAGTTCGGTAGTTGCCTTAAAAAAAATTTTGGCTGCTGCTGGGTTTGCTTTGACAGTCTCGATGGATTTAATCACTGCTGCTTTTACATCTTCCTGTGCCATTATATCTCTCTCTAATTTAAGTAGTGTTGTTGCCAACAAGTTGTCGTTTATTTTTAGTTGAGTATATATTTGATAATAAAATATGGAAATACAGAATAGCTATACTAGGTGTGTGCGTTAGAACTAAATGATATACCCAAGATACTCACGTCTTTCCTCGGCATATACTACCCCCTGAATACTGGCGGCCTTAATGAACATTGGCTTGTGGTACTGATTGACAAGTTCTATATATAGCTCTTCTGCGAGGTTTAACTTTATAGTCATTATTATTGAATTAGCCGATATAGTTTCCATTACTGGGCAATGCTTCTCTACTAGATCAATAAGGCTCATTATTGTTTCCTTATCGGCATTACTTTCAATATTGGTTTTGAATGAGATCTTGGTGAATCTAGCAGGCGTTTTTTCGTCTAGTCCAAGCATGCAATTAAAGTCAATATCGCCCTTGAGATCGACTTTAATCGAATCTAGCTTAATTCCCATCGCTGAAGCATAGGCTGAATACATGATTTCTTGACATGTCCCTAAAGCAACTAATAAAAGTTCAATAGGATTTGACCCTAAATTTTCACCTCTTAATTCTTGCCGATCCTCTTCTTCAAGGGGAAAAGATGATCGGAGCTGTGCTGGAAATCGAACATCCCCAACCAGTTCGGTAGTTGCCTTAAAAAAAATATTTGCTACTTTTGGGTTTGCTTTGATAGCCTCGATGGATTTTATCACTGCTGCTTTTAAGTCTTCCTGTGCCATGATATCTCTCTAATTGTAAGTAGAGTTGTTGTCAACAAGTTGTAGCTTATTTTTACTCGAGTATATATTTGATAATAAAATATGGAAATACAGAATAGCTATACTAGGTGTGTGCGTTAGAATTAAATAATATAGCTAGTGCAATTACTTACTTCCTCGGCATAAATTTTACCCACAACACTCGCAGCCTTGATCACTAACGGCTTTTTGCACTGGTTAACAAACGCTATGAAAAGCTTTTCTGCGAGGCTTGATTTTGTAGGGGGAACTTTCCCTATCGTTACCATTGTGGGAGGTGTTATACCTTAGTTAAATCTTGCATGTGTCATGTTATAGCTGAAGGGGGGGGATTTGTGCATGGCGCAGCACTTTTGTAATAAGCTTACCGGCTGGTTCAAGGTTTTGGCATTGCAGAGCCGATGCCTTCAAGTGATATTCCCGCATGGTTTACTTCGAGCTAGACTGACAATTTCTGGTGATTCAAGTCAGTGTTATTATAAAAGGCCCAAGCACCTTTCGATACAGGGACTTTTTTGGCGCTTTAAAATCTTAAGGAGTACAGATGTTCATTGTTACTTTAAAACTATACGCATATATGGAAAGTCTTATTTATCCTTAATAATCAATGTATTGCAGTGATATTTTGATTGGCTTTCCCTGGAACTTACGTAATATGCATCTGTGACAAATAAGCATATGCGGTTTTGATTGATATCACAAGAAAGCATCTAAGGCCGGCTTTTCTAAGGTTTGAGTATCTAGTGTTGAGTAATCCACCGTCTTATTTCTGCCAGATGCTTTAGCGTTATATAGCGCCTCATCAGCTTTTTTGACAATATATGTATAGTCTTGTTCTTGGCTAGGCTGACAGGTTTTAAAGCCTAAACTAATTGTAAGTACGCCTTGTTCAGAACCGCTATGCGGAATAGCTAGTTTAGCGACCTTTTTAACTACGGAGTCGGCATACTCTGATATTAGCTGTGGGTCCCCAGCAATAGTTAATATAATAAATTCTTCACCACCATATCTGGCAACAAAATCTGTTGCTTTTAAAAATGAGCTGCCTAGGACTTTAGCCACACTCTTAAGTGCTTCATCACCAGCAGGATGACCATAGGTGTCGTTGTACTTTTTAAAATGGTCTATGTCGAGCATAAAAACGGTCAGCAATTGTTTTTCTCGTTTAGCTATATTCCATTGTATTTTTAACTGTTCTTCTAAATATCTTCTGTTGTGAATGCCCGTTAGTGGATCAATATTAGTTAAGTACTCCAGCATGGTGACACTTTGTTTGAGTTCGCTATATTCACTACTCATTCTTTCTTCGATGAGTACTTTTTCGGTAACATCTTTCTGGATCCCTAAATAATGCGTCACTCGACCTTCAGCGTCGAAAATAGGTGAAATGCTCAATTCATTCCAAAATAGTGAGCCATCTTTTCGATAATTTCTTAGCGTAACAAGGCATGGCTGCGCATGTTTTATTGCATTGCGAATTATGGCTAATTGGCCTTCTTGGCTTTTATCTGAACCTTGTAGATATCGGCAATTTTTACCTTGAATATCTTCAAACGAGTAACCTGTTATTCTTTCAAATGCCGGATTTACAAAGATAAGTGGGTTGTTCGGTAGAGATAAATCTGCAATTGTGATCCCATCTCGCGAGTCCATTACTGCCGCTTGAAGTATTTCTATATTAAGCGCGTTTAAGCCTTTTTTTGTGCTGTGAGGGCCTAGATTAGTTTTGCTTGAATTAAGGTGTAAGAATAATGCTTTTCTCTCTTTCCAATTGTCTAGCCATTGTGGCATTAATTCTGTAGGCATCGGTTTGGCGATGAAATATCCTTGCCCCAAATAGCAGTTCAGAGACAATAATGCTGTTACGTGCTTTATGGTCTCAACACCTTCAGCAATTACTTTAGTTTTAAGAGCGTCGGCTAAGCTGACGATGCCTTTGATGATGGCCAAGTCAGCAGCATCTAAAAGCATGTCACGAATAAAACTTTGGTCAATCTTGATTAAATCTACAGGTAATTGTTTGAGGTATGTAAGCGATGAATAGCCTGTACCAAAGTCATCAAGGGAAGATTTAATGCCGAGAGTCGATATCTCCTTTAATAAAGATGAAATAAGTTTTACATCTTCCAAGCTATTGGTTTCGAGTATTTCTAACTCTAAAGATGATGCGGTGACTTCTGGATAAGAAGCTAGTAGCGCCTTTAGTCTTTGAATAAAGTTTTTCTGCTGCAAATGAACGCCATCGATATTAACGCTAATAGGTATGTTCAGATGCATCTTGCTCCATAGTGAAAGCTGTTTCAAAGCCGCTTCAATAACCCATTCTCCAATATCTATATTCAAAATGTGGTCTGCTACCAAGGGGAATATGTTATCCGGATAGACCATCCCTCGCTCAGGGTCTTGCCACCGCAGCAATGCTTCAACGCCAATTAGGTCGCCATTCCTCATATCTATTTTTGGTTGGTAATGTAATACAAATTCCTTGTTTTGTAGTGCTTTTTTTATCTTTCGCAGCTCTTCATGCTTTGCTTTGAGATCGGCATTTTGCACCATGTCAAATAATTGATAATTGTCTTTACCCTCTAATTTGGCTTTAAACAGTGCTTGAGCACTATTTCGAAGAAGTGCGTTTGAATTGTTTCCATCGCCAGGATAAAAAGCAATACCCAAGCTTGCTGAAAGATTAACGTCAGTGCCATTGATGGTATATGAGTCATTGATAGCATCTTTAAGTCTAACAAAGATTTTGTCATAGTCGCCAAGAGTGACTTGTTTCGTTACGATGACAAAGGTATTTCCACCGATGCACGACAAAATATCATTTTGCTTCAAAAGAAGCTTAATGCGCTCTACTGTATTAATTATTACCTGATCACCCGCTTTATGGCCGTACTTTTTATTGATCACTTTCAGGTTATCGATATCTAGATGAATGATGGCTAATTGTTGGTATTTCTGCTGAGACGCTATAAGGCTATCTAATCGCTCTATGAGTGATTTTTGATTGGGAAGACTAGTTAATAGGTCGAAATAGGTAACTTTTTTAATTTGTTCTTGATGTTCTAGTACTTGCGTTATGTCTGAAAATATCGCTATATAGTTTTGTATTTTGTTTTCAGCTGAAATAACGGTGCTAATGGTGAGTGCTTCAGTGATAAGTCTACCGCTTTTATGTCTATTACAAATTTGACCTGACCAATGACCATTTTTCTTGATAGACAACCACATTTGTCTATAAAATTCAGACGACTGAACCCCTGAATTTAATATCGCTGGTGTTTTACCGATAACCTGTTCTCGCGAATACCCTGTCAAATTAACAAATGCATCATTTACTTCGAGAATATATTGATCAGCATCAGTGATAAATATGCCTTCTTGTGCATACTCATAGGCTTTTGCAATAAGTGTTAATCTTTCTTCGGTCAGTTTATGTTTTGTGACATCTATGTGAACACCGCACATCCTGACTGCTACGTTCAACGACTCGTCCCCTAGCGTTAACCCATACCCAGTGACCAAGTTTATGAGCCTGTCTAAAAATCACATCGTAATAAACGATCTCTTTTGAGAAATGTAATTTCAATTCTGCTTGTGCGCCAGCCAAGTCGTCAGGGTGAAGGCTGTGCTTCCACGTATCGATATGGGGTTCTAACTCATCCAACTCATAACCGATGATTTCTGCCCATCGAGCATCAATGTATAAGGTACCGCTAACTATATCCCAGTCCCAGGTTCCTGCATTAGTTCCCTCTAATATGTAATCTAGTCTTTGAGTGCTGGCTTGATGTTCATTGATAATCATGACTATTTAGGTTTTAATATTAATTGCTTAGCAATAATTAGACTATATTGTTATTGCTAAGTCAAGCTTTAAGACAAGGGTGACTTTAAACTTGACTTAGCAATCTGCTTGTGGCGGTTTGAATTGTTGAACTTCTCTAAGCCTAAATCTATTGATTCGATACTTATTGTTAAGATTGTATCTCAAGCCCTTGCGTTTGCAGTTATCGAAAATTATAAATAATAAACGCTTTAATTTAGTTGCGAAAAAGAATTATTTTTTAGCAGTAAATAAAATTAAGGCCAGAAAGTGACGACTTGGATAGCGTCTGTTTAATGACCGATCGTCAAGCAATACATCGGGGAAAATGGTCTAATGAAAATTAACGCCACAATAAAAACGACTGTATTGGCACCAATATTCAATTATTTAGCTAAGTCCAAGAGTCTCACTTTTACTGCATACCTAGACAACCAGTACATACCCATTTAATTAACCAATAATTAATAATAAATGACGATGAATGAAGCAAGATAGTTTTTCTGATACGAAAAAAGACATAGCATAGGGCCGTGATAATAAAGCTAGAAAAGCTTTATTTGATGATCGTAGTGTGAAAAACTGTTTAAATTATTTGACGAAATAAAAAGAAAAACCACATACTGCCTTTATATTTAAGTGAATTGAGGTAGCGGTTTAAAGTTTAGTATTATGAATAGTTTATCGAAATCTGCTGCGAAAATATCATTAATCTACATAGTTGTTGGTGCTATATGGATACTGGCTTCTGATCTGGCTCTTACATACTTATTTAATAGTAAAGAGCAGGTAGCTCAACTACAAACTGTAAAGGGTTGGTTTTATATCCTTGCAACTGGTGTACTTCTCTTTTGGCTTGTTCATCGTCAGCTGAAGACGATAAAAGAAAGTGAAGAACGCTACATCCTCGCCATGAAGGGCTCTCAAGACGGCTTATGGGATTGGAACGTATTAACTGATGAGGTCATATATTCCCCTCGATGGAAAAGTATGTTGGGATATGAAGAGAATGAAATTAGCAACGATTTAGTTGAAGGGGTGCAGAGACTGCATCCGGATGATAAAAGCCGTGTGTTATCACATACGGCTGAACTCATGGAGCGCAAAACTGACAAGTATAATATTGAGTTTAGGATGCTTCATAAAAATGGGCAGTATATCAATATCCTTTCACGCGCCTTTGCTATTGAAGATGAAACGGGAAAAATAATTCGCTTGGTCGGTACTCATGTTGATATCACTGAGCGCAAGCAAGCCGAACAAAAACTCAAACTTGCCGCCAGCGTATTCTCTCATGCTCGAGAAGGCATCTTTATCACTGATGCTACAGGCGTCATTATTGATATTAATGATACATTTACTGACGTAACTGGCTATAGCCGTGAAGAGGCTATTGGACAGAACCCGCGTATTCTTCAATCTGGGCGGCAATTACCCGACTTTTATGTTGAGATGTGGCACGTACTATTGGAAAAGGGATTTTGGTCTGGCGAAGTATGGAACCGCAGTAAAAATGGTGAAGTATATGCTCAAATGCTCAACATTAGTTCAGTCAAAGATGCGGGTGGTCAAATAAGCAACTACGTTGCATTATTTACTGATATTACCGTGACGAAAGAGCATCAGCGTCAATTAGAACGCAATGCCCATTACGACGTACTAACCAATCTGCCAAATCGTGTATTACTGGCCGACCGATTATCTCAAGCCATGTTGCAATGCGACCGTCACGCGCATTCACTCGCCGTCATATTTCTAGATTTAGATGGCTTTAAACACGTCAATGATCTTCATGGCCATGATGTAGGGGGATGAACTGCTCATTGTGCTATCACTTCGGATGAAAGAAGCGTTACGTGAGGGTGATACCTTAGCTCGTCTTGGTGGTGATGAATTTGTTGCTGTATTAGCGGATTTAGCAAAAGTTGAAGATTGTGAGCCGGTATTAAAACGATTATTATTGGCTGCGTCAGAATCTGTCGCAGTAGGTGACGTAGTATTAAAGCTATCAGCCAGTATTGGTGTCACCCTTTACCCGCAAGATAAAGTGAATGCCGACCAACTGATGCGCCATGCCGATCAGGCCATGTATGCAGCTAAAGAATCCGGTAAGAACTGTTATCACTTGTTTGATACTGCTCAAGAGGATGCGGTGAAAGTGCAACGAGAAAACCTAGAGGCTATTCGCAGCGCATTAGATATGCAGCAATTTGTGCTCTATTATCAGCCTAAGGTTAATATGCGAACTGGCACAGTAATTGGTTTCGAGGCGCTCATTCGCTGGCAACACCCCAAGCGAGGCCTATTAAATCCAATCGCGTTTTTGCCTTTTATTGAAAGTCACGCCATGAGTATCGAAGTGGGTGAATGGGTTATTGATACTGCACTGACACAAATCAGTCTATGGCAAAAAATGGGTCTTAATCTCCCTTTAAGCATTAGTGTAAATATTGCAGCGCTACAATTACAGCAGTCTAACTTTACGGATAGGCTAACCACGCTGCTTGCGTCCCACCCCGATGTTGAACCTCGCTATTTAGAACTAGAAGTACTGGAAACCAGCGCCTTAGATGACGTGGCTCATGTATCAGAAATAATGGCTGACTGTATCGCACTCGGTGTAAACTTTGCCCTAGATGATTTTGGCACCGGCTATTCATCGCTTACTTATCTCAGGAACCTGCCCGCCAGCCTGATTAAAATAGACCAGAGTTTTGTGCGAGATATGTTGATGGACCCTGAAGATTTAGCGATTGTTGACGGCGTTATAGGCTTAGCTAAATCATTCAAACGTGATGTCATTGCTGAAGGGGTGGAAACCATCGAACATGGCACTGCTTTATTGCAACTGGGGTGTGAATTAGCACAAGGTTATGGCATTGCAAGGCCGATGCCGGCGAATGATATTCCTGCTTGGGTGGGTGACTGGAAGCCTGATAATGCTTGGCAAACCTGAACATACCTTTAGTGGTAGTGACCATTATGCATAACAACATTAACGTTTAGGTATCAATATTTGGTATTGATGGTGGCTATCATTATGCAAAGTGCAACTCTCCAGAACAAATTGCTAAAATCATTACGGAAAATTGTAAGTGATTATTTAATACTTAGTTTTACTCGTCAAAATAAAGGGATGCTTGCATGTCACACAATGACATTGAACATATTTTAAACTCAGTCAATGCTGTTATTGTCGGGAAAACTAAACCAGTGAAACTTGCTTTGAGTTGCATACTAGCAGGTGGTCATTTATTAATTGAAGATATTCCTGGTGTGGGTAAGACGACATTAGCCCATACTTTAGCTAAAACATTGGGTTTAAGTTTTCAACGCATTCAATTCACTAGTGATATGTTGCCAGCTGATATTTTAGGGGTAGCGATCTTTAATCGGGAAAGCCAAGAATTCAGTCTCCATAAAGGGCCAATATTTACTCAATTAATATTGGCAGATGAAGTTAATCGGGCTACACCACGTACGCAAAGTGCCTTATTAGAGGCAATGGAAGAACATCAAGTTACCATTGAAAATAAAACGTATGATTTACCTGCTCCTTTTTTCATCGTTGCCACCCAAAATCCGTCAAATCAAATAGGTACTTTTCCTTTACCTGAGTCTCAGCTTGATCGCTTTTTGATGCGAATTGAATTGGGTTATCCAGATGCCGAAGCAGAGCGTGGGTTATTACTGGGCAAAGACCGCAGGCAATTGGTTAATGAGCTGACTGCAGTTATCGAACAAAATCAATTGAAAACATTGCAAGATGAAGCGAGCAAAGTCCATGTTTCATCTGCCTTAGTTGATTATATTCAAAATATCTTAGCTTATACCCGTGATTCTGGGCGGTTTATCTATGGCTTGTCACCACGTGCTGGCATCGCATTATTGAGAGCGGCACAAGCATGGGCATTGATTGCACAACACAAACAAGTATTACCGGAAGATGTGCAAGCCGTTTTGCCGAATGTGATCGCTCATCGCTTACACCTGCGAGCAGAAAATCCGACTAGTGATTTTATAACTGACCTAATTAATGCTATCGCCATTCCCTAGATGTCATGACGCAGTATTTTAGCCAACTCTACCAAAAAATAAATACTTTTCGTGGCCGTCGTGTATTTATTGTTCCCACTCGATTTGGCTTTATTTATGGTGGCTTTCTAATTCTAATATTATTAGGTGCTATCAACTATAGTAATAGTCTGGGTCACATTCTGTGTTTTTTGTTGGCTAGCATGGGCTGGGTTGCTATGCATCACAGTTATCGTAATGTCGCAAAAGTCGAGTTAATTAATGGTTATGCAGATCCCGTATATGCAGGTCAGGCCATTCACTTTAATCTGGTTTTTGAAAATCGTTCCCATAGCATTAGCTACCAAATCCTTCTAGCCAGCAAGCAAACCAAATCACAATCATGGAATCTATTTAAACGTTGGGGTGGTTTTGAACATGATTATATAATTGCACGATTAAATAGTGTTGAAAAGACTACAGTGAATTATCGTATTCCGAGTTCGCGCCGAGGATACCAATTATTAGGACAACTTCGTGTTTCAAGTCAATTTCCTCTGGGCTTATATAACACATGGAGCTACTTCAATAGTGATGCTAAAGCCCTCATTTATCCGATGGCTCAGGGCGAATTGCCACTACCCAAATCGAGTGATTATGGTGATCAAATAACTGACCCAAATCAGAAAGGCAATGATGACTTTTCAGGTTTAAACAACTATCGTTCAGGGGACCCACTTCGTGCCATTGCATGGAAGGCATTAGCTCGAGATGATGTGTTACGTATTAAACAATTCACTGGCTATCAAGGTGGTCAGTTAATGTTGTCTTGGAATGATGTTGTTGAACTTGCCGGTACCGAAGCTCGATTATCACAGTTATGTAAATGGGTCCTTCAAGCAGATGAAGCAGGACTAGACTATGGACTAAGCTTACCTAATACCTCTATTAAATATGGTCACGGCGATAGCCATCGTCATCATTGTTTGACTGCCTTAGCCTTATACCAAAATGAATAAGTCTCAGCCATCTAATTCCTCGTTATTGTGGTTGATGACTGGCCTCACACTGGGGGCTTTTCCTCACTTCATTTATCAACCAATTTGGGTTACGGTGATGTTCATTGCCATGATTATTTGGCGAATAATGGCAATTAGGCATATGTGGCCTTTGCCGACTAAACGACTTTCATCACTGAAGGTATTACATCTTAGTATCGCTGGAATCGCATTTTTATTACTCTTTATCAGTTACGGTAACTTAATCGGTCGTGACGCTGGCGTTGCTTTACTGACGGTTATGCTCGGTTTAAAGGTAGTCGAGATTCGAAACCATCGTGATTATTATATCAGTTGTTTCCTTGGCTATTTTCTGGTTGTTACTAACTTCTTTTATTCACAGAATATTCCTACAGCACTACTAATGTTCGTAGTCGTAGTCATTATGACGGCCAGTCTGATCAGCCTGAACGATGGCAAGAAATCTTTATCCAATAAAGGTCTCATCAAACTTGCTAGCCAAATGTTACTACAAGCTATTCCTTTAATGTTGCTGCTATTTGTATTATTCCCTCGTATCCCAGGACCACTATGGGGTTTACCACAAGATGCTCATTCCGGCACAACTGGTATCGATGACAGCATGACATTAGGTAAAATAAGTCAGCTTATATTATCGGATGAAATTGCTTTTCGAGTTAAGTTTGACGGTAATATCCCTTCGCCTTCTCAATTATATTGGCGTGGTGCGGTTCTCTGGCAAACTGATGGCACTACTTGGACAGAACTGAATAACCGCAATTTGATGTCCAGCAGGCCAACCTTCACCACAAGAGGTGATGAATACGCATACATCACTACACTCGAACCGCACAATAAGCGTTGGCTATTTGCACTCGACTTTCCAAGTGAACAGCCGAGCACACCCTCCAGCCATTACACTTATGATGGTCAATTACGCAGCATTAAACCTATTAATCAACGTCAACAAGTGCGTTTAAAGTCACATACTCAATACCGCCTAAATCCAAATAAAGATGATTATATTGATGCGGCATTAAAACTGCCTGAAGGCATGCACCCTCTTACTAAACAACTTGCTCAATTATGGTCAAAGCAAACTACAGATCCCATGCAGCTGGTGGACAAAGCATTAACTTATTTCAACCAAAACGCATTTTATTACACCTTAAGACCACCAACATTAATTGGTGACACTATTGATAGTTTTTTATTTGAAAGTCGTCGAGGTTTTTGTGAACATTATGCTGCCAGTTTCACCGTATTGATGCGTGCTGCTGGCGTACCTGCTCGTATCGTAACGGGCTACCTAGGTGGGGAAATAAATCCGGTTGATGATTTTTTAGTCGTTAGACAGCGTGATGCTCACGCTTGGGTAGAAGTATGGGTTCAAGGTCAAGGCTGGCTTCGAGTTGATCCAACATCAGCTGTATCACGGCAACGTATCGAACAAGGGATGAGTTCTATCATGCCGGAAGGTTTCAATACACCCTTATTCATGGCAAATAGTCGAAACTTAATAGATTTATGGCAACAGATTCGTAATAATTGGGATGCACTTGATAATGCTTGGAATCAAGGGGTTTTAGCTTATGGCCCAGAGCTACAAAAAGAATTTTTACAAAAGCTGGGCATGACAAAACCAGATTGGCAAACCATGGCCTTGTGGTTAGCTATCGGCTTTGCAGTCATTTCGCTCATTATTAGTTTTTATTTGTTTTATCATCTACCTAAGCGAGATCCAGTTGCAAAACTCTATTATGTTTTCTGTAAAAAAGCAGCACGTGCCGGATTTGTAAGGCCAAAACAACAAGGTCCACTTGATTTTTCTATTCTATTAAAACAACAGTTTCCTCACCTTAATAAACAGATCGATCATATAACTTCGTTGTACATCGATCTGCACTATGGTAAAAAATCAGCCTTAATATCGGACTTAGATAGGGCAATAAAAAGATTCAAATTCACACCGACGAGGACTTAGTTAGGCCGTACTATAAAAAAACAGTGCCAAAACTGGATGTTTTAAGTGAACAAGTAAATCAATTTCATCAATGGTTTAAATATAAATAGGACCAGATAATAAGCTCATTTTCTAGGCATGTACGCGCGCTTGTGGGGTATAGGCTATTAAATGTTGATAGCTTGATTACGACTCGACCACTTGTTCTATTAACGCATTAATTACTTTGGAGATGTAACTTACCGGCTAATAGGCATTATGCAGTTCATTCTTCATTTAAAATAAATCTGACCACTTTTTTTGAACTCTTTTTTGCTTTGTTTTTTGATGTGACTTACACAGCATATGAAGGTTCTAACGACTACCGCAACAGCCCATTAAAATTAGAAGAAAACTTAGTAGTTCAATTTGGCTTAGATTATTCCCGTGCTCATAGGCCGGCGAAGTCGCAGTAGTCAACTAAAGAAAAATATGACGTAACATTCAAGTTAACAGATAAACCTGTTAAGTATAGATTAAGGCAAGGAGGTGAGCGCATTTACGATACAGCAATATAGAACATTAGGTTTAAGGTGTAAGTCTCTGCGACAGATACGCACACACTGGAGCTGCCTGTTAATTTCTTTGGTAATAACAAGACTGAAATTGATCTAGAATCTAAATAACTTGTACACTTAAAGATGTGGATATGATTTAACTTTAGATACGAACAATTAAGGATAGTCATGAATAGAATTTTACTGGTTGTAGCTGCACTTGTATTGTCTACTGGTAATGCTCAGGCATGCTATAACAAAAATTTGGGAGATACAGAAAACTTCACCAACTGCGAGAAAGCAGCTGAACAAGGTCTGGTCAGTGCTCAATACAATCTAGGGCGTATGCACCAGTTTGGAATTGGTGTCGCACAAGATTCTAAGCAAGCCGTTTACTGGTATGGCAAAGCTGCCAAACAAGGTCATGTGAATGCTCAATTTAACCTTGCGCTAATGTACGACAAAGGGCAAGACTATAAGCTGGCAGCCCAGTGGTATACAAAAGCAGCTGAGCAAGGTCATGTGAATGCTCAATTCAGTCTAGGGTTAATGTATGGCAGTGGGCAGGGCGTACCACAAGACCAGAAGCAAGCAGTTGTGTGGTATAAAAAAGCTGCTGAACAAGGTCTTGCGAGAGCTCAGTACACCCTAGGGAATATGTACGACCAAGGCTTGGGTGTTGTTCAAGACCATAAACTAGCCGCCCAGTGGTATAAGGCGGCTGCCGAGCAAGGCCATGCCAAGGCGCAGTACAATCTAGGGGTTAGTCACGCCAATGGGCAAGGTGTCATACAGGATTATGTTATAGCTTATATGTGGCTCAATATCGCCAGCTTGAATGGGGATGAAATTGCTCTGAATGGGAAAAAGACTGTTGCAGATGAAATGACTGATGGGCAAATAAGTGAGGCTGAGAAATTAGCGAGAGAGTGGGTAGCTAAACACTAATGAGTGTTAACGTTGGGTATATACCTAGACTACGGTCTGAGCAATTTATGACTGATGCTATAGTTATTTATTTACACCGCCAGTTAGATCATTTTAGACCTGATGGTTTATTTATTGATTGCCAGCTATGAAAATCAATAGCCTGATGCGAAAGTGTTGGGCTTTTTTGTTGGCGTGTTGCTGGTGGTGTAACTGTTACAAGCAGATCGAAAGTTATACTTGGGTTGCAGTGAAAAAAAAGCAATAAAAAAGCCCTAACAGTTTTATCCGCTAAGGCTTTAATAATTCTACAAATTCGCTGGAGCCGGAGATAGGACTTGAACCTACGACCCTCTGATTACAAATCAGATGCTCTACCAACTGAGCTACACCGGCAACGAAAGAAGAGCATTATACGGACGGAGATTGGGGTTGGCAAGTAAGAATATAAAGTTTTTTAATAGTAGGTATGTTTGTTCATTTTGTACTTGTGCATATGGGAAATAATTCAATGTTCTATTTTGGTATATAGGCTAAAAATAGTTATAGGTAAGATATATGCATTTATTAATTGCGAACAGTGGCGGCTAAAAATTACTAATAATGCACGTTTAACCTTGTAAGTTCAGCCATCTTGGGATGAGTGATGTACACGGCTTGTCTTTCTTGCTGAGCTTTGAGGGGGGAGTTGTTCATCGGCTATTTATATAATGAAGTTGGGCTGTCATTTGAAACGATCTTGACTTCTATGAGAATAATTAAGGAAAACAAGTTGATTGATTGCTTTTAGCTCTGGGCTGGGTGCGGTATCCTAATGGGTTTTAAGCACACAGTAAAAGAGATCTCATGCAACAAGAATATCGTCCCGTCGACATTGAAACTTCCGCCCAACAGTGGTGGCATGACCACAATACCTTTCGTGCAGTGGAAGATGCCAGCAAAGAAAAATATTATTGTTTGGCGATGTTTCCGTATCCAAGCGGTCAGTTACACATGGGTCATGTGCGCAACTATACGATTGGTGATGTGATTTCACGTTATCAACGGATGCAGGGTAAAAATGTTTTACAGCCGATGGGTTGGGATGCATTTGGCCTGCCAGCTGAAAATGCGGCGATTAAAAATAAGGTCGCACCAGCAGCGTGGACCTATGACAACATCGACTATATGCGTGATCAGCTTAAACGTTTGGGTTTGGGTTATGACTGGGAGCGTGAACTAGCCACCTGTACACCACAATATTACCGCTGGGAACAATGGCTATTTACCCGCTTATATAAGAAGGGCTTGGTTTATAAAAAAACAGCTGCTGTGAACTGGTGTCCCGTTGATAACACGGTGTTGGCTAATGAACAGGTAATTGATGGATGTTGCTGGCGTTGTGATACTCAAGTTGAAAAACGCGAGATCCCGCAATGGTTTATGAAGATCACAGATTATGCAGAACAATTACTCAATGATTTAGATCAACTAGATGGTTGGCCTGAACAAGTGCGTACTATGCAAGCTAACTGGATTGGTCGATCTGAAGGGCTGCAAATCAAATTTGGACTGGTCGATAGCACTGATACTTTAGATGTTTACACAACGCGACCTGATACCTTGATGGGTGTGAGTTATGTCGCGGTTGCAGCTGAACATCCATTGGCGTTAGCTGCTGCGGAATCTAATTCAGAGTTGAAAGCCTTCATTGCTGAATGTCGCAAGATGGAAACGTCAGAGGCTGCAATGGAAACGGCAGAGAAGAAGGGCGTGGCTACAGGATTGATGGCTATTCATCCCGTAACCGGTGACCTAGTCCCCGTTTGGGCTGCCAATTTTGTGTTGATGGGTTATGGCACGGGTGCGGTAATGTCAGTACCTGCACATGATCAACGTGATTATGAATTTGCCTTAAAATATGACTTACCGATTAATCAGGTCATTGAGCCATTAGACGACAAGGAATGTGATTTAAATAAAGCAGCCTTTACTGACAAAGGTCGCTTAGTTAATGCCGGACAATTTGATGGTTTGAGTTCTGCTGATGCGTTTAATGCTATTGCTGATTTCCTAGAACAACAAGCAAAAGGCGAACGCCAAGTTAATTATCGCTTACGTGATTGGGGCGTATCACGCCAACGTTATTGGGGTACACCAATCCCCATTATCAACTGTCCTGATTGTGGGGCAGTACCTGTTCCAGAAGCAGATTTACCGGTGCGTTTGCCAGAAGATGTGATTGTTGATGGTAGTGGCTCGCCGATTAAATCAATGCCAGAGTTCTATCAGTGTGCTTGCCCTGAATGTGGCGCCGATGCAGAACGTGAAACAGATACCTTTGATACCTTCTTTGAGTCTTCTTGGTATTACGCTCGTTTTACGTGTCCTGATAATGAAGAAGCGATGCTCGATGAACGTGCTGATCATTGGTTACCAGTGGATCAATATATTGGCGGCATCGAACATGCGGTATTACATTTATTGTATGCTCGTTTCTTCCATAAATTGATGCGTGATGAAGGCCTAGTATCGGGTGATGAGCCATTTAAAAACTTGTTAACACAAGGCATGGTTTTAAAAGACGGCGTGAAAATGTCGAAATCTAAAGGTAATACCGTTGATCCTCAATCTTTAATTGATCAATATGGGGCTGATACGGCTCGCTTATTTATGATGTTTGCAGCCCCTCCGGAGCAATCATTAGAGTGGTCTGATAAAGCGGTTGAAGGTTCAAATCGTTTTTTGAAACGATTATGGCGTTCGGTCAATGATCATGTAGCTTTAGGTGCTGTACAGTCATTAGATATAACTAATCTGAGCGAGGAACTACAGACTTTACGCCGCCAAATTCATTTAGTTTTAACTAAAGTGACTGATGATATTGGCCGTCGTCATACCTTTAATACGGCGATTGCTGCGATTATGGAATTAATGAATGCGGTGGCAAAAGTGACCGATGACAGTCAGCAAGCCCGCGCGGTGGTCAATGAAGCATTAGAAATAGTGGTATTGATGTTGTCGCCCATTACGCCACATATTAGTCATTATTTATGGCACGAATTAGGTCATGATGAAGCCGTCGTTAATGTCGCATGGCCTACAATCGATGAGTCTGCGATGGTACAAGATAAAGTTGAGTTGATGGTGCAGGTCAATGGTAAGCTACGCTCTAAAATATCCGTTACAGCAGATGCGAATAAAGAGACCATTGAAGCATTAGCATTGGCTGATGAGAGTGTACAACGCTTCATCGATGGTAATGAAATTCGTAAAATAATTGTGGTACCGGGTCGATTAATCAATATTGTGGTTGCAAGTTAAGGAATATGAAAATGAGTCGTTCTCTGTTGAATGTATTTATGGGTTTGTTATTAGTGGCGATAGCGGGTTGTGGTTTTCAATTACGTGGTGCAGTGCCCTTGCCTGATAGTTTGAAACTGATGTATGTACAAGGAATAAATCTGCAACAAGGCCTAGGGTTAGCCCTTAAACGTGGCCTCAAACAAAATGGCATCCAGGTTGTCGATGACTATGAAACAGATAGTGCAATATTGACGGTGTTAGAGAATAAAGTTGAACGCCGCGTATTGTCTGTGGGTAATAATGCCAAAGTAAGCGAATATGAATTATATAGTTCGCTTACATTTAAAGTCACTGATGATAAAAGTACGCTAATCGTTGAGCCATTTCAGGTTGAAGCTATACGTGATTATCAATTTGATCAGACACAGGTGTTATCGTCTGATGGTGAAGAAGCTATTTTACGTGAACAGATAAATCAACAATTGGTGGGTAGCTTATTACGTCGTTTGTCAGTAGTAAAATAGCCCATTTGTAATGCGCCTTAGAGTTGAGCAAATAACGGGTCACTTGCAGCAAGGCTTGTTGCCCGTTTATGTTATTTTTGGTGATGAGCAAATGCTAGTTGAAGAAGCCAGTGATGTCATTCGCCAACATGCAAGAAAATTGGGTGCTGATGATCGGCAGGTTTGGCATGTAGAAGGTCGTTTTAACTGGTCTGAATTACAATGGCAAGAGCAAACGATGTCATTGTTTGCTAGCCAGCGATTATTGGAAATACGCTTGCCTTCTGGCTCACCGGGTAAAGAGGGTGGCGAAGCTTTACGGCGTTATATTGAAAATCCCCCCGTTGACACCACTTTATTGATTATCAGCGGTAAGATTGATGCCCGATCTCAAAAAAGTAAATGGTTTACCGAATTGGATAGAATAGGCGCTACGATTGCTATTTGGCCAGTGGATTTAGTGAATTTACCACGGTGGATTTTGCAACGACTGCAACAGCATGGTCTAAAAGCAAATCAACAGATTGCCGCCTTAATTGCAGAACGTGTTGAAGGTAATTTGTTTGCCGCATCGCAAGAAATTGATAAATTACAATTACTTTGTCCGAATAGTGAAGTCGATGAACAAACTGTTTTAGAGTCTGTTGCTGACAATGCCCGTTTTGATTCGTTTGGTTTAATGGACACCGTTTTTTCTGGTCAAGTAGCTAAAATCCCACGAATGATTAGCCGATTAAAGGCCGAAGGTGTAGAAATTTTAGCGGTATTTTCAGCGGTGTCATGGGCATTGCATCGCGCAATTGACATGGCGATACAAGTCGAACAGGGTGGAAGGATGGATCAGGTCTTTGCATCACAAAAACCGCCTATTTGGGATAAACACCGACCGATGATGCAACAGGCTTTATTGCGCCATAATAGTCAGCAATGGCAAGGTTTTTTGCAACAGATGGCACGAATAGATCAAGCCGCTAAAGGGAGTTTTCCAGCCTGTCCTTGGTCACTATTAGAACAATTATGTATGCACGTTGCCGGCATACACATCATTAGCCAACATTGAGGACAAAAGCTCGTGGATATTCAACACTATATGCAAACATTAGGACAACAAGCTAGAGCTGCCAGTCGCGCTTTATCTCGTGCAGGCACAAATACAAAAAATGATGCTTTATTAGCTATTGCTAGTGAAATAAGGACAACAGCTAATATACTGAAACAGCAAAATTTACTGGATCTTGAAGCAGGTAAAGCTAAAGGTTTAGATGATGCATTATTAGATCGTTTAGCATTAACTGATGCACGTATTGAAGGGATGGCCGAAGGTTTAGAACAAATTGCAGCCTTACCTGATCCCGTGGGCGAAATCAGCGATATGAATTATCGCCCTTCAGGTATTCAGCTGGGTAAAATGCGTGTGCCATTAGGTGTTATCGGCATTATTTATGAATCTCGTCCTAATGTCACGGCCGATGCAGCAGGCTTATGCTTAAAATCTGGTAATGCCACTATTTTACGTGGTGGTAGTGAGTCGATGTACTCTAACCAAGCAATTGCAGCGTGTATTCATCGAGGATTGGAAAAAGTTGGTTTACCAATAAGCGCCGTACAGGTCGTTGAAACAACGGATCGTGCGGCGGTAGGCGAATTAATCACCATGACCGAGTATGTTGATGTCATTGTGCCACGTGGTGGAAAGAGTTTGATTGAGCGGGTAAGTAAAGATGCACGCGTGCCTGTCATTAAACATCTTGATGGTATCTGCCATGTTTATATTGATGCTGCGGCTAATTTAGATATGGCTGAAGACATTGCCTTTAATGCAAAATGTCACCGTTATGGCGTGTGTAATGCTATGGAAACCTTATTAGTTGATAGCGCCATTGCCGGAGAAATTTTACCGCGATTAGCTGCTCGTTATGCCGCTGAGTCAGTTGAATTACGTGGTTGTGAGTTGACGCGAGTCATCTTGCCTGACATTAATGCCGCAACCGATGAGGATTGGGATACTGAATACCTAGCACCGATTTTATCCATTCGGATTGTAGATGGCATTGAACAAGCAATGGAGCATATCTATCAGCATAGCTCGGGTCATACTGAAACAATAGTGACTGAAAATTATACCCGCGCTCGTCAGTTCTTAGCTGAGGTTGATTCGAGTTCGGTTATGGTCAATGCCTCGACTCGTTTTGCCGATGGTTTTGAATATGGTTTAGGTGCTGAAATTGGTATCTCAACTGATAAAATTCATGCCCGCGGCCCAGTTGGTTTAGATGGGTTGACTTCGCAAAAATGGATAGTGTTAGGTACAGGTCAAATTAGACAGTAATGACTGAAGCTATTGGTATATTAGGGGGCACATTTGATCCTATTCATTTTGGACATTTACGCTCGGCATTAGAAGTGAGTGAACAGCTTAATTTAGCCCATGTGAGGCTAATTCCAAGTGCGCGGCCACCGCATCGTAATGTACCGCATGCCACACCTCAACAACGCTTGATGATGTTGCATCTGGCAATGAAAAATGCAAATAGTTTAATCGTCGACGATCGTGAGTTACAGCGCGATGGAATCTCTTACACTATCGATACATTAAAAAGCTTGCGACAAGATTTTCCAGAGAATCCCTTGTTTTTATTATTAGGGACAGATGCGTTTTTAGGTATTCAAACCTGGCATAAGTGGCAAGATTTACTTGAACTTGCTCATATTGTAGTAATACGTCGTCCAAATGAAACAGTGACCATGCCCACTCAACTTAACGCTTGGTACCAACAACACTTGGCGATGCCAGATGATGCTCAGGCTGTAGCAGGCAAGATTTGGCCAGTAACCGTGACGCAACTAGCGATATCCGCTACAGCGATTAGAGCTGCTGTTTTAGCGGGTAAAAGCCCACAGTTTTTATTGCCTGATGCTGTGATCCAACTCATCAATCAGCTAGGTTTATACCGAAGTAATGAATCATAATGAATGATAGTGATGGATGATGTATTTTTTGTAGTGTCAAAGTTAGCGTGGGCAATAGTGAGTCCCGGCAATCTAATCGTGATCCTGATGACCTTCGCTACAATCATGTTGCTGCTGAATAAAGTAAACATTGCCAAATGGATTTTATTGCCTTTAATGATAACTAGTTGGCTCTTAATGGCGTATCCCTTAACGGATAGTCTCATCTCGTCACTGGAAACACGATTTAGTAAACCAACATCATTACCTGAAAAGATAGATGGCATTATCGTACTGGGTGGCGGTGAAAAATTAAAACAATCGTTAAGCTGGAACACACAAGAATTAGGTGATGCGGGTGATCGATTTGTTGGTGCAGCTGTCTTGGCAAAACATTACCCTAATGCACCTATTATCTATTCTGGTGGCAGTAACTTATTACAATTTCAAAATGGGCAAAACGAAGCTAATATTGCGCAGACTGTTCTGACTGTTATCGGCATTTCTAAAGATCGTTTGATCATCGAATCTCAGTCACGAAATACAGCTGAAAACTTTTTATATTTAAAGCGTAAATTGCCGAAGTCTAAAGGCACTTATCTATTGGTCACTTCGGCATATCATATGCCACGTTCAGTAGGTGTTGCTCGCCAACAATCTATTAATGTAATTCCTTATCCTGTTGATTATATGAGTAACAATAAAGAGCTACGACAATGGGATTTTGATTTTATTGGCCATCTACAGATACTTGATATCACATTGCACGAATTGTTGGGTTTAACCGTCTATTACTGGACGAATAAAACATCAGAGTGGTTGCCTCAGGCACTAAGTGAATAAGTTATTTAGAAAACGTATTTATTTAAACAGTGGTAATTAGCTTTAACATGGTCGAGTCCATTTTCAAACATATTGAAGCCGCAATGCCGGACTTCAAAATACGCCCACAGCAAGTCGAGATGAGCCTGTTTATTGCTAAAGCTATGCGACGTGAAGATCACTATCGGATGGCAGTAGTTGAAGCGCCGACAGGGGTTGGTAAAACCTTAGCCTATTTAGCAGGTGCGATTGATATCGCACTAGAAAATAAAAAAACACTAGTGATTAGTACTGCCACGGTTAACCTTCAGCAACAGCTACTTCACAAAGATTTACCTCAATTTGTGCAAGCAACAGGGAAGCAACTGAAAGTTGTTCAAATAAAAGGACGCAGACGATATATGTGTCCGAGTAAATTGGGGAATGTGGTCGGCGCCGCTAATCAACACGAATTAACATTAGATGTTGATAACAAATATCAACAAGCTAAACGTCATATTGCCGCCGAAAAACTCCATCAGCAATGGGATAAAGGTCTTTGGGATGGGGATAGAGATAGCCGAACCGATGCGATTGAACCGGTATTGTGGCATGAGATATCAACTGATTCAGAGGGCTGTGCTGGTAAAAGCTGCTCTAAATATCATCGCTGTCCGTATTATCTAGTACGGCGTGAAATGGCGACAGCTAATGTGGTCATTGCTAATCATGATCTAGTATTAAGTGATGCTGATTTGGGTGGCGGTTTAGTTTTACCCAATCCAGAGGAAATACTCTTTGTGTTTGATGAAGCACATAACTTGCCACAAAAGGCGCTGGGTCATGCTGCTAAAGCCCTAAACTTTATCCAGCTATATCAGACCACGGAAACCGCAGATAGTGTGTTAAAAAAGCTGGTAAAGGCATTAGCTTTTCGCCAACATGATTTTGGTTTTATGTTGATGGAATTACGGCGAGACCTACCACAGGTGATTACCTTGCTACAGCAAATGGAAACCTTGTTGAAAAGTGATGATTTGGTTAAAAGTATGGTGGCAGGTAACGTTAGTGAACCCCGTATTTATTGGCAGAGTCCTCTAGTAAAAGCATTAATTACGCCCTGTCATGGCCTATTGCAACGTGCCAATATTATTTATAAACACTATGCCTTATTTGGTAAATGGATAAAAGATGGCTTAGAAACCCAAGAGGTCGCTAATAAGGTGGCAGAGGTATTATTGCCTCAAGTCGGTACAGTGCAGAATATATTTGGTTATCTTATTGATTTTATGGGCTTGTTCTTAGATGAAGATAAGCCTGATTTTCCACCCAATGTGCGTTGGTTATCCATAGAGAAATGTGCTAAAGAGACGACGTTAGTGATTAATGCTGGGCCAATGACAGCCGCATTTTTTCTTGAAAAAAGTTTGTGGAATCAAGCATATGGAGTGGTGTTAACGTCAGCTACGTTGCGAGGTTTAGGTTTGTTTCAACGATTTAGAGCAGATTGTGGGCTTAAACGATTTGATGAACGGCACTTTTTAGCAGTCAAATCCCCCTTTAATTATCAAACTCAAGCAACCTTGTCCTTGCCAATGATGCACAACTTACCTAATGAAAATTTTACTGATTGGCAGCAAGAAGTCGTGTCACAGTTAATTATGTTTATTGATAGCAGAGAAGCTACTTTGGTGTTATTTACTTCTAAAACAGTGATGGATGCTGTTTATAAAAAATTGCCGTTTGCATTGGCTGAGCTAGTGTTGCTACAAGGCGATCTTTTATCGCCTAAAAACATGATTGTAGAACATATAAAACGCACAGAATTAGGTGAAGGCAGCATTATTTTTGGTATGGATCGTTTTGCGGAGGGCGTTGACTTGCCGGGTAAGTTGTGTAGCCATGTGGTGATTACTAAACTACCTTTCCCCGTTTTTACACGACCGATAGAGCAAGCCAAGCAAGAGTGGATTTTACGTTCTGGAGGGCAACCTTTTCTGGCATTATCTTTGCCTGCAGTCAGTATTAGATTGATACAAGCTTGTGGACGATTATTACGAAAAGAAACAGATTCAGGGCGAATCACTATATTAGATCGGCGATTATTGACCAAGGGCTACGGCAAACAATTATTAGAACACTTACCCGATTATCGAATTATTTAGGCAAAAAAAAGCCCTATCAAAGATGATAAGGCTTTAGATTATCCTGTGAAGGATTGTTATTCTGTACGGTTAGTAACTTCTAATAAGTGGTAACCGAATTGAGTTTGTACAGGGCCTTGAACGGTATTGATTGGCGCTGAGAAAACAACTTTATCGAACTCTGGTACCATCATACCGGGTGAAAATTCGCCTAGATCACCACCAGATTGACCTGATGGGCAAGAAGAATTTGCTTTTGCAACGGCAGCAAAATCTGCACCTTCTTCAATTTCTTTTTTAAGTTCAATACAGATTTCTTCGCTGTCTACTAAGATATGTCGTGCAGTCGCTTTAGCCATGGTTATTCCTAGATAATTTAAAAAAGAGCCATTATATCGTAACTGTCTCAGTCATGACATGTTTGTAAATTTAGCGTACTTACTAATTAGTCTTCACAACTGATGTTTATGGTGGTGCCTGCAAACTCAACAACATCGCCAGTGACAATTTTTTTACGTTTTTGGAGTTCAATAACACCGTTCACTTTAACTAAACCGTCTGCGATGGCAATTTTTGCTTCAGCACCACTTGATGATAAACCTTCAAACTTCAAAATTTTATAAAGCTCGGTAGGGGATTGTGTGAGAATAACGCTAATGGTAGTTTGTGCCATAAAAATAAACCTAATAGAATGAAATAGTGGTGATAGTTTACTGGGTTTATAACAATATTAATGTTTTAAAACGGATAAAGACCAATGACTACAGATAAAAATAAACGACTTGATGATCTTGTTGCTCAATCTAAAAAGTATCAAGCGGACCGCGAACAGACCTATAGAGAGCGTTCACTGAAAATGTATCCGTGGGTATGTGGTCGCTGTTCACGTGAGTTCACCCAGTTAAACTTACAGGAGCTAACAGTACACCATCGCGATCATAATCATGACAATAATCCGAATGATGGCAGTAACTGGGAGTTATTGTGTATTTATTGTCATGATAACGAGCATTCGCGTTATATCGAGCAAGTGCGATATGGTAGTACGGGAGTAGATATGGCAAAAACGACTACAACTCATAATCCATTTTCTGCATTGGGTGATTTACTAAAGAGTAAGGATTAATACTTTAATTTAAAAATGTGAAGTTGTTCGCGGAATGATTTTAGTAAGCTAGGTATTCTCTATCATAAGCAATGAAGGAGAGGGTACTTCGATGAAAATATTTGTTAATCTTCTGCAAATTATGCTGATTGCGGGAATGGTATATCCTGTTTATGCAATGTGGAATAACGATCAACTAAGTAATTTTTGTGTTGAATTAAAGTCGAATATGACGAAGCAAAATTTATTAGATATGGCTGACCAGAAAAACATTAAGATAAACTTAGATTTAGATAATATTGATGAGTTGAAATGGCAAGCGAGTGCAAGTGTTCCAGCGAGCTTCTCTAGTTATTCTTGTCAAATAAGCGGTATGGGAAATAGGGTTGCATCGGCTAAAATGGCTGCTAAATAACACTGCCATATATTCGAATGAGAATATATGGCATATTAGCTATAATTTAGCCCGCGACGTAATTAATCATAATACCAGCCGCCACCGCTGAGCCAATCACTCCTGCGACATTCGGTCCCATCGCATGCATCAATAGGAAGTTATGCGGATCTGATTCTAAGCCCAGTTTATTAGACACTCGCGCTGCCATCGGCACAGCCGATACGCCTGCAGAGCCGATTAAAGGGTTGATTTGACTGCCACCAAATTTATTCATCAACTTGGCCATGATCACACCACAAGCGGTACCAATAGCAAAGGCAACCATACCCAATAACAAAATGCCTAAGGTAGTGAAATCTAGAAATTTATCTGCACTTAACTTTGACCCTACAGCTAATCCTAAAAAGATAGTGACGGTATTTATAAGCGCGTTTTGCGTAGTGTTGCTTAAACGATCAACGACGGCACATTCTTTCATCAAGTTACCGAAACAAAACATACCTAATAATGGCGCTGCATCAGGTAATAAGAATGCAACTAAAATAAGTAATACTAGCGGAAATATTACTTTTTCACGCTGAGATACATGACGTAATTGTGTCATTTTTATTTTGCGTTCTGATTCATTTGTTAATGCGCGCATTATGGGTGGTTGAATCAGTGGTACGAGTGCCATATATGAATACGAGGCTACGGCAATAGCACCTAATAAATCAGGCGCAAGTTTACTGGCTACATAGATGGAGGTCGGGCCATCAGCTCCTCCGATAATGCCGATAGCAGCAGCATCAGCTAGACTGAAATCAAAAATACCAAAAGTAGATAATAGTACTGCGCCCATTAAGGTCGCAAAAATACCAAATTGTGCTGCAGCACCTAGAAATAAAGTTTTAGGATTAGACAGTAGGGGGCCAAAATCAGTCATTGCACCCACACCCATAAAGATGATTAATGGGAATGCGCCACTTTCAATACCGACGGTATAAAATAAGTGCAAAATGCCGCCAGCCTCAGCTAAACCCGCTCCTGGAATATTAGCTAATACACCACCAAAACCAATAGGTACTAGTAATAAGGGTTCAAAGTTTTTTTTGATAGCTAAATACAGTAACAACATGCCAATCAAGATCATAATGCCCTGACCCGGCTGCATTTGATAAAGGCCAGTGTTGTGCCAGAGATGTAATAGTTGGTCCATATTTAACCCTTATGCGATTGAAACTAGATGGTCGCCGACTTTGACTTCATCACCTGGTTTAACTGAAATTGCGCTAATAACACCTGATTGGAATGCCACAATCTGCGTCTCCATTTTCATGGCTTCAAGAATAACTAATACATCACCTTCTTTTACTGTTTGACCTGAGGTGACTTCTACTTTCCAAATTGTGCCTGCTAAGGGTGACGTGACGGGTTCACCATCTGATAATGTTGTCGCAGCTGGTGCTGTAAGCGCTGGGCTTGTAATGTTACTGATGTCGCCACCCTCATTGACCTGAACGACATAGCTTTGACCGTTAACAGCGATGGTATAAACATCTTGAGATGGGGCGTTAGTTATTTGTGTGGCAGGCTGTGCCGATGCTAATGTCGGTATTGGTTCAAAAGCATCAGGATTATTTCGGTTTGCTAAGAATTTCAAACCCACTTGGGTGAATAGTGCGTAGGTTAATACATCATCAATTTCACGGTCACCAGATTCTAGTTCGATTTTATCTTTAATGGCGTGCGCTTGAAGTTCGGCTGTCAGTTTGTCCATTTCTGGTTCAAGTAAGTCGGCAGGACGACACGTAATTGGTTCTGCACCATCTAGGACTTCTTTTTGAAGCTCAGTATTAAATGGTGCCGGTGCGGCGCCATATTCACCTTTTAATATGCCCGCCGTTTCATTGGTTACGGTTTTGTAACGTTCGCCAGTTAATACATTTAACACTGATTGTGTACCGACAATTTGCGAGGTAGGGGTCACCAGTGGAATATAACCTAAATCAGCTCGCACACGTGGTATTTCAGCGAGTACTTCATCAAAACGATCTGCAGCGCCTTGTTCACGAAGCTGACTTTCCATATTGGTTAACATGCCACCCGGCACTTGTGCCGTTAGAATACGGGAGTCTATACCCTTAAGTGATCCTTCCCATGGTGCATATTTTTTGCGTACTTCACGAAAATAAGCAGCAATTTCTTCGAGCAACTCAATATTAAGTCCGGTATCGTGTTTTGTACCCTCAAATATTGAGACTACTGATTCTGTAGGCGAATGACCGTAGGTCATCGACATGGATGAGATAGCGGTATCAACATTATCAATGCCTGCCTCGACACACTTCATAATCGTAGCTGTTGATAAGCCAGTTGTTGCATGAGATTGCATATGAATTGGGATATCGATCGCTTGCTTAAGCTCACTGACTAGTTCAAAGGCAGTGTAAGGCTTAAGCAAACCAGCCATATCTTTAATGCAGAGTGAATGAGCACCCATATCTTCAATTCGTTTAGCTAAGTCGACCCACATCGCCAGATCATGGACTGGACTTAAGGTATATGAAATAGTACCTTGTGCATGACGATCATTTTCTAAAACAGCTTTAATGGCGACTTCAAGATTACGTGGGTCATTCATTGCATCAAATACCCGGAATACATCTACACCATTAATGGCGGCACGTTCGACGAATTTTCTTACGACATCATCAGCATAGTGACGGTAGCCCAGAAGATTTTGACCACGAAGTAGCATTTGCTGTGGCGTATTTGGCATAGCCGCTTTGAGGCTGCGAATACGATGCCAAGGATCTTCACCTAAATAACGGATGCATGCATCAAATGTTGCGCCGCCCCATGTTTCCACAGACCAATAACCTACTTGGTCAAGTTTACCTGCAATGGGCAACATATCATTAAGACGTAGGCGAGTTGCAAATAATGATTGATGAGCATCACGAAGAACAACATCCGTAATACCTAATGCGCGTGAAGATTCGGTCATGGTTATGGCCTTAATTATTTAGTGAAAAGCTAGATTTTATTATTTGTGGCGCGAGCGGTGTTTATGAATCGCGGCACTTAATACGGAGATTAATGTTTTATCTTCTATGTGGGGGTGAGCAAGTGGACCATGCCTTGGTATAACTGCTGTTGGTGATGGCACACCATCTTCGGGAAGCGCGCCCACATTTTTTTCATATTTGGTGATAATACGAGACATAAGAGAAGTCACGCCGACCAATAATGTCAAAAAAAGAAATACAAAGCCCATACCAAAAAACATTAAGGTTAAACCTTCACTCATTAAGCTAGCTGATTCCATCCGCTTCTCCTTGAAAATCAATTAGTTATGCCAGTAAACTGAATGCTTAAATGACATTTAGCTGATCATTATATCATTGTTGGCAAAAGTCACATATTTTGACTTACCACTTGATAATCAAAGAGAACATTGTTTGGCGATAAGACGGATTATCTAATTAATTATAAGCAACGATTCGACATCAAAATTATGTTGGAATTGCTAGCTAAATATACTGATAGTCATGCTGGTAAAACTTAATTAGAGATATAAATGGATAAATTAAACAGCGAGAATTTTAAGTTATGTTTGCTGGTTATCTGAACTCAGGTTAATCACCGTATGATAAAAGCCTTTTGATGCATCTTCGACTAGATCAAACACATGGATAAAGCCATTTTGACCGCCATAGTAAGGATCGGGCACATCTTTTTCTTTTCGTTCTGATGCATAATCTAAAAATAGTTTAATTTTGTGCTGATATTCCCTTGGACTAGCGTCTATCAATATAGTGTAGTTATCAGTATCCATTGCTAATATATGATCAAAATGTTCAAAATCTGACTGCATCACTTTTCGTGCACGGATTTTAGATAAATCTATACCGCGACTACGTGCCATTTGTTGTGAGCGTGCATCGGATTGCTCGCCAATATGGTACGCGTGTGTACCAGCAGAATCGACAATAAAATGACTGGAGGTTCCCATATCGTCAATGAATTTGTTAAATACTCCTTCGGCAGTCGGTGATCGACATATATTGCCCATACACACAAATAGTACTTTTATTGGTTTCATATAGTCTCTAAATCTGATTGATAAGTAGGCAAATGATATTTTAACTGCCTTATTCAATTTTATATATTTTTTAGTTGGAACCCACAAAAGGGCTATTCAGTTTATCTTCATGGTGTAGCTGCATCAAACAAAGAATTAAGTTATCGCTGTATAACGCATTCATAGGTATAAGGAAAATCTTCCAAACGCTCATATTGCGCTGCATTATCCACATCAAGTGTATAGACCTTTTCTTTTACGCAGTCCTTGCTTGCAGCTGGAGTGGTGTTGATTTCATTTGCTGCATGGAGAGTGTTACTTTTATTGGTAGCTTTGAAACCGTTATCTTCATTTTTAGTTTGGACAGTGTCACTATTATTAATTATTGTTTCTGTCTGTATTTTGTTTACATTTTTTATCGTAGGCTTAGCTTCGGTGGCTTCAAGTTTATTAATAGTGTCTTCAAACTCAGCATTAATGTCAGAAATAATATCTATTTCAATGAAGCTTTTTGCTGATTTTTTTTCTTGATCTAGACCAAAACTAGCGGAATCATCTTTAATGCCATGGTGTCGTTCGCCATCTTTTATTTTAGCCGCTTCAAGTTCAGCTTCAAGCTTAGTTTCTACTGTGATTTCTTCACGTTGTCGTTTGCCCGTAGTGTCCACATTTTGATTTTGAGTATCATTACCAAATAACTGTGAAAATGAGTTGGCGCTCTTACCCATCGAGTCTGAGATGCCTTGAAGGCGTTCCCCCGCGTGTGTACTTAGAGAAACGCTTAATAAAAGTAAAAAACTGATTTTCACGATGATGCCTCAATATCTATATTTGAGTAGCTTAACTATATGTCAAAGGTAATGCAATCAAGCTAAATACATACAATTGCTTGCAGTCAAAACTAACTAGTTGGGAGAGTATTTGGGACTGGGTTTATTGGGAGATAATTAGATAAGTGAAGATTGTTATTAGCTTAATAATCGTTGAAACTCATTTGCATAATGGGAACCCTAGTGCTTAGTAACTAGTGAGTTCAATGTCTGTCTCAGCAAATATCTTGCTACGATAACTTTTGATTTGACAGATTTGTTCTACCATACGAATGGCAAAGATCACGGATTCTTGTTGAAAAGCTACGCCAATTAAAAACCTGTTGCCATGATCTTTACGCCATCGAACAATAATATGAGCTTCAAATTCAGGTTTGCAGATTAAGGATGTAAATATGGATGTGTTGGCCCACATTAATTTTATGATGGCTTATAAAATATAAACCACCATCACCGACATCTTTTGCCTCAACTTTCTCATCGATATTAGATAGAATAGGTACGCAGTTGGATATCGAATAAATAGTCGATCAGTGCTGATGATTAGTAGTCTTAATAAACTAAGATATTTGAAATCAGTGGCTTAATGAATAACAAAATAAATGACTAATGGTAGTGACTTGCAATGTAAATATGATTTTATCGATGAGCTTATACTCGCAAGTGCATTATTCGATATGGCGTATTGAAAGCGGCTTTGAAATCCTGTGATATACATTTGCGCTCATTTAATTTCAGATAATAGTTGTTCAAGCATGCCTTCCGCCTGCTCTACATAACCACTACCAAAGAGATTGACATGGTTAAGGATATGATAAAGATTATAAAGTGTTTTTCTGGTTTTATAGCCAGCATCAAGGCGGTACTCTGCTTGATATGCCGCAAAAAAATCAGCACCGAAACCACCAAATAATTCTGTCATGGCAATGTCTGTTTCACGATCACCGTAATAACAAGCGGGATCAAAAATCACAGGATTACCTTGTGAATCGACACCTGCATTGCCGGCCCATAAATCACCATGTAATAAGGCGGGAATAGGAGTGTAATTTGCAAAAAAAAGATGAAGATTATCTAATAATAATTCGCCGTTATCCTGCAATCTAGCTCCAAAGCCATTTTTGGATGCAAATTTGAGCTGTTGACCTAGCCTATGACGCTGCCAAAAGACCAGCCAATCATGTTCACGATCATTGTGTTGAGGGGTGCTGCCAATCGTATTATTAATCTGCCAACCATAAAACGGTTGGCTGTGACGATGTAATTGGGCGAGCTGTGAACCCAGTCGTTGACTTGCTTGACCGCGTAAACTACCAAGGTCAATGTATTCCAATACTAAAAAACTATGTTCTTTGGTTTGACCATGACAAATCACTTCAGGGATCCGCACGCAATTTAACGCCCGCATTTCATCCAAACCTTGTGCTTCAGCCTCGAACATCGCTGATAATTGTGGTTGGTTAAGTTTAATGAAATAAGATTGATGAGCCGATTGTATTTGATAAGCATCATTGATGCTGCCACCACCAATTGCATTTATGCGATAATTTTTTAGCGCTTGACCTGTCGTACGTTCAATTTGATGAATTACATTATCAATATTAACTGCCACGAGAATCGCCTTAATAAACACAAAATAGCATGGTATGCTGATAACTAGTTTTTGCCAAGTTGCAAACCGGAGAGAGCCAATGTCACAACAAAATTCAACGACTGAAATTAACGATAAACAGTGCGTAGCAAACCATGTTGCCAACTTAGTGGAGGAGGGAATGATTGTTGGTTTAGGGACGGGGTCAACTGCAAATTATTTTATTGAACAATTAGCTTATCGCAAACAGCAAGAAAATTTGCAATTCACTGCCGTCGCCAGTTCTGTTGTGAGTACAATTAAAGCTCAACAGTTAGGACTAAATATGATGGCAATAGAGCATCTCAGCCAACTCGACTTGTATGTTGATGGCGCTGATGAGGTCTCGCCAGATATGAGTCTGCTAAAAGGACGAGGCTTCGATTTAGTGAAGGAAAAACTATTAGCAAAAGCCAGTGCTGAATTTTATGTATTGGTAGATAACAGCAAGATAGTGACCCGCATTGGCGAACTGTTCGCTATACCAGTAGAGGTTTCACCATTTTCTTGGCAAATGGTGTTACGCAGTTTGCAACAAATTGGTGGCACAGGGAATTTGCGAAAAAATGCAAAGGGTGATGGCTTGGCGATTAGTTCACAAGGTAATTTAATTTTTGATATGGCGTTTGATGCCAGCCTTAATGCCGAAGAGCTAAATGCTGAATTAAATGCTGTGCCAGGCATTATAGAACATGGCATTTTTTACCAGTTAGCAACCACTATTTTTATTGGTGATAAGGGAGAAATCATTAAACGACACTAGCCCAAGTATCAACTTGGGCTAGTTAATTTTAGGCCTATAGTTGTTCTAAAATAGTTTCAGCTTTAGATACTCCGAACTCACCTGAGCCTTCAACGCCCAAGTAAGTCACAATGCCATCTTCAACAATCATCGCAAAACGGAAACATCGTACACCCATGCCGCCGCTGGTTAAATCACGATCTAAGCCTAATGCTTTGGTATATACCGCACTACCATCAGCCATCATGCGAACTTTCTCCGCAGCTTCATTTTGTTTACCCCAGGCAGCCATCACGAAAGCATCATTAACCGATAAACACCAAATTTCATCAGCACCTTTAGCTTTAATTTCATCTGCAAGTTGCACATAACCCGGTAAGTGTTGAGCTGAGCAAAGAGGAGTGAATGCGCCAGGCACACCAAAAATAATGACTTTTTTGCCTTTGGTAAGTTGGGTCACATCTTGTGGTTGAGGATTCACAGGGCAGCCGTTTTCAGGGTCAAACTCAATACATTCAGTTAATTTACCAGCAGGTAAGCGTTGTCCAACTTCGATAGTCATAAATATTCCTTAAGTTAGTTTGGAGAGTAAGTTTCACAAGCATAGGCTAAAATTTATTATATAAAAACACTAAAATTACAGGGTTTTACAATCATGGAATTCAAACTGTTAAATGGTTATGATGTACTTTAACTTTAAATTTTGGAAATAATCATGTCGAATCAGTCAGTATTACGTTGGGGAATTCTTGGTGCTGCACGTGTAAATGAACGTCTGATGCCCGCTATTGTAGATGCCAATAATGCAAAGTTGATTGCGATTGCGAGCCGTCGTAAAGGTGCGGCTGCAGAAACATTGGCCAAATATGCGCCACAAGTGACGGGCGTCATATGCTTAGATAATCCTGAAGAATTACTTAATAATGCCAATATTGATGCGATTTATTTGCCCATGGCGAATGACGAACATACCGAATGGGCATTGAAAGCGATTGCCAAAGGTAAACATGTCTTAATAGAAAAACCAATGGCGTTAACGGTGAAAGATATTGAAGCGATTGAAGCCGCTGCGATTAAAAATAATGTGACTGTAATGGAAGGATTTATGTATGGTTTCCATCCGCAACATGCCTATGTACAGAAAATTATTGACTCGGGTGCTATCGGCGATGTGCGTACTGTAAACACCTGTTTTTCATTTCCAATGAAACCTGCACGAATGTATCGACTTGAAAAAGATATTGCTCATGGCGGCGGCGCGATGTGGGATATTGGCCCTTATGCTATTCATACTGCACGTAAGTGGTTTACTACCGAGCCTCTAGCTGTAACAGCCATGGCTAAATTCATTGACAGTGGTGCAGATACCAGTTTAAGTGGCGTATTGGATTATGGCGATGGGAAATTTGCTCATTTTGATATGAGTTTTGAACGCGCACGGCGAAGTGAATATGAAATTATTGGCACATTGGGCGGCATAAAATGCGATACCGTTTGGCAAAACCCCGATGATGCCCCCGTCATTTCATGGTGGACTGATGCGGGCGAACAACACAATGTTGAATTAGATATTGCTAATCATTTTGTACTTGAAATCGAGCACTTTAGTGATTGTGTATTAAATAACAAGCTACCGGCACTATCGTTTGCTGATGCTAAAGCGAACTGTAAATCGATTGAGGGTGCATTAGCATCAGCGACCACAGGTAAGGTGATTAAGCTAAAAAGTGACAATTAAGAATATTGTGCTAAACAGCTAAATCATTAACTCCGAGTTTAAGCAAACATCATTCCTGATGTTTACTTTTGTGGTTGGTAAGCAACTTTGACGCTATTATTTCTTCCACTGAAAAGCGGGTTTATCTTCAGTTTCATTTTCATCTGTAACTTCAACTTCTGTGTCAGAAGGGCGTAGTTGAAGCTGTAAACCTTGTAGGAAGTTTCGTAAAATCTGATCTTTACAATTACGATAGTGTTTATGATCAGCCTTACGGAAAAACGCGCTAAGTTCATGTTTACTAATGCGTAAATCAGCTAGCTCCAGTACTTCTAGAACGTCTTCTGCTTTTAGATTTAATGCAATGGTGAGTTTTCTGAGGATAATATTATTAGTTAATTTTTTCTCAGGCTTAGGTTGTTCACCTTCTTTTTTTCCACGGCGATCGTTAATTAAACCATTAAGGAAGGTTGCTAATTGTTGGTCCGCACAATTTTGATAATCTGGATCTTCTTCTTTTTTCATCCAGTTACTGATTTGTTCACGTGAGACCTCAGCTTCAGCGGCTGTAAAAAGTGCAATCATCTTTGTATCGTTGAAGTCGAAGGTATAACGGATACGGCGTAAAACATCATTATTGGTCACAAATAAAGCCTTGATATTAGGTGATATAGATACAGTATTGTCAGGTTGACGCACTGCTTTAAATATGAAAACTGTAACAGATTTTAAGTGTTTTTTCTGTTAATCTTATTCCGATAACAACTTATTGAAAGTAACTACATGAAACAGACAGATCCTCTTAACGGCATAACTTTAGAGAAAATACTTATAAAGTTGGTAGAACAATTAGGCTGGGAGGAAATGGGCGCTCAGGTTGATATCAATTGTTTTAATAGTGAGCCAAGCATTAAATCTAGCCTCAAGTTTTTGAGAAAAACGCCATGGGCTAGAACTAAAGTTGAAAAGCTTTATATCGATCTAGTTAATAACGAGTGACAACATAACGTTTAATAAAACATGAAATTTGGATAAAAAAAAGCCCGCACTTAGCGGGCTTTTTTACATATTTTATTGAACTAGTGACAACATATGATCAACAGCTGCTTTAACATCATCATCGCTTAAATCAGGACGACCGCCTCGTGCTGGCATCATGTTAAAGCCATTTATTGCGTGGCTATATAACATATCAGCACCTTTTTCGATGCGTGGTGCCCAATCTGATTTGCTACCTAGTTTAGGCGAGTTCATCATGCCTGAACTGTGGCACATTGAACATACTTGTGTCACTATTTGCTGACCGCCACCAACGCTTTCTTCAACAACAGAGGCAACGACAACGGGTGCTTCACCAATATATGCTTTAGCAATAGGTTTAATCCGTTCGGAGACATCTTCAGCAGCCATGCTTTCTGGTGTAACGGCTTGTTTTTCAACATCTTGTGATGTTGCAAGTATAATCTTAATGACGCCAAAAATAATAAGAAAAGTAACGATACTGCCAACAAAGAATTTGCCTGATTTTTGCGTAACCATGATTATAAAGCCCTAGGGTGAAGTGATTTAAACTATTAATTATACGGTTATATTGTTCTGGGTGAAACAATCTCTATATTTAGGGCTATGTAGATTCCCTGTTTATCCTTATTTCGAGACTAGATACTGCCATGCAAGGCCTTTACAGCATTGCTGTTAGCGCTAATTTACCAGTAGTTCTACCGCTGTGTAATTGTTGATGCGCGTTTAGGATATTTTCCGCATTCATGGGACCGAGACTTTCAGTCAATGTGCTGATGATTTTTCCTTCATCAAGTAGCTTAGCGATATTATTTAGTAGATGATGTTGGGCAATTAGGTCGTGAGTTTTAAACATCGGGCGAGTAAACATAAACTCCCATACAAAACCGGCACTTTTTGATTTTAACTTATCTAGATCTTGCTTTTGTTTACTGCCCACGATGCTACAAATCATCCCTTGTGGTGCGATGAGATCTGCCATGGCTGCGAAATGTTGATCAGTGTCGTTTAAACACAAAATATAATCAGGATCTCTCATTCCTAGGGCACGATATTGATGAGATAGATCCCCGTGATGGTTGATTACCTGATCAGCGCCCATTTTTTTACACCATCCAATTGATGGTGAACGTGATGCTGTAGCAGTGACATTGAGTTTGGCAACTTTTTTGGCTAGTTGTATGGCGATTGAACCCACGCCGCCTGCACCACCTATAATCAATATGTTTTTTCCCGCATCATGTTGCTCAGTGATTTTCAGCCTTGAGAACAAGGCTTCCCAGGCGGTAATGCTAGTGAGTGGCATGACTGCTATTTGTTCGGGTGTCAGGGTGGATGGCGCTATACCTACGATTCGCTCATCTACCAATTGATGACTAGCATAACATCCAGAACGTGTTATATCTCCAGCATAAAACACTTTGTCACCGACTTTAAATAATACAGTATCCTCGCCCCTGGCGATGACGGTTCCCGTCGCATCCCAACCTACGATGCGTGGAGTACTTAATATCTCAGTCATGCTGGCGATGACTTTAGTATCGACGGGATTGACGGCAATCGCATCAATTTTGATTAACAAATCATGACCAGTTGGTGCCGGTGTTAGTTGTTCCAACAGTTGAGGTTGTGCGTCATTACCGTTAAATCCAAATGCATTCATTAGCTTTACTCCCTATTTAAAGTCTCGACCATATTGAAAAGCGGCGAGCATGGCTTTTATGAGCTTCGTGTGTTGTTCAATTTCATCGATACTCAATTCTGTGTGTATGATTTGTTGTAGATGATTAACAATATATTTTTTGAACCAAAAGCGCTCATAGCCTACTTGGTCGAATTTGCCGTTGATTAGAAATGACATAGCATCGCCTTCAGCATCGCTAAATTGTATATCTTCACCTAATAACATTTCATACTGATAGGAATAGCTGTCAATATTGTTTTCGGCTGCCAATGTTTCATGTAGTGATGGTAGACCATTATAGCGTTGCATTAGTGCATCTAAATCAAGTTCAAGGCTCGGCGTAAAGGTTTCACCTTTGAAATAAAATGTAATGCTAGCGGTGATCTTATTTGCCATTAATTAGTTATCCAATAATATTTTTTGTAAGGCCACTAAATAATCAGACTCTGAAGGCGGTTGATTATTACGTTGGGCTAGCCAGAGTGATTCGGTCAGACATTCCATCATCTGATGTTCAGTGGTATGAGCATCTTTATATTTAGCCTGTAATTTTTGATAAAGTGCCCGAATGCCCGCTGGGCGATCGGTTGATATTTGTTCATGCAAGGAAATGTGTAAACCCATGTGTAGAAATGGATTGGTTTGGCCATGTTCTACAAAATACTCTTGCTCTAAACTGGCATTACTATTAAAAATGGCTTGGTATTCAGGATGTTCATTAATAACTTGAGCCACAGTCGCTTCGAGTGCCGAAAGGGACTGTTTCTCAGATTTTTTTTGCCAGACATCATGATAAAACTGGCGAAGTTGTTGTCTGTTTTGACCAAACATCATGACGTTGGAACCTTTCGAATGGATTCAATATAGAATTATAGCTGCATTCTAATGCTTTTCAGTTAGATAGACTGGATCGATATTCAATAAACTCTCTAAAGTTCACATATTCTAAATATTTGGCTAAAACTTATGGGCTGGCTAGAGTGCTCAAAATACAGCTTAGGGCAACTTAATCGGCGATCCTTGCTCGAACGTAATTATTAAAGTATATCTGCTGTTTATAGACACTGATAAACACCGTATAATCGCTGATTTATATCGATTTAAACAACTTTAAACAACTTTAAACTAAGAGTAGCCCAGTGGCAGATTATAAACATACCTTAAACCTACCTGAAACCAAATTCCCGATGAAAGCTGGTCTTCCTAATCGTGAGCCTTTGATATTAAAGCGTTGGCAGGATGGAAATCTGTACCAAAAAATGCGTGATAATGCGAAAGGGCGACCTATATTTATCCTGCATGACGGCCCTCCATACGCCAATGGTGATATTCATATTGGTCATGCTGTAAATAAAATTCTTAAAGATATTATCCTTAAATCTAAAACATTAAGCGGATTTGATACACCTTATGTACCAGGATGGGATTGCCATGGTTTACCGATTGAGCTAAATGTTGAGAAGAAAGTGGGTAAGCCGGGTGTCAAAGTCACTGCTGCTCAGTTTAGAGCAGCATGTCGTGAATATGCTCAAAAGCAGGTTGATGGACAGCGTGAGGATTTTAAACGTTTAGGCGTGTTGGCCGAATGGGATAATCCTTATCTAACAATGGATTTCAGCTTTGAAGCGGACATTATTCGTACGCTTGGTGAGATTATTAAAAATGGCCATTTGCATAAAGGTGTGAAGCCCGTTCATTGGTGCATCGATTGTGCTAGTGCTTTAGCTGAAGCTGAAGTTGAGTATGAAGACAAAAAGTCTCCTGCAATTGATGTCCGTTTTGCCGTTGTTGATGAGGCGGCATTTACTGCTGCATCAGGCGCTAAAGGTCATGGCAAAATCAGCGTGCCTATTTGGACTACTACGCCGTGGACTTTACCTGCTAATCAAGCAGTATCACTCAATCCTGAATATGACTATGTTGTCGTTCAATCCGCTGATGAACGTTTAGTGTTAGCAGAAGCGTTGTATGAATCTGCACTAGAACGCTACAGCATGACCGGTGAAATAATCGCACGTTGTAAAGGTGACGCATTAGAAGGCTTATTACTACAACATCCATTTTATGATCGTCAAGTGCCGATCATCTTGGGTGATCATGTTACTGCTGATGCGGGAACCGGAGCCGTTCATACTGCTCCAGGTCATGGTCAAGACGATTTCACGGTGGGTTTGAAATACAAGTTAGAAGTCTATAATCCTGTGGGTGCCAATGGCTGTTTTCTGCCTGATACGCCACTCTTTGCTGGCCAATCAGTATTTAAAGCTAACCCTGAAGTGATTGCTCTACTGGCAGAAAAAGGTGCCTTGTTAAACCATGTTGATATTAAACATAGTTATCCACATTGTTGGCGCCATAAATCTCCTATTATTTTTCGTGCAACGCCACAATGGTTTGTCAGTATGGATCAAAATGGTTTACGTCAAGCAGCGTTGCAAGCGATCAAAGAAACTAAGTGGATGCCTACTTGGGGACAAAAACGTATTGAAAGCATGGTTGAAGGTCGACCTGATTGGTGTGTATCGCGTCAACGTACTTGGGGGGTACCGATTCCCTTGTTTGTAAATCAACAAACCGGGGCTCTACATCCAAGAACTGAAGCATTGATGGCGCAGGTTGCTGACAAGGTTGAACAAGAAGGAATCGATGCTTGGTTTGAATCTGATTTGAATGATTGGTTGGGCGATGAAGCGACCGATTACGAAAAAGTAAGTGATACGCTTGATGTGTGGTTTGATTCAGGTGTCTCGCATGCCTGTGTCTTAGCACGTCGTGATTATTTAAGTCGTCCTGCGGATTTATACTTAGAAGGTAGCGATCAACACCGAGGTTGGTTCCAGTCATCATTGTTAACTTCTATCGGTTCGACAGGTAAAGCACCTTACAAGTCCGTGTTAACCCATGGTTTTGTGGTCGATGCTGCTGGCAAGAAAATGTCTAAATCATTGGGTAATGTCGTTTCACCACAGAAAGTAGTAAATAACTTAGGTGCTGACATTATTCGTTTATGGACAGCTTCTTCTGACTACAGCGCCGAAATGAGTGTGTCTGATGAAATCTTAAAACGGACTGCCGATTCTTATCGCCGTATTCGTAATACTGCTCGCTATTTATTATCAAATTTGTCAGATTTTAATCCAGCAACCGATTTAGTGGCGACTGAAGAGTTATTGACTTTGGATCGTTGGGCTGTCGATCAGGCCCATCAAGCACAAGATGAAATCAAGAAAGCGTATGAGAGTTACCAGTTTCATGTGATTTATCAAAAGATTCATAATTTCTGTGCTCAGGAAATGGGTAGTTTGTATCTGGATATCACTAAAGATCGCCAGTACACAATGAGAGCAAATAGCACGGGTCGTCGTTCGGCACAAACAGCGATGTATCATATTCTTGAAGCGTTAACCCGCTGGATGGCGCCAATTCTTAGTTTTACTGCTGATGAGTTATGGGAATATTTACCGGGCGAACGTAATGAGTCGGTAATGCTTAACACATGGTATGAGGGGTTAACGCCACTCACTGCAGGTACTCAATTTGATGAAGCATTTTGGAATCAGTTGTTTACAGTACGCGATGCAGTTTCAAAAGAATTGGAAACATTACGTGCTCAAGGCAAAATTAAAGGTGGTTTGACGTCAGAAGTAACGTTATATGCTGAACCTGCTTTATTTGCAGCGCTCAATGTTTTGGTTGATGAACTAAAATTTGTCTTGATTACATCTCGAGCCAGTTTATTGCCAGCCTCAGAAAAACCTGCTGATGCGATTGTCACTTCAGTAGCTGGTTTATCGTTAGTTTTAGCGGCTTCTGAAGATGCACGTTGTGATCGATGTTGGCATCAAACGCCAGAAGTGGGGAGCGATGAAACACATCCAGAACTATGCGACCGTTGCATTGATAACGTCGACGGGGAAGGCGAACAACGCCTTCACGTTTAGTTTATGTTGAAATTTTTATGGTTAACAGGCTTGGTCATAGCGTTGGATCAAGCAACTAAATGGTTCATGGTGTCATGGTTGTCATTGCGTGAAACCGTCGCTGTAATGCCATTTTTTAATTTAACGATGGCCCATAATTCGGGTGCGGCATTTAGTTTTTTAGCACATGCTGACGGCTGGCAACGTTGGTTCTTTATTGGTTTGGCATCGATAGTCAGTATCGCGTTATTAATCTGGCTGAAAAAACTTAAACCGTATGCCAAGTTAGAAGCAATATCTATCGCGATGATTCTTGGCGGCGCGTTAGGAAATCTGATTGATCGTTTTTATTACGGTTATGTGATTGATTTTTTAGACGTGTATTACGGTACTTATCACTGGCCAGTATTTAATATTGCCGACTCAGCAATTGTTATCGGTGCAGCATTATTGATTATTGATAGTTTTCGCTCTAAGACGGAGTATTTATGAGCTTTAGTGATATTGCCCTAGACTGCGTTAATGAACTTCAGCCGTATGTGCCGGGTAAACCTATTGAAGAATTAGAACGTCAGTATGGTATAAAAAATATTATTAAATTAGCGTCAAATGAAAATCCTCTAGGGCCATCAAAATCAGTGTTGGCTGCCATTGCACAAGCCACTAAAGACTTAACGCGATACCCAGATGGTAATGGTTTTATATTAAAAACTGCCTTGGCAGAAAAATATCAGCTAGGGCTCAGTCAAATAACTTTGGGTAATGGATCTAACGATGTTTTAGAAATTATCGCTCGTACCTTCGTTTCTTCTGTTGACGAAGTATTGTATTCACAACATGCATTTGCAGTTTATCCGATTGTGACACAGGCTATTGGTGCCAAAGGCGTGATTGCACCAGCGCGTGATTATGGCCATGATCTACAAGCAATGAGTACACTGATCAGTGAGCGCACCAAGCTTATTTTTATTGCCAACCCGAATAATCCAACGGGAACTTGTCTTGCTGATGATGAGCTAGAAGCTTTTATTGCTCAAGTACCGCCAAGCACATTAGTAGTACTTGATGAAGCCTATGTTGAATATGGCGACGGTACAGCCGATACCATTAGTTGGTTAGCAAAATATCCGAATTTAATTATTACCCGTACTTTTTCTAAAGCTTATGGTTTAGCTGGTTTACGAGTAGGTTTTGCTTTGTCTCACCCTGAAATTGCCAATTTATTAAACCGTATTCGTCAGCCATTTAATGTGAACAGTTTAGCCCTAGTCGCTGCAACGGCGGCATTATCTGACGATGCCTACATTGCAGCAAGCAAGCAACTTAATGACCAAGGTATGGCGCAATTGATAGCGGGATTTGAGGCAATGGCATTGAGCTATATTCCATCAAAAGCTAATTTTATCACGGTCGATGTGGAAGGTAATGGCCTTGATATTTATGAATTATTATTACAGCAAGGCGTTATTGTGCGTCCTGTGACTAACTATGGTTTGCCTCAACATCTTCGGGTGAGTATTGGCCTACAAACTGAAAATCAACGCTTTCTAGAGGTATTATCTAGCCTGTTAGGTCGACCATTGTGATCAACAGACTTGCCATTATTGGCGTTGGTTTAATTGGCGGCTCTTTATCGCTGGCCTTAAAAAAAGTGGGACAGGTTGGCGAAGTGGTAGGTTATTCACGTACTGAGAGTGTTCGCCAAGAAGCTTTGGATCTTGGTGTGATTGACCGAGCCGCAAACTCTATTGCCGATGCCGTTAAAGATGCAGATATGATTTTTTTAGCAGTACCGATGGGCGCAATGGGGTCGGTGTTGATTGAGTTAGCACCCCATCTAAATGATGACACGATTATTACGGATGGCGGCAGTGCTAAAGCACAAGTTGTCGCGGCAGCAAGAGCCGCTTTAGGTGAGCGTTTTAGTCAATTTGTTGCTGGTCATCCGATTGCAGGAACGGAAAGAAGTGGCCCAAGTGCCGCATTTGCGACCTTATATAACGATCATCGAGTAGTGTTGACACCTGTAGCAGAAACAAACTCAGCATCATTAGAAAAAGTGCGTGCTATGTGGCAGTTAACGGGTGCTGAGGTTGTTGATATGGACGTCGAACATCACGATAAAGTACTAGCGGCAACCAGTCATCTTCCACATCTATTGGCCTTTAACCTTGTTGGTATGCTGGCAAAGTCGGTTGATTGTGATGAGGTATTACGTTTTGCCGCTGGTGGTTTTAGAGATTTTTCGCGTATTGCATCGAGTGATCCTGTGATGTGGCGTGATATCAGTCTCAGCAATAGCGCGGCCATTTTAGAGTTGCTAAATGACTATCGGCAGGGCCTAAATAATTTAGAGCAGGCCATTATGAATAGTGATGGTGACTATCTGGTAGAAGTATTTAAACGTGCGAAACAAGCACGTGATACTCGGTTTGCAGAGCCGGGTTTGATTGATCATAGTGAAGTATAAGAAATTAAGCGGAGTTTTAAAGCGTGAGCAGTGAACATAAGAAACACTATATCGTACAGCCAGGTGGAAAATTGCAAGGTGAATTACGCGTACCTGGCGATAAATCAATATCGCATCGTTCAATTATGTTGGGCTCATTGGCTGAAGGTGTAACAGAAGTAAGCGGGTTTTTAGAAGGTGATGATGCCCTTGCGACCTTAGCAGCATTCCGTGCAATGGGCGTTCAGATTGAAGGACCAACAGAGGGGCGAGTGATTATCCATGGTGTGGGTATGCACGGCTTAAAAGCTGCAGATAAAGATGTTTATTTAGGTAACTCGGGTACGTCGATTCGCTTATTAAGTGGATTATTAGCTGGCCAAAACTTTGCAAGTACTCTGACGGGAGATAAATCGTTATCAGGTCGTCCGATGCGACGCGTAACGGATCCTTTAGCATCGATGGGCGCTGTTATTGATAGTGATGATGGCAAGCCGCCACTCAAAATAAAAGCAGGCAATAAATTAACAGGTATTACATACACCTTGCCAATGGCTAGCGCTCAAGTGAAGTCATGCATTTTGTTGGCAGGCATGTATGCCAAGGGTAAAACAACGGTAATTGAACCGGCACCAACGCGTGATCATACCGAACGAATGTTAACGGGTATGGGCTATGCAGTTGAAGTGAATGGCGATATGGTTAGCATTGAAGGGGGCGGTAAATTAACCGCTACTTCCATTGATGTTCCGGCTGATATTTCATCAGCAACATTTTTCATGGTTGGCGCGGCTATTGCCGAGGATTCAGACATTACCCTGACTCATGTTGGCATTAATCCAACGCGAATTGGTGTGATTAATATTTTAAGATTAATGGGCGCCGATATTACGTTATCTAATGAAGGTTTAACCGGCGGCGAACCAGTCGCTGATATTCGAGTGCGTTATGCTCCACTTAAAGGCATTAAGATCCCTGAAGATCAAGTGCCTTTGGCGATTGATGAATTCCCAGCATTATTTGTGGCGGCGGCCTGCGCTGAAGGTACAACTATATTAACCGGTGCCGAAGAGTTACGCGTTAAAGAAAGTGACCGTATTCAAGCAATGGCAGATGGACTACAAACTTTAGGTATTGATGCTCAATCCACTGCTGATGGCATTATCATTACTGGCGGTGTCATCGGTTCGGGTGAGGTCGAAAGTCATGATGATCACCGTATCGCGATGTCTTTTGCCATTGCGGGCCTACAGGCTGGCGGTACTATCCAAATTAATGATTGTGCCAATGTGGCGACCTCATTTCCTGATTTTGTCAGGCTAGCGACAAAGGCAGGCTTAGATATAGAGGAATTCGATGTCTGATATTCCTGTATTAACGATTGATGGTCCTAGTGGTTCAGGTAAGGGCACTATCGCTCAATTGGTTGCCAAAAAATTAGGTTGGCATTATTTAGATAGTGGTGCTATCTATCGCGTGTTGGCACAAGCGGCAATAAAGTATGATGTAGAGCTAGATAATGAACACCAATTAGCTGAAATGGCTAAAAGCTTAGATTTAGTATTTGTCTTAGATAATGATGTTTTAGTAGTGCTGCTTGAAGGTGAAGATGTTAGCCATATAATTCGCTCGGAACTAGCGGGTAACGCGGCATCGAAAGTAGCTTCGTTGCCATTAGTGCGTAGTGCATTATTAGAACGTCAGCGCGCATTTCGCCAATCACCTGGACTAGTGACCGATGGACGGGACATGGGTACTGTAGTGTTTCCACTTGCGAATTATAAGGTATTTCTAACGGCAAGTGCTGAAGTGCGTGCGAAAAGACGATATAAGCAGTTGAAAGAAAAAGGGATTGAGTGTAACCTTCCCGCTCTTATAGCAGAAATTTCAGAGCGAGATGAACGAGATACGCAACGCCAAGTCGCGCCATTACGGCCTGCTGACGATGCGTTGCAATTAGATTCGAGCGCGATGGGAATTGATGCAGTATTTAAACATGTTAGTGCATTGTGTACTGGGGTGTGATTTAGGGGCTTACCACTACGGTAAGTTTTTTTAACTTCCTGCTTTTAGCAGGTATTTTTGAGTGGTTCTGAAGTTTTACTAGGACCAAGGATATAAATAATGAGCGAAAGCTTTGCTGATCTCTTTGAAGAGAGTTTAAATTCAACACCAATGCAACCAGGTAAGATCGTATCTGGTATGGTTATTAGTGTTGGTTCTGATGTAGTTATGGTTAATGCTGGTTTGAAATCAGAAGGCGCCATCCCTGTTGAAGAATTCATGAATGAAAAGGGTGAAATCACCGTACAAGTTGGTGATATTGTCGACGTTGCTTTGGAATCATTGGAAGATGGTTTTGGTGCAACTCAATTATCACGCGAAAAAGCGAAAGCAGCTGAAGCGTGGATTAAACTTGACCATGCCTTTGAAGGCAATGAAACGGTTATCGGTGTTATTTCTGGTAAAGTTAAAGGCGGTTTCACTGTCGAACTAGATAATATCCGTGCTTTCCTACCGGGTTCATTGGTTGATGTGCGTCCAATTCGTGATACTACACACCTTGAAGGCAAACCACTTGAGTTCAAGTTAATTAAACTTGATCGTCCACGTAACAATATTGTTGTTTCTCGCCGTGCCATTATGGAAGCAGAAAACAGTGTTGAACGTGATGCATTGTTAGAAACATTAGAAGAAGACAAAATCGTTAAAGGTATTGTCAAAAATCTTACTGACTATGGCGCATTCGTTGACCTTGGCGGTATCGATGGTCTTCTACATATCACAGATATGGCATGGAAACGTGTTAAGCATCCATCAGAAGTGGTTGCAATCGGTGATGAAATCGAAGTTCAAGTATTGAAATTCGATAAAGAACGCGAACGAGTTTCATTAGGTCTGAAACAAATGGGCGATGATCCTTGGAAGAGTATTGCAAGTAGCTACCCAAATAGCAGCAGAATACGCGGTAAAGTTACAAACATCGCTGACTACGGTTGTTTTGTTGAAATCGAAGACGGAGTTGAAGGTTTAGTTCACATGTCTGAAATGGACTGGACTAACAAAAACGTACACCCATCTAAAGTTGTTCAATTAGGTGATGAAGTTGACGTAATGGTTTTAGATATCGATGCAGATCGTCGTCGTATCTCATTAGGTATGAAACAGTGCAAAGTTAATCCTTGGGAAGAGTTTGCAATGACTCATAACAAAGGCGATAAGGTATCTGGTTCAATCAAATCAATCACTGACTTTGGTGTGTTCATCGGACTTGATGGCGACATCGATGGTTTGATTCATTTATCTGACCTGTCATGGGATGAAGAAAATGAAGACCTTATCCGTGATTACAAAAAAGGCGATAATCTAGAAGCTATCGTATTAGCAATTGATCCAGAACGTGAACGCATTTCATTAGGCGTTAAACAAATGCAATCTGATCCGTTCTCGGAATATATGTCAGAACATCCACGTGGCAGCATCGTTACTGGTAAAGTAACTGAAGTAGATGCGCGCGGTGCAACAATTGCGTTAGCTGAGGGTATTGAAGGTTATATCCGTGTAGCTGATATTTCACGTGAACGTACTGAAGATGCAAGTAAAGTATTATCAGTAGGTGATGAAGTTGAAGCTAAATTTACGGGAATGTCACGTAAAGATCGCACTTTAACATTATCGATCAAAGCGAAAGATACACAAGAAGAAACAAACGCAGTGAAAGAATACTCGAATGTTGGTAGCGGTAATACAACATTAGGTGACTTGTTGAAAGAGCAAATGAACCAAAAAGATAGTTAAGTTTAGGTTCTAATTAAAAAGCATCTAGGTATTTGTCTAGATGCTTTTTTCTTTTGAAGCATTGCTTGTTACAGGTTAATGATTGCTAGCATAGAATAGTTAATAGATTAATTCTAAGGAATTGAAAGATATGACAAAGTCGGATTTGATTGAAATAATTTCTGAAAAACAATCACTATTAAATTATCGCGATGTCGAATTAGCTGTAAAACTAATATTAGGACAAATGAGCAATAGTTTAGCAGGTGGTGAACGTATAGAGATTCGTGGTTTTGGTAGTTTTACCTTACATCATCGACCACCTCGCGTTGGCCGTAATCCTAAAAGTGGTGAATCAGTCGAATTAGGTGAAAAATTTGTACCTCATTTTAAGCCAGGCAAAGAATTACGTGATCGCGTAAATGAAGCCTTGGTTTAATAGTAGCGAATAAATGAAATTTAGTCTGGAAGCAATATCAGACGCAAATGTAATACATTCTTATGGTGAGGACTATATTGTTATAAGATCTAAAGAATATGTAGATTTGCAACGATTAGATAACAGTCTAATTATGATGCCAAATCAGATCATCTCTGACTGGCATATTAAAGACATTATGCAGCTAAATGTAGATGATGTTATAGAATTAAAAAACCTAGATCCTGAAGTGCTTATTTTGGCACATGGATCTAGCGTTTATTCTCTTCCCCCAAAATTGATGGTCGAGTTTTATACCCAGGCTATAGGTGTCGAATGTATGCCACTTGGCGCAGCCTGTCGAACTTACAACTTACTCGTTGCTGAAGACAGAAAAGTAGTGCTAGCCATTATTTTTGAGTGAAAAGTGATGTGACCTAGCGTCACACTCTTTGAAGCAGTTTAGTAGTGTCGTTGTTTCAATCAAAAAAATCCTTTGTCCCGACAGAAATAGATAGTCACACGTTATCTTAAGTTTTGGTCTTTTTGACATATTTAATATATTTAAGAGTGTTTTTAAATCTAATATCTGCTTTTGACCTTTATCACTGTGTAACTTTCGTGATGTTAACTTGTCTTATATTCCCGCCACTATCCTGAAATTTAGGATTCACAAGCAAGAGGGAATACAGAATCTAGCTATATAATTAGTTGAACATCTATGTCTTGGGTCGCTTTAATATCTTATCTTTATACAGTATTGAACCGTCTTACAGTATTTACAAGCTGGAGTTTAATATGGAACATAAATTAAAATAAAACAAACGATTTGATTGGCATTGTCTACCGCTTGAGATGTAGGGTTAGTTATTGTCGCAGTTTCATCCATAGTTGCTATTGGAATTGAAAATATCTTATGTTTGAGCATCATATTTGTATTGCTATGCGACTCATTGCTCATATTAATCTATCTAGGCAATAAAAATTGAAAGCTGGATTTAAGATCGAAATCGGATTAATAAAGTATTGAAAATATGTAATGATTCATTGCATAACCATGAAATAATAATGTTATTGAATGATATAACTGGATGATATTTGTTACGTTTTAAATGAAGGTCTAGTAGGTTGTCGTATAGTTTACTTGACCCATGACTGTGAAGTAAGGAGAATTGTTCGGTAAATTATAAAATAAGGCAAATCACGACTTACTATAGTCTTTTCACTTGTTGCTTGATCTAGATCATGTAAACAAGGAGAGTTAGTCCGTGATTTGCTGTAAAATTCAGTAATGCTTAATTATAAGTGTGATGGGAAGGAGTCAATGCTTCTAATTTAGAGGTTGAGATAGTGTTTTTCATAGAGAGAAGGTGCGGTCGCTATGCAAGCTGAACAACAGCAATATAGTTTTGAAATAGTCAAGTGGTTTGCCTATATGGCAGTTGTCTACTTGGTCGTAGGTACTGGTTTAGGTGTTTATATCGCTTCTGAATTGGCATGGCCAGTTTTGAATTTTGATAATCCTTACATTAGTTTTGGACGCTTACGTCCATTACATACTAATGCTGTAATATTTGCCTTTGGTGGTTCAACATTAATGGCAACTGCTTATTACATTGTACAACGCACCTCGGGTGTACGTTTGTGGAGTGATAAGTTGGCTTGGTTTACATTTTGGGGCTGGAACTTAGTTATTCTTGGCGCAGTAATTTCTTTGCCACTAGGTCTTACTCAATCTAAAGAATATGCTGAATTAGAATGGCCACTTGATATTTTGATTGCCGTTGTATGGTTGGCCTATAGTTTTAACTTTATTATGACGCTGTCGATACGTAAGGTCTCACACATTTATGTTGCTAACTGGTTTTTCTTAGCAATGATGATAATGATTACCTATTTGCATGTTATTAACAGCTTAGCTATTCCCGTCGAATTATTTAAATCATATTCAATCTTTGCTGGTGTGCAAGATGCGATGATTCAATGGTGGTGGGGGCATAACGCCGTAGGTTTCTTTTTAACGGCCGGCTTTCTTGGCATTATGTATTATTTCGTACCTAAGCAAGCTAATCGTCCAATTTATTCCTATCGTCTATCTGTTATCCATTTCTGGGCTTTAACATTTGGTTATGTGTGGTTAGGTGCTCACCATCTTCAATACACCGCATTGCCTGATTGGACTGGTTCATTAGGGGCTGCTATTTCCCTAGCAATGATTATTCCTTCATGGGGTGGTGCAATTAACGGTATGTTCACTTTAAGTGGTGCATGGGATAAATTGCGTACTGATTATATTTTACGTTTCTTGATTGTGTCACTGGCGTTTTATGCAATGTCGACTTTTGAAGGCCCTGTTATGGCCTCTAAAACAGTTAATGCTTTATCTCATTATACTGATTGGACAATCGGTCACGTACATTCCGGAGCCTTAGGTTGGGTTGCCATGGTTTCTATTGGTGCTATTTATCATATGGTAGAGCGGCTATGGGGTACAACAATGTATTCGATTAAGTTAGTGAGCTTACATTTCTGGATGGCCACAATCGGTACCGCTGTTTACATTACGGCAATGTGGGTAGCGGGCATAATGCAAGGTCTAATGTGGCGTGCTTACGATGATTACGGTAATTTGGCCTACACTTTTGTAGAATCTGTTGCTCAAATGCATCCATACTATGCAATGCGTGCAGCAGGTGGTTTGATTTTCTTCTTGGGGGCATGTGTGATGTTATTTAACGTTACTGTGACTATTCGTAAAGCTATCGCTAACCCATCTGCAAAGATGGCTGTTGCAGCTAACATTTAAGGAGACTGGCATGTCTGAACACAACTCAAATAAACCGGTAACCTTTCAAGAAAAGCTGGAAAAAAACGTCTGGGCATTAGTATTAGCAACGGCAATTATCGTGTCTGTTGGTGGTATTGTTGAGATCGTACCCTTGTTCTATCTGAACAACACATTTGAAGATCAAGTTCACCCTGAATATGAAGAGTTATCAGGTGTTCGTCCTTATGCTGCATTAGAACTGGCAGGTCGCGATATCTATCAGCGTGAAGGCTGCTATTTATGTCATTCACAAATGATTCGACCCTTCCGTGATGAGGCTGATCGCTATGGACATTATTCTTTAGCTGTTGAATCTAAATACGACCACCCATTCCAATGGGGATCTAAACGTACTGGTCCAGATCTCGCGCGAGTCGGCGGTAAGTATTCCGATGACTGGCATTATCAACACTTACGTGCACCACGCAGTGTCGTACCTGAATCAATAATGCCAAACTATCCATGGTTGGAAAAATCTACTATTGATGGTAATAGTATTGAAAAGCGTGTTAAAGCGATGAAAGTATTGGGTGTGCCATACACTGATGAACAGATTAATGGTGCAGCGGCTTCAGTTGAAGGTAAAACTGAAATGCAAGCTTTAGTCGCTTACCTTCAAGTATTGGGCACTATGGTTAAATTTGAACCAGGCAGGGAATATCGTGACTAAACTTCAAGAATATTTTCATACTGATTGGAGTGGGATGACTGGTACAGATTGGTTTGGATTCTTACTCACAGTGTTCGTGTTTATAGTAATGGTCGTTGCTTATTTCTGGGTGTTGAATCCTAAGAATAAAGACAGCTTAGAATCTCATCGCACAATGCTTATGGATGAAGACGAAAGAAAATCGGAGAAACAAGATGGCAGAGAATAAAAATAAATCTACTGAGGTTAGTGATACTGGCCATGTGTGGGATGGTATTCGTGAATTAGATAATCCTTGTCCACGATGGTGGTTGAATGCACTTTATTTAAGTGGGTTAATTGTGGTTGTTTACTTTGTGCTCTATCCTTCTCTACCGTTAGTGAATGATAATACTAAAGGCCTATTAGGGTGGACGCAGATAGGTGAGTACAAAGAAGACTTAGCTAAGGTTGAAGCGATACGAGCACCATTTGACGACAAACTAGCCGCTATGAGCGTTAATGAGATCCTTGCTGATCAAGAGATGCTGAACTACGCTATTGGTTCAAGTAAAGTTCTTTATGGTGATAACTGTGCGGCATGTCATGGTGTTGGTGGTGCTCCAGCAGCAGGCGCTGGTTATCCAAATCTGACCGATGATGATTGGTTGTATGGCGGCACTGTTGATGAAATTCAAATGAGTATCGCTAAAGGCCGCCAAGGTATGATGCCGGCACATGAGAAACTCCTAAAAACAGAAGAGGTTGATCAGTTAGTTAAATTTGTTGTCGATAGTTCAAATGGTGTTGCAACTGAAGCGGGTAAAGCATTGTATATGGCTAAGGGCTGTTTTGCTTGTCATGGTGCTGATGCCAAAGGTGTCAAAGCGATGGGTTCAGCAAACTTGACAGATAAAATCTGGCGTTTTTCAGGTGATGAGGCCCAAATTCGCCTAACGATACTACATGGTGTTAATGATGCTAGTGATAAAGCAACACGTGTAGCTGTAATGCCGCAATGGAGTCAAAAATTAGCTGTTATGCTTGAAGCCAGAGCTTATGCCATTGCTGATGGTGAAGATCCTAATGAAATTGATTGGACTGATGAATTAGACGGTACGGAAGCAGAACGTTTATCAGAAACAGACATTAAGAAATTAACTGTTTATGTTCACCAGTTTGGCGGTGGTCAATAGTTTTTTATTAGGCGAGACTAGTAATAAGTCTCATATAAGTCGAGAATTTTATTATGAATATTGATTGGGTTGTAATTGCTGTTATTTCAAGTGTAGTGGCCATGGTTATTGGTTCTGGTATGTTCGTTTATTATGCAATGAAACATGTAGATGAAGATAAATCACAAGAAAAGTAATTCCTTTTGAAAACAACATAAAAAGCCGACACAACCGTCGGCTTTTTATGATCGAAATTATCCGCTGCAGAAACATTAGTAAAGTCTAATGTTGTTGTAATATGTTATAATTTCATCATGTACAGCAAGTGGGAACGATGGCGTGAGTGAAGTAAAAACAAATATCAATATTGATGATCTCTATGAAGAAGTATCCGAATGGCATATCAATACTGGAGATATTAAAATTGTTGCCAAGCGTCTCCCTGGTGGCTTTCGAACTTTAAAATGGCTTGGAATGTCTATATGGTCAATATTGTTTTTAGGACCGTATATACAATTTAATGGTGCTCAAGCCATTTTATTTGATTTACCAAACCGTCAATTTAATATATTTCATGTCACTATCTATCCACAAGATATTTGGATGTTATCCCTTACATTGCTATTTTTCGCAATTCTACTTGCTGCAGTAACGAGCATTGCGGGCCGTGTGTTTTGTGGCTATTTTTGTTTTCAAACTGTTTGGACAGATATATACACGTGGATTGAAGGCAAAATAGAAGGTGATACACCACAAAAGGCGATGAAATTTAATAAGGCGCCATGGACGATAAATAAGCTCAGCTTAAAAGTTCTGAAGCATAGTTTATGGCTACTCATCGGTCTTTTTACTGGGATTTCATTTGTTGCCTGGTTTACTGATGCATCTCTGCTATGGGATGATTTATTTAGTTTTCAAGTATCACTCACCGCTATAATTATTATCGCGTCATTTACGGGGGGTACTTACCTGTTTGCAGGCTTTATGCGTGAACAAGTATGTTTCTGGTTATGCCCATATGCTCGCTTACAAGGTGTTATGTATGATCAAGATACCGTTTTACCTTCCTATGATGCTGAACGTGGAGAACCGAGAGGCAGAATTAAGAAAGGAGAAGACTTTTCAACAAGAGGAAGTTGTGTCGACTGTAATGTTTGTGTAGCAGTATGTCCTACCGGGATAGATATTCGCAAAGGTCAACAAGAAGGCTGTATAACATGTGGACTATGTATTGATGCTTGTGACAGCATTATGGACAAAGTTAAGCAGCCTCGTGGATTGATTCGATACGCTTCATACAAAGAATTACATCATAATGAGCCAGTGACACCCCTCTATAAACGTTTTCGAGTAATTATCTACGGTTTGATTTTATTACTCGCATTGTCAGGCATTATTTATGGCTTTACGCACTTATCTCCAACGGAGTTTCAAGTTATTCATGAACGTCAGCCTTTATATGTCCTTTTAAGTGATGGCTCTATTCAAAACAAATATACCGTCAAACTACTTAATAAAACAAAAGATACGATTAAGATCCATTTTGAAATAGAAGGTATAGAGGGAGCAATACTGCATGGATTAGCCGATATGGAAATTGAACCAGGTAAAGTAATACCCGTGACAGCTTTGGTTCGTGTACCTCTAGATCGATTAACTGCAGAGCTTATTCCGATTGTATTTAAAGGCAAAGTAGAGAATTCCCCGATCACTATAAGTTACAAAAGTATGTTTATGAGTCCAGAAAAATAATAGTTATCGAACTAGGTAAAATATGAATATTTCACAAAGTAATAAAGAAGCGCTCAAAAACCCATGGGTGCTAGGTATGTTGCTATTCTTAGCTACTTTTTTAACGGCTAATGCTATATTTATATATCTAGCATTTAAATCTCCGCCTAACTTGGTAGTAGAAGACTTTTATGAACGTGGTGAGAATTATATAGAAACTCATAAGCTCGTTGAAAAACAAAAAGCTTTGGGGTGGACAGGTTTGATTATGGCACCAGCAAGCACACGCGTTAATCAACATCAGCTTTATGAAGTACTTTTACAGGGCAAACATTCAACAGCCTTGGATTTGGACTCAGTTACTTTGCATGCTTACAGACCATCTGATGCTCGGGCTGATTTTTCAGTAGAAATGATAAATAGTAAGCCGGGTATTTATGGCGCAGATGTGAGTTTTAATTTGCCTGGTATATGGGATGTTATTATAGTTGCTACACAAGGTGACCATGAATTTCTTGTCACTAAGCGATTTACTATTTCGCCTTAACCCACTTTATCTTTATATGGTAATAATGTTATATGGTAATGTATGGCATTATGAATCTAGGCTTTATATCTCTTGTCTATAAATTGTTATCATTGTGGCTTACCTATTGAAAAAGCGGGTAGTTTCACCGCTAAAGTTGCAGATGAAAAGCATGAGTTTTGTTGTTTTGGTTGCCAGACTGTTTGTGAAACAATTCATAATGCTGGATTACAAAGTTTTTATCTTAAAAAGCCAGATGGTGAACATTTAGCACCGCCACCCTCATTATCAGCAGAGTTGGCTTCATACGATTTAGATGAAGTTCAATCTGATTACGTTGATAATCTGGGTAATATACGATCAATACACTTATTGGTTGAAGGAATACATTGCGCTGCATGTGTATGGCTTATTGAGCATTCCCTAGCAAAACAACAAGGTGTCGTTTCTGCTGAAGTGAATCTTACATCGAAACGATTACACTTAAAATGGGATAATCGTACTGCACCTCTATCTACATTACTTCAGGCGCTCGGCGATATAGGTTACGCAGCGATACCATTTGATTTGGATACTGCCGAAGGTGCATTAGCCAGAAGACACCGAAGTTTATTGTATCGTATGGCCTTCGCTGGTTTTGCGATGATGAACATGATGTGGATTTCAATTGCACTATACAGTGGTGCTGATCAGGGGGAGTTTAAAAACTGGTTTCACTGGATCAGTTTCTTCATCGCTACACCAACGTTATTTTATGCTGGATATCCATTTCTACGAAACGGCCTGTTAGGTCTGCGACGTCGCTATTTAACAATGGACTTACCTATCGCGATTGGCGCTAGTGTTACCTATAGTTACTCCAGTTATATTACGATAACAGGCTCAATTAATGGCCATGTGTATTTCGACACGGTGGTCAATTTCTTATTTGTGATATTGGTAGGGCGTTATCTAGAGGCAATTTCTAAACGTGAAGCATTGTCAGCAACCAGTCGATTATTAGAGTTGCAACCAAAACTAGCTACGGTAATTACTGATAACCTTCCTAAAATAGTTCCGATTCGTTCAGTTAAAATCGGTGATTATGTACTGGTTAAGCCCGGCGAAAAAATACCCGTGGATGGTGTTTTGGTTGATGGTCAGAGTGCCGTCGATGAGTCCATGCTTACTGGAGAGTCACTTCCTGTCGTGAAGAAGCTGACCGATCACGTTGTAGCGGGAAGCATTAATGGTGAAGGAGCCTTTACCGTTAAAGTGCAGCAAGTATTACGTAACACTGCTTTAGCTAAAATTGTAGCTTTGATGGAAGATGCTCAAGCTTCTAAAGCCCCCATACAGTGTATAGCAGATAGAATCGTACCCTGGTTTGTAGTTGTGACACTTACTTTAGCGACCGTAACCTTTCTTTACTGGTATCAGTTTGATTTTGAGCAGGCTTTATTAGCTGCGACATCAGTACTTATTATTACCTGTCCTTGTGCATTTGGAATGGCTACTCCTATGTCAGTTGCTGTAGCTACGGGAGTCGGCGCACATCATGGCATACTTATTAAACAGGGCGCTGCGCTTGAATATTTATCGCAAGTGACCCACTTTGTGTTTGATAAAACAGGTACATTAACGGAAGGTAGGTTAAGTGTTGTCAGAGTTGAGTCATTTTCTGATTTATCTGAAGATGAATTGTTGACCATCGCTGGCTCTGTGGAACAACATTCTGAACATGGAATTGCGCAAGCAATATTAGCTGAGACGGCTAGGCGAGCTCTTTCTTTATCGCCGATAACAGGCTTCTCTTCTTCTGCGGGTCAGGGCGTGCAAGCCGCGCTTGATCAGAGCCATGTTTTATTAGGTACGCAAGCATGGCTAACTGAAGTTGGATTTGTTTTTAGTCATACAGTACTAAAGCGGGTTGATAGTTTAGAGCAGCAAGGAATTAGTTGTGTATTTATGGCGACTGAAGGAAAAATTGTTGGTCTTATAGGTGTGGCAGATCAATTACGCTCAGATGCACTATCGATGATTATTGATTTACAGCAGCAAGGTATCAAGATTACGGTGCTGAGCGGTGATAAAAAAGCTGTAGTTGGCGCTATTACAGCAGAATTAGGTGATATTGAACGACAAGCGGAAGTCTTACCTAAGGATAAGGCTGATGTAGTGAGAGCGCTGCAAAAACAAGGTGCTATCGTGGCAATGGTGGGTGATGGGGTGAATGATGCCCCCGCATTAATTCAAGCTGATGTTGGGATTGCACTGGCTTCAGGTACCGACGTTTCAATTGAAAGTGCGGATATCGTATTAACTCATAATGAATTACATAAAGTGACCGAAGCAAAGCGTTTAGCTAGTCGTACGCTCAGCACAATAAGACAAAATATTGTATTATCGATAAGTTACAATATTATTATGGTACCGCTAGCCATGATGGGGTTAATTAATCCGTTGATAGCTGCGATAACGATGCCAATAAGCTCCTTATTAGTCATTGGAAATGCCGCTAGAATAAAGCATTTTTTTAAGAGGTAATTCAGTGGACGTTATTTATGGTTTATTGCCTGGCATGTTAGTGCTCGGTTTTGTCGGTGTAGCTCTTTTCTTCTGGGCAGTTCGCAGTGGACAATATGATGATATGGATGGTGCCGCTAATCGTATATTAATGGATGATCCTCAAGTCATGAATCAAACTAACAACACCGACACCGACACCGACACCGACACCGACACCGATACCGACACTCAGCAAATCAATCTTGAGTCTCATAAGCCAAGATATGACGAATAAAAGACAAGTTTTATTATCTATAGCAGTACTATTATTTTCACCTTTAGTCTTGTTATACGAAGCCATGGAAATTGGCATGACGACCGCATTAACCCGACTCGCTGCTCAATTGGGTTTTAATATGCGTAGAGGGATTAAAGCTTATTTTGACATTGTGAAGAAGGGTGATGGAGAGATGAACATTTTCATAAGGGGTGTTGATAATGTTTAATTCATGGAGTATTAAAAGCTTGCTGCAGCTATGGTCTTTGTCAACAATTGTTGCCATTGTAGTAATTGCAGCCGTTGCTTTGTATAGCAATAAGTCGTTTACAAATACTCAAAATGAATTAACATCTCATGTGCTACCTCTGGAGAATGCTAGCCGTCAAGTCAGTAGTGTCGCTGCTTCCTTTATTACTCGGCAACAACAAGTTCTTGTCGCGGATTCTTTAAAAAGTATTGCTGAACTAATACCACGGAGCCGGTTGGAACAAGAATTTGAGCAATACTTAACGCAACTCAAAGCAGCTGTATCTAACCATGAGCAAGGTACGGAGGTGGTTATGTCTTTACTGACACATTACCAGCGTTTTTTGGCTGTTGATACACGACTACTGACTTTGATTGAACAACAACATGCTTCGAAGATTCATCTACAACAAAAAATTGATGTTATTGAATTATTAGAGGCAAAAATTCATGAGCATGTTGAGGCCATTACAGGGCGAATTAACCAGCAAATAAATAGTGGTAAACGTGTAGTAATATTATCACCACAAGAAGGTGAGCCTCTGTATACGTCAAGTCTGTTAGAAAATATTATTTTTACTAAAAAGGATATTATTTTAAAATTAAGTCAGTCTGTACGATTAAATGTGCTAAAGATCACTAATCTAACGCAGAAACTTATCCAGTCAAAAAATGGCGATCAATTACTAAGTATTCGTGGTGATGATATTCAACGACATGAAGCCGCTTTAAATATTGATGTAAAACAGTTAAAGAAAGAACTAGGGCATGATGTTAAATTTCTTAAACTAACAGAAGAGCTTGACGGAGATGTTCATCTCTTAATTCAGACCATTTTATTTGGCGAGACGTCGATTTATCAATTACGTTTACAGCAATTAGATAATGAATACTTTTTAGCATTAGGGCAACAAGAGTCGATTATTACGCTAAAAGTAATGATGTCCCAATTAGATAAGTTATCAGCATTAATTAGTGAGCAAAGCTTAATGACTGTTACGCGATCAGCTATTGTTGCTGAACGAGCTCGCTGGATTATTATCTTATTAGGCGCGATGATATTATTGGGCATGCTTAGGTTTGTTGTTGCGATTTCGCGACGTATTAACAGTCCGTTAGCTGAGTTACGTAGTATAGTACCCCAAGAAATTCATACAACAAATTCTGAAGACTTATTTCAATAGCCTTATGATGAACTAAATATTGGAGTAATTATATGACGTGGTCTAATGGATTAGA
>Ga0209491_10000896_pt1 | contig 59615 bp, 45 predicted proteins | sample BON02_FD_187213 | JGI IMG/M metagenome (GOLD analysis project Ga0209491, IMG submission 187213) | Freshwater microbial communities from Lake Bonney liftoff mats and glacier meltwater in Antarctica - BON-02 (SPAdes) (version 2) | ecosystem: Environmental > Aquatic > Freshwater > Ice > Glacier... | reverse complement strand
ACGACGGGAATGCGGAAGCGGGAGTTGGCCATGCCCCGTTCTGCCGGGACGGGCGGGAAATGTCCAGCGATTTCGCTCTAGAGCCTGACACTCAAAAGATTGGTGGTTTGCAAAAATCCGCCGTGCTTTTTCCGGTGAGAACTTGTTTTCCGGCTTGTCGAGGATCGTGGAAATCTCCTTGAAAATCCCCACGTCCGCGACCCGCTCGTCGAGCCATGCGCCAACCACATCGCGCCCGCCCACAAGTTTCGGCTCCTTGCCCCAGCTCTCCTGCCATGGGCCAGCGTTGCCACGGACGCGCTTGCGCCACAGCGTGCGCAGGTGTCCCCTTTCTTTCCAGAGCACGCCGAGCCTGTCCTTGTCTTCCTTGGCACCATCGAAATGCTGGATGCCGGCCCAATAGAGATCGGTCCAGTCATAGGTTTTGGAGCGCTTGACCATCGCCTCGCGAGGCGGCTGATATTGCGGCTGGGTGAGATACCAAGCGGTATCGACCTTTGCCATGCCGACCATGTTCGACTGGCCTAGGAGGAAAACGATCTTGAGAGGCTGGCCTGAGGGTTCTTTAGCAAGGAGCGGAGAGCTGAGAGCTAAGAGAAGGAGGGAACAAAGTTTGGAGATTTGCATATGATTTTTCTTAAAAGTTGAGTGTCGGGTGGTTCATTTTGCGGGGGTGCCTTCTTCGGCGGATCCTTTTGCGACGGGCGGGACTTCCATTTCCTGAAGCCAGATCGAGACGTGCTGTTTCCGGTCGCCTTTGTGTTCGTTCATGAATCCCATGTAGGAAATCGTGACTTTCCCATCATCGAATTTCCTGCGGAAATCGGTGTCGATCACGTTTGCGATGGGTCTTCCGCCTTCGCGCGACCAGACGCCGCGTGGCCTTTCGTAGAACGGCTCGCCGTCGAGATAGACGCTGAAACCCTCGCCGCCGCCGACGTGTGACATGCCACCGACCAGCAGACGGTAGCGGTGACCGGGCTTGAGCGGCGGATAGCTAAAAGTGCCGGTCAACAGCAGGATTTCCTTGTCCCATAGGGTCTTCATCGGGAGTTCATGGCGGCACCAGTCCTGGCACTGCTCCGTTGTTTCGGTGACGAGGCTTCCGTTGAATGCGCCAAAGGGCTGGTGGCCGGTTTTCCAGCCTGCTTTCTTGGCATCGAAAGCCGTAGCGAAGAAATTTTCTGATCCTGCGGGCAGGGTGACGGGGCGGAAGCGCGGCACAGCCGGTTGATCCCATGCCATTTTTTCGGCAGGATCGAAAGTGAGATAATTCCACTCCATCGCATCGAGGCTTGGGCCGAAATCGCGCCAATTGTATTTCTCAACCCCCATGCGGTCATAGAGTTTCGTGAGTTCGTCCATGCGGATGAGATGGGTCTTGGCTGGATCACTGGCGGATTCGGTAGCGAGCGCGGCACGGTTTTTTTCCACGTATTCCGGGATCAGCCGGGACTCGATCACCTTGCCAACAGCGGCACGCAGCTCGGCACTGAAATCCTTGGGATCGGCGGAGAGGAAAATGCTTTCGAAGGGCAGCGCGACGTCCGGCTGGTTCTGTTTCGCGGCATGGAAAAGCATATCGTATCCGCCGGGCAGATTGACGATGGAATAGGCGATCACATCGGTGATCTGAGGATTGACCAGCTTGTCGATAGTCTCGATCGGATCACGGTAGGGCTTGTACTCGGCGAGAATCTCGGAAAAGGTTTCCTGCGCCGCCTTCTGCACTTCCTCCGGTGCCTCGCGGAGGATTTCCGGAATTTTGCTCCAGCGGAAGGAGCCTTGGATCAAGTAGTTGTAATTGCCGTCAAGCAGCTTGCGGATCGCTGGGAAGATGCGCTGATAGGCGCGGGTGTCATCCATGACGGGAGCCAGCGCCATCAGGGCGGAGTGGTTGAGCCACCATTCCTTGTGCTCCATGAACGGAAGGATCAGATCGACATCGCCCACGAGGGTGTCTTTGGGGAATCGTCCCAATGCGTCCAACGTGACGGTTTTCACATAGAGCGATTCCTTTTCATCGCGTAGCATCGCGGTCAGCCGGTCATGGATCTCCGCGCTGCGGTAGGTTTCGTCGAGTTCTTCACCGGAGAGAAATTTCGCGGCGATGTGACGCAAGCGCGCATCCTCAGAGTTCAAAAGACCGAGGATGGTCCCGGCACCAAGCTTGCCCATGTGCTTTAGAAACATCTCACGAACCGACATCACCGGGTTGTGAATCCAGCTCATCACCGTCGCCGCATCCGGGTCGCCGCCGACGATTCGTGAGAGCGCCATCCCGCCCGCCTCTGCCAGGGTCTTATTGGAAATATCCTGACGGGTGCCATCGGGCATTACCGCCGATTCGATGGATTCGAAATCATCATCTTCCGCCGTGCCCCAAGGGCGCTCTGGAAGCTGGAATTGCTTCGCGTGTGGGGAGAGCGGAGCACCGGTCAGGCGCAGGGTTTTCCGTGGGACGGTGTAGCCCAGGGCGTAGCCAGCACCCCACGAGGGAACATCATAACGCGCGCCGCCAAATATGCCGAAGGAACCGTCGAAGCGCCGTGAAAGCTCGTAGTGCCAGCGCCGCTGATCCATGAACTCGCGGTAGAGCGCGGGAAATTTTTCAGTCAGCAGCCCCATCGCGTTGCTGCGCGAGATCTCGCCGATGCCGCCGCCGGTGTGGCCGTGGAGCATGAAGCCGGTGCTGGGAAAGCTGTAGAGCGCCATGGTGTCGCGTGCCTTTGCGTAGATGCTATCCTCGCCATTCGGGGTCAGCCCGGCCGCCGCAGCCATCACGAAGGCGAGCTGGCCGTTCTTGCCATTGTCCACCAATCCGGATTCCGGCTTGTTATTCCCATACGGGACGTTTCCGCGCCCCGCCCAGCGGTAGAAGTGTGTGAGGATGCGGTTCAGATCATCATCCGCCATTTTCGCCCCGCATTCCTTGGCGAGCAGGAGATACGCCACGCACAGGGTGCTGCTGGCGTTCAGGTGTCCGCCGCCGCCACCATAGGTCACCGCTGCCAAAGGGTGGCGGTTGCCCCAGCCGCCGAAGCGCTCCATCGAAATCGCCTTGTCCGCCACCGCCTGGATCATCGGCAGCACCTCCACATCGCCTGTCCGCAGGTAATACTCGCAGAGCGCCAGCCCGCCGTAGGCGATCACCCACTGATGGGGAAACCTGTCCATCCCTTTCGCCATGACCTCCCGCGTCCATGCCTTCACCGTCTCGAGATCCTTGTCATCGCCGGTGGAAAGCAGGAACAGCATCCCGATGTCGCCAAAGCCGCGGTCAGCGCCCGGCTGCTTCAGGTATTCCGTGAAATTTCTCACAATCTTATCCGACTTCGGGCAATCCAGCGGCCATGTCGCGCTGTAGGCACCGAGAACCGGGATGCTGACGGTCACGTCCGTAGTCGGGCCGCCGGGTTTTTCCGCCACGGCGAGAACCAGCTTGCCATCAGTGGCTTCGGCTTCCGCGATCCAATTGGCGATCTGCACATAGGGATTGATGTCAGCGAGCTTTTTGCCATTCACCGTCTCGATGATCTGTCCTGGCCTGAGGGCACCGCTGGTCTCGGCGGGACTGCCTTTTTCGATGCTTTTGATCTTCATCGTGAAAGCAGGCTGGATCAGATCGATGCTCATCCCGATTGGGCCAACACGGGAAAGATTGGTGGCGGATTTCGTAGCATCGGGGCGGGTGGAGAAAATCGCGGGGCCTTCGGTGTAGTAGCTTGCCGGATCGGCCTGGACGGCGACGGGAACGAGAAGTGCGGCGAGGATCAGTAAGCGGATGTTCGAGGTCATGGTTGGAATGTGGAAGATTGTTAGTGGCTTTGCCTAACAGGATGTCAGATCAGGGTTGCTTATCGGTCGCCATCCTCCCGAGCGCGGAAATCCGAGAAGGATACAATACGCGGCACCCTCCGCCCGCCCTCGTTGATGACGAAAACCAGGCTGCGGCTGCGGGGGTCGTGCCGCCAGATTGTCTCGCAAAGAGGATGGATGAAATCGTCGCCTTCAATACGGAAATATAACTCCGCCGGATAATCCCCCCTCCCGCTGCGGGGTTCGCCAACCACCTTTCGGTCGCCCGCCTTGATATCGAGTTTCTCGGATCCGATCACGCCGCCCACCCGCTTTTCGGTCAGGTTGAACCAAAGCATCTCGCCACGGCCAAGCTGTGTGGAATCGGCGCTGACCGCTTGCACACGCACGGGGGCGATCTCGTTTTTTGGATCGCTTGTCACGATGAGATAAAAATCCGTCATCGCTTCCAGCACTTTCACAGCAGGAGCCCCTTCGGGAAGCTTTGTGGGATCGCCGGGCGGGCTGGAAAAGAAGCGGAGGTTGAGATCGCCCTCCGGCAATTTGTAGACCGGTGAGAGATTCATGCGCGGCAACTCAACCTCCTGGAAAGCCGCCCCATCGAACATTTGCAGGGATTCCGGAGGGCCGTCCGGGCCGTTGAGGAAAACAATGCGGCATGTGCGGCCGGAAGCGTTCCCCGCCATTGCGACAAGAAAGATGAGGATGGAGAGGGATAGGAAAAACGTTTTCACAGAATGGTTTGAGGAGTGTGTTGCGCCGGAATCATTCGCAGGACTCAGATCTCCTCTGCGGCGAGCCACCGGAAGGAAACCACCTCGAAGCGTCTTCCGAAAACAAGGTTGGCGGCGTTCACAGGCTGGGTGGTGATGTCCGCCGCATCCGTTGGATCCACGTATTCCCTCGTCCGGCAGACGGTGGCCTCGCACCATGCTTTTGCCTCAATGGTTCCATCCGCGCGGCGTGAATCGCCATAGGCACGGATCGTGAAAGTGTCGTCGCGGGCGGAAAGCACAGGGGCGAGCGGGCGGAGCACATCCGCCTGGCGCGTCCAACCGGGAAGGCCGTAGGTGTTATGTCCGACTGCGGCCTCCGGAAACAGGTAATCATGGTTGCCGGGGGGGGTGCCGGTGGATGGCACCGACTCCTGTTCCAACGTGCCGAATGGATTGGCGGTGGAACTTTTGGCCACCTCGTTGAGGGCTGCTTGAATGGCGCCGGCGATCGCCAACTCTTTCTTGTTGGAGAGCTGGCGGTTGACGAATTCCGACAAGGAAAGGAAAGGCCCGCGCTGGCGGACTTGCCGGACAATTTCCTCGGCGAGGTCGTCGAGGAAAGGGTCGTCTAGAACCCGGTAGCCCGTAAACTCGGTGGCGGCAAAATAGGTGCCGGGAGTCGTTGTCCCCGCTTTTTTGTCACCGGCGATGCTGGTTCTGGCGAAGGCGTAATCGGTCTTGTCGGAAAGCGCGTTACCGCTTGGGGTGTTGTAAGGGATCTTCTGGTTGCGCGCATGGCCGAGCAGGGCTCGCCATGCACGTACGGATGTGGAGTTGACATTGAACATGCCCTCGACCTCCAGCCGTGAGCCAATGGTGCGCCATGAATCTGTGGGCGCGACCCGATCGGTGTGGGTCTTGTCGGCTTGTGGCGCAGTCGTTGCCTTGTCTTCACGGATGGGGCGGTATGAGCGGTTTACCAACGGGTCCGTGCCCATCAGGAAATCGGTGTAATTGTCCTTCATGGTCTGGCCAGCGGATCCGAAATCAGTCGGTTCAGGAGCGATGGAGGAAAAGAACCAATCGTCGAAGAGCACATGGTTGGCGCAGTAGGAATCGTCCTGCTGCATGTTGTCACGGCCGTTTGCGGCGTTGTTGCCTTGGGTTCTTACGACCTTATCCGGGGGGAGCAGCGGGGTGGCGTCGGAGTTGCCAATGACGTTCATGCCGAAGGGGGGAACCGGGTTGATGCCGCGCATGTGCCAGTGCGTGAGCTCCACAAGCGAAGCGATGGGCCGCGTCGGGAATTCGGAAACGATGGAATTGGATATACCGTCGGCCGCGGTGAAGCCGGTGACGATGAAGCCGCCGTTGGTTGCCACATCAACGTTCGGGAACTGGGGGTCGGCGGGACCGGTGGCATGCTTCACAAAACTGAAGTCCCATGGCGAGTTGATCAGGTTGGTGCAACCTGGATAGATTTTGTTATTCCTTCCTCTGAAGATCTCGTCCTGGGCGTTGCCGGTGGCCGTGGTGTAGATCAGGGGGTTATTCTGCACCATGCCTTTGGTGGGCATGATCGTCCGGCTGGCGATCCGGGAACCGAAGATGATCGACATGAATGGCACCGGGTTGCCCGCGGATTCGCCAAGCGTAGTGTCGGCAAGATTCTCCAGCGGAGGATAGAGGGCATCCGCTTCAGCTGGGAGATATCTGCCGGCGATGATCGCATTGGACGTGTTGGTGTTCATGGAGCCGAGCGCCCACTGGGCTTTGAGTCCGATGCCACCTGATCTCGGCGCATCAAACTTGGCGTCCACCTTAATGGCTGTGCTCCCTGGCAGCTCCACCAAGGACGGGTTGCTACGCGTAGTATTCTGCGGCATCGGATCAAGGATTTGGTCTAGGCGGCAGTATAACCCTTCGGACGTGCGCAGACCGATATCAAGATTGATGCTGGAGATGGTATTCGTGTTTCCCCTGGGAAATTCGAGCATCTGGTTCAGGGCACCCGCCCTGGGACTGAGCACAAGCGTTTGCCCCGGTTTCAGGGTGATCGGAGTGGGAAAGGTGTAGTTGACCTGCCAGTTGTTGGCGATGATCCGGGGCGGAGTTTGGTTGGTGTAAGGCGTGCTCGACCACTGGAAGGAGTGATATTCATACGGCACGCCCCCAATGGTATAGCGCAGGGCATGCGGCAGTGGCCAGTCGATGCGAAGCCCGATGCTCTGGTTGACCACCAGTTCGTAATTGTAAGGATTCCACAAGGTGAATACGGGGGTGTAGAGGATGCAGGGGATGAACATGCCCGGGGTCGTGGTGGAGGGAATGGCGTAGTGGGACATCACAAAGTGGTAACGCGTCATCATGGGAAAGAAGCGGGTATGATGGAGTCCGTAAAAAGTGTTGATCGCGCTTTTGTAAGGCCAGGTTTGGGCGGACATGCTTAGCTGGCCTGACGCCTTGCGGGTCACGAGTGGGTTGCGATACAGCGTGGCGAAGTGGGCAAGGCTGTGCCAACTGGACACAGCGCCCGCGTCATAAAAGATACTATCCGTCTTTGGGCCGTAATCCGACCAGTGATAGAACAGGCTGTACTTGGGACGATGCTTTTCCGTCGGTTCGATAGCCGCCGCAGGTATAACCGGACGGGTGAATAGGTTGGATTGGCTGGGGGTGAGCTGGAAGAAAGGTAGATCCGTAAGCGGCTGCACATCCCATTTCTCGGTGAGAAGCGAGAGATCCTTGCGCCAGCCACCTGTCGCAGTGTTGGTGAGCAGGCCCACCGATGTGGCCGAAAGGTCGTGGAAGGATTGGGACGGCTGGATGATGGCGCCTTGTTTGGAGAAGAGATCAGCGGTGTGGCGAGTGAAGGTTCTCAGGGCTGGTGTGGGGTCGGTGAGAAGGGACTCCAGCTCAAAAACTTCGGGATCGGCCACCGCATGGCTGCGCGCGGAGTCCGACCAACGGGCCGCATCGTCGCTCTTCGGAGTGTAGGGTCTTGGCAGATGGGCTTTCTGGTTCTCCCCGCTCACCCACCACGCGAATTTTCCACCGTTTTCCAGCGTCTGGAGCGGCAGATGGACTTGCCGGTCATCCCCCACCCCGACGCTTCCGCCCGCCACCATTGCAACGGAATCGACCGTGGCGACCTTGCTGGCCAGTGCGGAAACCTGATCAATCCCGCCTGCCGCAGCGGCACCGGATACCAGCCATGACACAAAGCGTCCGCCGCTCGCTTCGGTCTCCCTCTTCGCCGAGTAAACGGGCGCTTTGGGGCGGCCGCTCAGAATCCCTGTTGGCTCATGATCCGAGCCCTCCCAGCTTCGCCAGACTCCGACGACTGAGGGGTTGTCAATCTGCGGAACCTCGCCGGGCGCCGTGCTGTTGAGAATGTCCGCTGAAGCCGTGATCCGCGTATCCAAACCGGCGTTTTTCTGTAGTTCCCCTAGTGCGAGCATCAAAGCCATGCGCGCATTCGCGCGTGCCTCGGACATCGCGGAGGATTGAGATTCGCTGCGCAGTGATATGCTCGATAGCGATAGCATACCCAGCGCGAGGACGCCAAGCAGGAGCATGAGCATAAGGGTCGTAACGAGGGCGAAGCCTCTCTCTTTTGCATGTGCGTTTTTATTCATGGGGTTTTACGATTGTTTTAAGGGATAACAAAAGGGGAGTGATTAAATCTTTTGTAGTTACAAAGTAAATTTATCCTGTGAAAATGCGAGTGCAATTTCCGGTCAATGACGAGATCTTCAAAGTCATCCACCCATGCGAGTGGCGAGTCCGAGAGAAACAAGGCACCCGCCGTGACTCGCTGATCCAAACCCAACTTGCTTTGTATCCGGTCAAGGGCAGGCATCAGCGCCATCCTAGCGTCCACCCTGGCCTCCGCATTTGAGGAATCCAGGCTTACGGAGCGGATCGCCACGCTGGACAGGCTGAGCGTGCCTAGCGCAAGGATGACTAGCAAGACCATGATGGAGGGCGTGGCCACCAGCGCAAATCCACGCGGTTTTTTACCGAAGGGGGACACGGTCATGGGTATAGGGGCTTTTTCATGGGTTTTTGGTCAATGCGCTAGGCGCGAAAACTCGCATCTTTTCGGTCCGTCACATAAAGAACCACTCGACGACACACAACCGGACAGAAAAAATACAAAGTATATCGATTCGCCGTCTCACCCTTGGTTTGACTTGTCCTCAGACAAAGGGTTTTCCCGAGGGAAAACGCCCCATCCCGTCTAGGAAAAGAGCCTTTTCCCCCGCCCATAAAATATTTCAAAAAACCTGTCCGGTTTCCATCCCTGATGGGGGTTATCTTCTACAAAACTCCTATCCTGGATTTTCCAACCGGCAAAAAACAATAAGGCAGCTGCTTCAGAGGGCTGCCTAGCACCGTAACCAACAAACCACATCCAATGAAACTCAAACTACTCATCAGCATCGCCTTAGCCCTCGGATTCTCCGGCGCGAACCTCTCGGCAGCGACCATCGTATTTTCCTCATCTTATTTAGCTACAGATGGCACCTCCGTCTCCACCACTGGCACCTTGCTTGAGGCCTTTAACTTCAGTGGCGGCGTCACCGCCTCAGATTACGACACTACGGTGAATACGGTGCTCTTCAGCGGCAAGACAAATGGTCTTACCACCAATGCCTATGCGAACCCCACCGGCACATATTACTCTTCCAACTCGAACAACGTGACCCCTGTCGCTGGGGACAATTATAATCCCATCCCCACCGGCTACACCGCATACGACACAATGCTCTCAAGATTCCTTTGGGGCGGCGGGACTACCATTACGCTGAGCAATCTTACGATTAACCAGGAATACATGTTTCAGCTTTTCGAAGCCGATACCCGGACTATAGCCACAAGCTTCACGGCTGAGGTAACCAATACGGTAGGCGCAGTCACCTCCACCTTCAACACGACCCAAACCTACGGCGGTAATAGCAGATCTGGATTCGTCATCGACGGCACATTTGTTGCCGACGCCACTACCCAGACATTCACCCTCAGACGAAATGATGGATTCCATCTCAACGCCTACCAGCTCCGCCAGATCCCCGAGCCATCCACCGCTCTGCTCGGAGGTCTTGGACTTCTCACACTCCTTCGCCGCCGGCGCTGATCAGTTCCCTTCCGGCGAACAACTCTTAAACCGGTGACGCCGCCTGCGCGGCCCACCGGTTTTTTGCTCCACCCATATCACCCGGAGACAGAAAGTCACCGGCGGATCACCGGAACCGATTAACCAACAAAACAAGCACAGAATCACCAAAATGATCGCCAAAACAGCCTTCTTCGCGATCCTCGCATTCGCATCGGCAATCCCCACCCAGGCTGAGGAAAGCGCCGCCGCCCCTGCAACAGGCAAACACCTTTTCATCCTCTCCGGCCAATCCAACATGGGACCTGCCGGGCTGAACATTGCTTTCACGGAATCCGTGGAGAAAACCTACGGAAAGGAAAACGTCGTGGTCGCGCGGTATTTCCGTAACAGCCAGCCGATCCGCCAATGGGTGCGCGATTACAAGTTCCCACCAGACGAAAAACTGACGGAAGCGGAGGCGGAGAAGCGAAAACAATCGCTGGAGCGCTATCCCAACGGTGGTTTCTATGATTCAGCGATGCTGCCCTCGCTGAAGAAGACCATGGAAAAATTCAAACCCACGACCGTCACCCTGATCTGGATGCAGGGCGAGGAAGATGCGAACGGCACCAGCGAAACCTACGCCGATGCCTTTGAAAAGCTCATCGGCCAGTTGCGCACCGATCTTGCATTTGAGAATGTCACCTTCGTCATCGGTCGCATCAACGATTTCTATCTCAAGCGACCCGAAGGCAAAGAGATCCGCGAAATTCAGCAAAAGCTCGCCGAGTCCAACCCGCACGGCGCATGGATCGACACCGATGACCTCAACACCGGCATCAACCCATGGGGCGTCAACGAGGTCGATGGCGGCCATTTCGCCCTAGACAATTACCCCGTCCTCGGTCGCCGCTTCGCAGACGCCGCCGACAAGCTCATCGGCGAGCAATAAAACAGGGGGTGTGATTTTCACCGATGTATGGTCGCGACGTAGCGCGAGCCATTTAAAATGGTAGGGCTGATCCGACTCGGTCGGCCCTGATCAAAAACGGAAGTGCCGTATCCTCGGAAAGGGAGTGAACCCATCGCAAGACACCGCATTTCCTCTGAGATCTCACTTCCGTCTAGGTGAAGCGGGCAGCAAGATTTTCAAAGTGGGCCGACCGAGCCGGAGCAGCCCTACCATGTGAGACAGGAGACGGGAGACAAGATTCGCGGTAAAATTCCAGCCTTTGCGCCTTGGCGTCTTCGCGGTTCAATCACCGTGAAGTGACCGTCCTCCAATTCATCGCCAAACGCACCGGGCTAGGTAAGCGCCATGCGAAAAAACTTCTCGAAACTGGTGAAGTTATTCTGAACGGAAAATCTACCGCCGACGGAACTCTTCCGCTCGGTAAATTCGACCACCTCACCGCCGCAGGCGAAACCCTCCAAGCAAACACCCGCAGAATCATCCTCCTCCACAAACCCGTCGGCATCCTCTCCGCCACCACGGACAAAAAGCACAAAACCGTCATCGACCTCATCGACGCACCTTGGGCACACGAACTCCACCTAGCCGGCCGCTTGGACAGATTTACTACAGGGCTAGTAATTCTCACCAACGACAGCGCCTTTTCCGAATCCCTCACCCGCCCGGAAAACAAGATCCCCAAAACCTACCTCGTCCACACCGACCAACCCATCCCCGAAGAAGTCACCGCCAAATTCCGCACCGGCATGTCTTTCAAAAAGGAAAACACACGCTCCCAGCCCGCCCTCGTCGATCTCCTAACAGAATCCTCCTGCCGCCTAACCATCCACGAAGGCCTCCACCACCAAATCAAACGCATGTTCCTCCGTTACGGCATCCGCGTCACCTCCCTCCACCGCGAATCCATCGGCCCCTACAATCTCGAAAACCTTCAACCCGGCCAGTGGCGACTGGAAACGTAGCGGTGACCTTCAGTCGCCGCCTATTTCCGCAAGAGCGACGCCCAAAGATAGCTACTATACCGCCACGCGGCACGATTTGTAAAAAGTCGACGCATCAGGCGGAAGGGAACCGCGATTTAGAAATCGCGACCTGCCCGGCGAATCACCCTGAAACCCCGCAGCCGTTGCATTCGCGATTTCTAAATCGCGGTTCCTGTCCCAAGCTTGCGGATTTCACAAGACCTGATGCGCGGCAGTATAGAATGGCGATTTTACTCATAGATTCGTGAAAGGGTTTCGGTCTCTCGGATCATCCCTCGCGTTGCCGCTCGGGAAGAATCCGTGCCATCATGCTGCGCCAGGGATCGGCGATAAATCGACGAACAGCGATAGGATTTCCGAGTGTGGAATAAAACATGGTAGAGTGTTGAGATTCACGAAACGTAGCATCGTTTAATTGAGCGACATAATGTGTCGCATGAAACGGAGCCGCGGAGTGAAGTCATCAGGAGTAGGTGTGTCTCCGCGCCCTGGGTCAAGGTGGCGTCTCCGCCGCCTGTGAGAAAATGAGATCTGGACTGCGGGTGAGACACCCGCTTGACTCAAGGGGTGAGACGCCTCTATTCCTCTGTGTAGTTTATGAGGGTTTGGTTGAGTCGCGCGATCAGGTATTTCCGGACGGAAATGGGTTTTTGGACGGTGATGGCAGGGCCTTGGGAGAGGAGCCAGAAATCGAGTTGCCAAGATTGCTGGAGGGTGGCGGTTAGAGTGATTTTGTCGGGCTTACGAGTGATCTTCTGATCAGTGGAAAGTGGGGTTTCTTCGAGCAGCGATGCGAGGTGATCATTGAGGGTCGCTCGGAGAGTGATGGTTTTTTCCGCGCAGGATTGGCTGCCGCCTTCGGCTAGATGATCGGCGAGGGAAAAGCCGGGAAGCGGGATGGATGGCTGTTCGAGAATTTCGGTTTTTCCCATGCGCTGGATGGCGAATTGGAAAACGGTTGGGTGATCGGATACGCTTGCGAGGAAATAGGGACGCTGACCGTGAAGATGAATCCCCAAGGGATTGACGGTGTAGGTTTTCTTCTTCTCCTGATACGGGCTGCGGTAGATGAAGGTGAGTTGGCGTTTCTCCAGAAGAGCTGTGTGGATGGATTCGAGCGCGGTGGGATCAATGGCTGGGGGGATGAACGGCAAGCCGGGCGGGGTGTAGGCGATGAGTTCCGTCCATTTCGCGTAGCGGTGGGCGGAGGAATCGGAGAGTTTTTGATCGGCTAGGGCGAAGCGGTCTTCAAGCGACGCGGTAAAATATTTCGGCATCAGGGCGGAAATTACCTGCCGTAGTAGGCCTAGCGAAATTGCTTCGGTAAGCGATACTCCGGGAATGTCGAAGCTGGCATTTCCCGCCCAGAACCAGCGTTGTGGGCGTTCGTTCTCGGTGCTGCTTAGTTGGAAGACTAGGGCAAGTTCGTTCAGATCGCGCTCGACGGTGCGGCGGGTGACGGTGAAGCCATCGTTTTCCAGCCCTTCAAGGATCGCGGAGACGGAAATGCCCGGCTGCTTGCGTGGGATGAGTCGGAGCATCCGCCACTGCCGCTCCATGGCAAAATGATGTTTGTTATCGGGCATCGCGTTTCACACTTTATATTTCCGGTAAAGAGTGAAGGCGAGTTCTTCGTTGTATTTCCGTATCATTTTACAGACACGGAAGGTATCGACGAACCACCACACGAACATCCCCCCGAGTGTGAAAATAAAGGCGATGCTCAGCCACCAACGGCCAACGTAGGCGTAGTGAAGGCCAAAAGGTAGCAGGATGAAAAAGGCGAGTGCTTTGGATTTTCGAGAGGAGGAATATTCTCGGGAAAAGGCATCGAGATCGAGAGGATCGAGCGCGGCAATTTTTACGTGGAGGTTGGTGGGGATTTCGGATTGGTGTGGGATGGTGTTGTTTATGTCGCTCATGACGCCCAAAGAATACTGCTCCTACGCGACATAACATGTCGCCCTCGAAACAAGGGTGAATCTCGAAAAAACCGATGACCTGCCACCGAGGATAATCTCGGAATGGTTCGCAAATGGCGATGGCTGCACACGGCTCTATCGGCTTGGCAGTTACTGCCGGATTCGTTAATAGCACATATCGTTCGAGGAGAATAAATTCGGAGATCACGACATCGTCCCTGTCCAGCAATGGAGTCAGAAACTCAAATGCTTTTGAGTGATTTGGATTTTGCACCTCCAGAGCAGGGAACAGAATGTTCGTATCGATTGAGATCATGGTCTCAGCAAGCTACGATTTGATCCCTCATCAAAGGTAATATCTCGTAATTTCTCCAGCTAAACGAGCATCCCGCCACCGTCGAAGGTAGGAATTTTCCATGGCTCTTGTTCAAGATTTTCCTTTGGAAACCGATCCAGAAAAAGCTCCAAACCCCGTCGCGTCACTTCCGCCAAAGAGAGTTTACGCTCGGCAGCGAATGACTTTGTACGGCAGTAAAGCTCATCGGGAAGCTGGATCTGAGTTATTGTCATGAGTCAGAATCATATTTATCCAGAGTGATTTCAATTTTACATCATTTAACCACCCGGTCATTCGCCTCCAGCCACGCCATAAACGTATCCGCCGCCGCGTGGGAATTCATCACCGCAATCCCGCCCGCCGCATCGATCTTCTTCCTGTCCTCTTCCTCGAACACCCGCGCTACCACAGGCACGCCTTTGACGTATTGCAAAACCGTCAACGCATCCCCGACCCGGCGCATCGAGGCAATCACCAACTTCGCATCTCTTGCCCCGGCTTTTTCCAACACCTCGGGTTCCGCACCATCGCCGCGTAGGTAGGGAATCTTTTTCTTCTCCAAAGCCCGGCAAACCCCCACATCGTCATCGACCACGAGCACACTCTCTCCCTGCGCAATCAGCGGTTTAATCGTCCACATTCCAGCCGATCCAAATCCAAGAATCAGCACATGCCCTTTGGGTGATTTCTTCGGCTTTTCTCGCCTTCTAAATGGATGAAACGGAAGCAGGAAAGTCGCGACTCCCTCACGACCGAGCGCAGGAGTCAGGACCATGGTCATCACCGTCGTCAGAGCGAGGATTGAAAACGTATCGTCGCTCACATGCCCGAGCACCAATCCGCTCAGGCCCAGCAGTAACGAATATTCACTAGTCTGCGCCAGCAGCAGTCCGGTCTCGATTCCCGCCCTCGCATTAAGCCCTCGCCACTCTGCCACGAAAGCCACAAGCGGAGGTGTCACGAAAATTACCACCGCCGAGTAAATTAACGCCTGCAACCAAAGTTCAGGCTCGGGAATTCCGAGTAGCGCTCCCAGCGCCACGAAAAACATCGCATGGAAAAAATCCACCAAAGACGAGAGTTGCCCCCTCACCAAGCCGTTGAGAGGAAACGAGGAAAACACAAACCCACCCGCGAAAGCCCCCGCGATCAGCGGTAGTTCCAACCAAGAAGCGACGCCAACAAAACTGAGTAACACCGCCACCAGCCAGAGCAGCAGGTTTTCCTCATCCGGCTTGAAACGGAACACCAATTTCGGAATCACAAACCTCTGCGCGATCCAAGCCACTCCTCCCATCAAGCCCGCCCCGAAAAGGCCTTTCCCCACATCCCAGCCACCCCCTTCAACTCGCGATAGCAGTACGATCAGCAATACCAGCGCGACATCCTGCACAAGTAGCACCCCGGTGACCACCCGCCCGTAGGGCTCGAACATCGCCTTGCGCATCTGCAAGTGCCGCAGCACCACCAAGGTCGAACTCGCCGCCAATCCCCCACCCATGTAAACCGCCTCCAGCGCCCCCATACCCATCGATCTGGCGCAGAGAAAACCTACACCCATCGCGATTACGAACTGCAACCCAGCCACCCAGAACACCGCCGTCGCGAACTTATTGAAGCGCCTCGGGTTCAGCTCCGCGCCGGAGGCGAAAACTAGGAACACCAACCCGAGTTCGAGCAAATCCATCGCTCCCGCCCCAACACCGAAGCTCAGCTCCACTGGCACCAAACCTGCCAAACTCAGCGCCATCCCTGCGCCAATCAGAACCGGCACTGAGGGCAGCTTGAAATACCGCGCCAGCCCGTAGGCCACTGCCGCAGCCACTAGTAACAACGCAAACGCATTCACTCAAGCACCCCCATTTCCTTCAGCTTGCGCAACTGCGCTTTGACCCCGTCCACCTTGGAAACCATTAGATAATCCGTCTCTAAATCCAGCAAGTTCTCCACCACCGAGAGATCCACCACATGGATCGCACACGACACTCCGACACTCTTCGCACGGTAAGCGAGCAGATCGTTGGTTTCCTCGATCTGCAGCGCGGAAACGATTAACTTCGCCCGCTCATATCCCGCTTCTTGCAGCACGCTAAGATACGCAACACTTCCCAATAGAGTCCGCCCCGGAAGACCCGCCAGCTTTTGCGGATCCGTATCCACCGCGAGCACGTTCTCGCCCTTGGTATCGAGCCGTCTCACCAACTCCCTGCCCAACGTATTCATCCCGACAACAATCACATGCCGATCAAAGTCCGCACCCACATGCACGATCCTATCGGTCACCTCAGGTTTACCATCCAGCAGTTTCCACTTCAGCAATCCGGTCTTCAACACCCACGCATAAAGCCCGTGGCTATAGATGATCATGTAGGAGGAAACTGCTATGGTCACCACCCCGACCAAGGCCGAGACCAGCAGCAGATCCCCGCCGATCAGCCCCTTACTCATCGCCAGACCCGCAAGGATAAAAGAAAACTCACTGGTCTGCGCCAGCGTAGAACCGGTGAGAAAAGCCGTTTTCCGACCATATCCCAGCCAGCCGAGAATCCCTAAAAACAGCAAAGGCTTGCCTAGCAGCACAAAGCCGGAAAGCGCGAAGATACTGCCCATCTGATCCCACGCCCCACCGAGGTCGATCCTTATCCCGAGGGTAACGAAAAACACTGCCACGAAAAAGTTCATCAACGGATGCACCCGCCGCCGCAGGTTCTCGTTGTATGGGAGCTGCGCGAGACTCATCCCAGCGAGAAACGCTCCCACCTCAAGCGAGAGATGAAACGCGTGCGCTCCAAGCACCATCACGAAACACCAAGAAAGCGCCCAGATCAGCAGCACCTCGGGAGACCTCGCAGCCCAGTCAAAAGGTTTCGGCAAAAGATATTTCGAAGCCACCACTGCAACCACTAGCAACACCCCCATCCCGCCGAACGCTTTAAGCAACCCGAGTCCGATCGCTCCTGCATCGACAGCCTCATCACCACCCGACATCCCAGCGAGGAAGGTCAGCAACATGATTACCACCAAGTCCTGCACCAGCAAGACCCCCACCGCGATCCGACCGTATAGACACTCCAGCTCACCCTTATCCTCCAGCAACTTCACCACCACCACCGTGCTACTGAAGGTCAGCGCCATCGCCAGGAAGACCCCTTCGACAATCCCGAAGCCCAGCAGCCGTGAAAACAAAAAGCCAAGACCGGCAGTGGCCACCACTTGGAAAGATCCCGCCAGTAGCGCCACCTTCCCCACATCCCTTACTTTTCCAATACTGAGTTCCAACCCCACGAGAAAAAGCAGCAGCGCAATCCCGGTTTCCGAAACGAGTTCAAGCCCCTGGTCCATCTCCACCCAGCCCAACGCAGGCCCAAGCAACAGTCCGCAGATCAGGTAGACGACGATCGCTGGCATCCGCACCATCCGAGCTAAAGCCGCCAACAGCGCCGCGCTGACCGCAATAATCCCCAAGCTCTGCAAAAATCCTATGTCCGCCATTTCCTCCAGAAGTCTTAGCGCCCTCCCCATTCATGCTCAATACCCAAAGTGGATTACAACTTCATATGCAGATAACTCCCCTGCACAAATTCCAACAAAACCTTTAGCTGGCTTATGGTTGGAGACGGAGAGAAAAACGTCGAACATCAGGATGATCATCAAAAATCACAATTTTTACGCGCAGCAGTATAACCAAATCGAATTCATTGCGATTCAGATAGGTTTAATAAAGAAATTGGCATGATTATAGCTCCCTTAATAGTTATTCCTGTGGTTAGCGGATGGGCTGCGGCGGACTCGCGCTCTCCTTCTGGGGGTGTCGGGTTCGCCGCAGCGATCCGAGTGGGGGATGGGACAGAATTTTTAATCGCGAATTTCTGCTAAGGAATAGCGCAGGAATATCTGGTGCCAATTTTCTTTTTTCGAAAGAGTTGAGGAACCACGAATCCGACGAATCCGACGAAATGATCGGAGCTGCGGACTTTCAACTCCCCCAATCCCAAATCGCTGGTCCTTGCCTTCCTCCATTCGTTCGATTCGTCAGATTCGTGGTTCCTTTTATCTTCGGCATTTGCATGAACTGTATCGTTCATTCACAAGCCGTTTCTAATCCTTTTCAGAGGTTTGGAAGGAGATTCATTAGCGTCTATTCACGGTTGGATTTTTCAAATACAGATGCCGTGTTTCCCTTGGTCGAATTGATGTTGCCGTAGGGAAAGGGCTGTGTTCTTATAAGTGCCCCCGAAAGTGGGATTTTACTTTTATGGCTAACAAGGATGTCACGGACCCGGTGCGGATGGAGAAAATCGTCTCCCTTTGCAAACGCAGAGGCTTTATTTTCCAAGCGGGCGAGTTGTATGGCGGGCTCAACGGCTGCTGGGATTACGGCCCGCTCGGTGCGGAGCTGAAGCGGAATCTTAAAGACTACTGGTGGCGCAAAACCGTGCAGGAACGCGATGATGTGCTCGGCATGGACGGCTCCATCCTGACAATGGAGGAAGTCCTGAAATCCTCTGGCCACATCGGAGGCTTTAGTGATCCTATGTGTGACTGCCTACTTTCGAACGCAAGACTCCGCGCCGACCAGATCGAGCCTCAGAGCGGAACGGTTTACCATTTCACTGGTGCGACTCTGCCGGATAGCGATTGGAAATCGGAAAAACCCTACTCCATCCTCCAGCTTCCCGGCCAAGACGAGACAAAAACCCGCAAGAACGCCCGCGAATTCTATTCCAAGTTCATTAATGAATCGATGATGCCGAAGAAGCAGGCGATCAAGTCCATCCAACTGGAAGGTGAAACTAGCGAAGAGATCACTGACTCCACAAGCTACAATCCGGCGAACGGCTCACTTCTCACAGAGCCCCGTGATTTCAACCTCATGCTCCAAACAAACTATGGAGCTACCGGCGATCAGATCGCCTATCTCCGCCCGGAGACCGCCCAATCGATTTTCTGCCAATACAAAAACATCCTCGATTCCAATCGCATCAAGCTGCCCTTTGGTATCGCGCAAATTGGCAAAGCCTTCCGCAACGAGATCAACCCACGGAACTTCACCTTCCGCTCCCGTGAATTCGAGCAGATGGAAATCGAGTATTTCTGCCGCCCGGAAGACGGCATGCGCCTGACCGACGAATGGCTCGAAACCCGTCTCACCTTCTACGCGGAAATCGGTATTCCCCGTGAAAAACTCCATATTCTCGACGTCCCGGACGGCGAGCGCGCATTTTACTCCAAGAAAACCTACGATATCGAATATGAATTCCCCTTCGGTATCCAGGAGCTGGAAGGTGTTGCCTACCGCACGGATTACGACCTCGGCGTGCACGCGAAAGGCTCCGGCAGGCCGCTGGAATATTTTGACGAGGAAACCAAGGAACGTTTCATCCCCCACGTCGTCGAGCCTTCCGCTGGCTGCGACCGCACCGTGCTCGCCCTGATCTGCGAGGCTTTTGACGAAGAGGAAATTGGAAAAGAAGGCAAAAGCGACGTCCGCACGATCATGCGCTTCATGCCATCGATGGCTCCGATCAAGCTCGCCATCTTCCCTCTTCTCAAGAAAAACGAGGAGCAAGTCCGCATCGCCAAGGAGATCCAAAAGCAACTCCAGCCATGGATGAACGTTTTCTACGACGACGGAGGAGCCGTCGGCCGCCGCTACCGCCGTCAGGACGAGATCGGCACGCCGTTCTGCGTTACCATCGATTTCGAGACCCTCGGTGAAGAAGATCCGGCACTCAAAGGAACCGTAACCATCCGCCACCGCGATTCCATGGAGCAGGAGCGCATCGCGATTGACGATCTCATGCCATGGCTTTTGGCTCGGGTGCGATAGTTTGAAGTTGCATCCCGCCCTTTCCCAATGCATCGAAGGGGCGGACACGAACACTAGAACCATGGCAGACAAAGAAGATAAGAACGAAGAAAACGTTGGCGGTACTTTTTACGTCGACAGTCAATGCATCGACTGCGACCTGTGCCGTGAAACTGCGCCGAACAATTTTACCCGCGCGGATGACGAGGGTTACTCCTACGTGTTCAAACAGCCTGAAAACGATGAGGAGATCGAGCAGAGTCGGGAAGCCATGGAAGGCTGCCCCGTCGAGGCAATCGGCGAAGACGGAGACAAGTGATCGCCATGGCCGCGCCAAGGAAACGCCGAGGCAGTGCGAAACCGAAACGGCGCGAGGGCATTCACGAGGATCTGATGCGCGAATGGCTTGGCTGTGAAAAGCCGCTAAATCTCGGAGTCAATATCTCAACCGCAGGTGACTGGGTCGATGAAATCCTAAAGAAACAGTTTTTTGCCGAAAACCTCAACGAGGAGGAGGTAAAGGCCGCTTGGAAAGAGGTGGCCGGAGATTTTATCGGTGCACACACCGAGCCAGTTTCCGTCAAAGAAGGCAACCTCGTCCTTCGTGTCACCCAACCGGCAATGCGCTTTCACCTGGAACAGATGAAGCCCGAACTTTTGGAAAACATCAAAAAACGTTTCGGCGCGGGAAGAATCAAATCAATCCGTTTCAACTTGGGATAGAAATTCCAATCGCGAATAAACGCGAATTTCCGCGAATTTCGTTCAATCCAATCATATGGAATCTCTTCAACTAAATCCCCTCTTACATTCACGGTTATTCACGGTTAAAAAAATCATGTTCAAAAATCCTATCCATTAATTCCCATTTTCCATTCGCGAAAATTCGCGTTTATTCGCGGTTAGAAAAATTATGTTCAGAAATCTCATCTTCGATTGGTCCGGCACACTGGTGGACGACATGGGCCCGGTCATCGAGGCCACCAACGCGGTCTTGGAAAAATACGGGGTCGCGCCCTACGACCGTGAAGGCTTCCGCCGAAACTTCCGGCTGCCTTATCGGGAGTTCTACGCGGAGCTCCTGCCGGGGATCGCTCTGGAGGAACTGGAGGCGCATTTCCGCCCGGCGTTCGATGGTGCGACAAGCCTTGTGACAGTCCTTCCCCACGCGCGTGAGAAACTGGAATGGGCGAAGGCCCGCGGCCTGCGGATGTTCGTCCTCACCTCAATGGATGCGGATGCTTTCATGCGGCAGTTGGAGGAATTCGGGATGAAGGAATTTTTCGAGGAAACCTACGCAGGAGTCCTAGATAAACGGGAAGTGATCGCAGGGATCCTGGAAACGCATGGCTTGGTGAAGGACGAGACCGCATTCGTGGGCGACATGACCCACGACGTTGAGACGGCGAAGCACGGGGGCATTTCATCGATCGCCGTCCTCACCGGATACCATCATGCCGAGGTGCTGGCTGGCGTTCGCCCGGACATCACAGTCCCGGATCTCGGGGTGCTGGTGAAAATGTTCGACAAGCGGAAGTCGGATCGGCCAGTCGCAACGGTGGGTGCCTTGATCCACGACGGTGCAGGCAAGCTGCTGATGATCCGCACGCACAAGTGGAGCGATCTCTGGGGCATCCCCGGAGGCAAAATCGAGCGCGGCGAGACCAGCGAGCAGGCGCTCATCCGCGAGATCCGGGAAGAAACCGGGCTGGAGGTTTCCGATATCCGTTTCGTGATGGTGCAGGATTGCATCGACTCCCCGGAGTTTTTCAGGAAGGAACATTTCCTCCTGCTCAACTACGTCGCTCAGGCATCGTCGCATGCAGTGACCCTGAACGAGGAGGCGGAGGAGTTCGTTTGGGTCAGCGCGGACGAGGCGCTTGCCATGGAACTCAACTCCGCCACGAAAATCCTTTTGCAGCGCGTGATCGATGAAAGGCTGCTGCCATGAACCGCGACGAGATCGAGATAAGCAGGCTGAGAGTCAGCACCCACATCGGCGTGCCGGATGAGGAACGCGCCGAAGCGCAGGATCTGTGGATCAGCGTTTTGATGCAGCCATCGCAGGATTTCTCGGGGCTGCGTGATGATGTTTCCAACACGATCGACTACCACCGCGTCTCCATCGAACTTGCGGAACTCGCCTCCGCAAAACCGCGTCGCCTCATCGAGACGATGGCGACCGATGTCGCGGAGCATCTACTTTCCACCTATCCCCTCTCCTCCGTGGAGGTGAAGATCGAGAAGCGCATCCTCCCCGACGCGGATTTCGTGGCGGTGAGGATACGCCGCGAAAGGGGCTGAGACCCGGTCACTTGTGAGACCTGCCGGATCCGGCGTCCATCGGCGTCAGGTGGAGGTTGAACGGGAATCCGGACGGGCGGGCGAGCCTCGGCATGTGACATTGATGTCATCAAAATCATGTTCACATCGTCATGGGATACCTTTCACTGGACGGGATGAAACCCGAACCGGCCATGCGCGACAAATACAGATCCCAAGCCTTGGGAATCCCGGATGAGGCCGCAGCCGTCCGGAGAAAACGCAGGAGACCCCGCATCCAGCCCGAACAGCCTAACAAGGGTGCATTGCTGCGATGGAACATCGTGTTCGGGGTTGCAGCGATGTCGGTCATCCTCGTTTTCGTGGTGATGTATTTCGGGAAGCAGCGCTCCGGTTCCCGCAGCAGCCATACGCAGGGACGATATGATATGCCTGCGGAGCTGCCTGCCACCTCGACCGCACCCGAACCGCTGGGAGAGATGGAAACACTGCGGATCGTCAGGGAAGCACTGGCGAACCGCGATCCCGAACGTGTCGCCGGATACTTTGCACCTTCCTCATTCGCTGACCCGATGGATGTGATCCGCACATTGGACGGGATCAAAGCCCGCGATGGCCGTGTCATGGGCATGTCTTGGCTTGGCGGGAATTTCTCCAACAACAGGCATATCGAAGAACTGGTCGTGAACTTCGGCGAAAAAGAGGCAACCGCCAACCGGCTGGCGCAACTTTATCCGCAGGCGGATGGGAAATGGCGCATCGATTTCGCCTCCTTCGCACGAACGGCCTCCCCTCCATGGCCGGAGATCCTTTCCGGCTAGAGGCTTTCGGCCCGTGTCCGGGTCTTCGTTTACCGGGAAAACTACTACAACCGCGATTTCGCCGACGATTCCCGCTGGCAGTGCTATGCCCTGGTCTCGCCGGATGTGGACGAGATCCTCTATGGTTATGTGCTCCGCTCCTCCCGCCAGGAAAAAGCACTCGAAAGGATACTGGCACTTGAGCAGGAATTTCATCGTGCCACCCTTGATGTGGAGGTTCACACCGCCTCCTCACCGCACCAGTTCGAGATCTCGAGCGTGCTTTCGGAAAACTGGTTCATCGGAGATAGTCCGGTTGACGAAGAACCCTAGCCGGCAAGATTTTGTGGAAGGCAGGCGCCACCATTCCGGCAACGGCTTAGGATTTACAAGGTTTTGGTTTCCGAAAAGACCCGAAAGTGACAATTCCGACACATTTAAGCACTTGAGGGAAAGGCAAGCGATTCACAGCCTTCGCGTGCCTTTCCGGGGGGATGATTTCCACCGGAGTCTTTGCCGCACAATGTTCCGTTTTCCGTCCAACCATCCGTCTCTGAAGTCCGCATTCCGGGAATGCAGGGCGTTGTTCCTTGGCCTGGCCGCCGCCGGTTCCGCCTTTGCGCAAGATCCGGGGACTGTTGCACCATCCGTCCCAAATCCTCTTTTCTACATCCAGGAATACCGGGTCGCCGGAGCCACGAAAATCTCATCCCTTGAAATCGAGGAGGCGGTCTATCCCTACCTTGGGCCGGGGCGCTCCGCAGATGACGTCGAGAAGGCGCGCATGGCATTGGAGAAAACTTTCCATGACAAGGGTTACCAGACGGTTTCCGTCCTGATTCCCCAGCAGGATCCCAGGTTTGGCATCATCCGCCTGGAAGTGGTGGAAGGGACGGTGGGGCGGCTCCGGGTCAGAGGCTCCAAATGGTATCTGCCCAGCAAGATCAGGGCGCAAGCCCCCTCGATGGCGGAGGGCGGTGTGCCTAACATGAATGATGTTCAGAAAGAGATCTTGGCCCTGAACCGACTTTCCGACCGCAGGGTCACCCCCGAATTGCGCGCGGGGGTTGTGCCCGGGACTTTCGACATCGACCTGAAGGTGGAGGACGAAATGCCCTTGCATGGGACCGTGGAACTCAACAACCGCTACAGCCCTAACACCTCCGAGCTGCGGCTGAACGCAGCGATCTCCTATGCGAACATGTTCCAGCTCGGGCAGACCCTCGGGTTCAGCGGCCAGGTGGCGCCTCTCGATACGGATGACGCGCTGGTCTATTCCGGATATTACCTCGCCCGCGTTTCCGATGGCGTCAGCCTCCTGGTGTCCGGGGTGAAGCAGGACAGCGACGTTTCCACACTCGGCGGCGGCTCCGTGGTGGGGCGCGGAAACGTCCTGAGCATGCGGGCGCTTTTCGACATGCCATCGGCGGATGGGTTTTTCCAATCCCTCAGCATCGGGATCGACCGCAAGGACTTCGGCGAGGATCTGCTTGTCGGCGGAGCGACCATTTCCGCGCCCATCGAATACTACCCGATCAGCGCAAACTACGGTGCGACCTGGCTGCATGGCGAGGATGCCTTCACGGAGCTGAATTCCAGCCTCACCTTCAACCTCCGGGGCAGGGGCAGCGATGCCGCGGCCTACGCAAACAAACGGTTCGGCTCCGACGGCTCGTTCATCATCCTCAAGGGCGACGTATCCCATACCCGCGACCTCAAGGACGGTTCCCAGCTTTTCGCGAAAGCCCAGGCGCAGCTTGCAAACAAGCCGCTGATCAACACCGAGCAATACGGCGGGGGCGGGTTGTCCAATGCCCGCGGTTACCTGGAGAGCACGGCCCTCGGCGACAACGCCCTTTTCCTGACCACCGAATACCGCAGCCCGTCCCTTTTCGGAAAGCCGGCGAAGGACGACAAGCGCCCCGACGAACTCCGTTTCCATGGTTTCATCGATGCAGGCGTGCTTTCCATTTACGACGCACTGCCAGGCCAGGAAACCACGACAACCCTGCTGAGCGCCGGGGTCGGTGGCCGCATGAGGTACCGGAAGATCTACAATTCCTCCTTCGATGTCGCCGTTCCGCTCATTGACGGCTTCCCCGCAGAGCAGGGCGAAGTCCGCGTCACATTCCGCGGGTGGGTGGACTTCTGACCCGCTTTGCCAAAACGAAATTTCCCCACAACACACAGACCATGATCCGTTCCCTGAGCTTCATACTTTCCGTCTCATTGGCCCAACCGCTCCTTGCAAAGGAACCGGCGGGCTGGTGGAACCCCGCCTGGACAAACCGCCAGGCCATCACCATCGACGGCGGGGCCGATGCGGCGAACATCAAGGAAAATATCACCGACACCACCGTGCTCGTCCGCCTTCACGACGGGAATTTCCAATTCGCCGCCGCAGCGCAGGGAGGCGGCGACCTCCGTTTCGTTTCCCCGGATGGGAAGAAGGTTTACCCGCACAGCATCGAGCGTTTCGACAACCTCATCAACGAAGGTTTCGTCTGGGTGAAAGTCCCCGTCGTCAAGGCGGGTGAGAAAACGATGATGTCGCTTTACTACGGCTCGGCGGAGGGCGGCGGGGCTACGGATCCCACCGATGCCTACGACGACAGCACCGCGCTAGCGATGCAGTTCGGGCAGACCGGCGAGAATTTCGCGGATTCCACGAAAAACGGCAACAATTCAACGAACCCCGGCGTCACTTCCGATGGTGGGATCGTTGGCGCTTCGCTGCGCCTTCTCGACACGCCGCTTGTCATACCGGCCTCGCCCAGCCTTGATTGGAAGGAAGGCCAGGAACTCACCTGGTCCGCATGGATCCGCCCCGCCGCCCTTCAGGACAATGCCGTGGTTTTCTCGAAATCCGATGGCACCAACTCTTTCCGGCTCATCCTCAACCAGGGTGTCCCGACCGTTTCCTCCGGCACCCGGACCAGCCCTGCCGGTGAGCCCATCTTGGCCGCGACATGGACGCACCTCGCATTCGTGAGTTCCGACGGAGCCATCCAGCTCTATGTCAACGGCCTGCCTTACACCTCGCTTCCCGCCGCCCTGCCGTCAATCAGCGGGGATTCGCTGCTCGGCGGGCTTGCCGAAGGCGCACCTGCCGCAGACACCACGACATTCAATGGCGAACTCGATTCCCTTATCATTTCCAACGCCGCCCGTTCCGCCTCATGGATCAGTCTCGCGGCCGCCAACCAGGGCGCATCCGACGCCTCGCAACGCACCCTTTTCCTCGCCGAAGTCGAGAGTGCCGGCGGCGGGGACGGCGGACACGGAGGAGGCGGGGCGATGGAGCACATCATGCTCTTCGGGGACATCGCCGGCAACATGATGTTCGACGGCTGGATCGCCATCGGTGTCTGCGTGCTCATGATTATCGTGGGCTGGACCGTCGCCATCCAGAAGTTCAATTACCTCAACAGGATCCAGAAAGCCACCGACCTCTTTATGAAGAAATGGAAGGCCGTTTCCAGGGATCTAACCGCCATAGACCACGGGGACCAGGCCAGCATCTCCAGCTTCGGCGGCAGCGCGGACGCCCGCAGCCAGTCCATTATCAAGCACTCGCCCCTTTACCGCATCTACCACATCGGCTCCGAGGAAATCGCCAACCGGATGTCTGCAGGAAAAAACCAGCAGAACGGACTCTCCCGCCGCTCCATCATCGCCATCCGCGCCGCGCTTGACGGCGGCCTTGTCCACGAGACCCACAAGCTCACCAACGGCCTCATCTACCTCACCATCAGCATCGCCGGGGGCCCGTACATCGGCCTGCTGGGAACGGTGGTCGGCGTGATGATCACCTTCGCCATCATCGCGAAATCCGGAGAGGTCGATGTCAACTCCATCGCCCCCGGCATCGCATCCGCCCTGCTCGCCACCGTGGCCGGCCTCATCGTCGCCATCCCCGCACTCTTCATCTACTCCTACCTCAACAGCCGCATCAAGCAGACCACCGGCGACATGCATGTCTTCATCGACGAGTTCGTTGCGAAAATGGCCGAGTTCTACCCGCCGATGGGCAAACCACTCACCCGCTCGCAGCTGGCTGCAGCCGCAGCCGCAGAAAACGATAAATCCGCCTAACCGCTATGGCCTCCGCAGACGACAACTACGACGACATCAACGTCACCCCAATGGTGGACCTTTACCTGGTTCTCCTGCTGATCTTCATCATCATGACCACGGCCGGGGTCCAGGGCGTCAAGGTCGAGCTTCCGCGCGCAAGCAAGTCGAGCGTGGCGGATCTCGGTGCGCCCAAAATGCAGGCGATCACCATCAGCAACGAGGGCAAGATCGCCCTCAACACCCTGCCGGTCACCCTTGCGGAACTCGAGAGCAAGCTCGCCGCCATCAAGGCCACCACACCGGACGTGCCTGTCGTCGTCCGCGGAGACCGCCAGACCCAATACCAGGGCATCATGGATGTCCTCGATGTGTTAGGCCGCGTCCAGATCGACAAGATCGGACTCGCCACCCAACCCGCAAAATAAGCAACCAAGATGCCCGAGGAAGAATACGATTATGAAAGCGAGGGCCGCCTGAAACGCCGCATCATCGGGGGTTCCGTCGCCGCCTTGCTGATCGGCGGCGTGGTTTCGTTTTTCGTATTCTCCGACAAAACACCTTCCGCCCCCCGTGGCCAGGAAACCAAAACAATCGAGGTCTTCGTGCCGCCGCCCACGCCGCCTCCCCCACCGCCGCCGCCACCACCGCCACCGCAGAATGAACCCCCTCCACCGGAGGAGGAACAGATGGTCGAGCAGGAACCCGTCGCTGCAGACGAACCCCCGCCGGACGACTCCCCGCCAGAAGCCCCTTCCGCCGATCTCGGCACCGGACTCACCGGTGACGGGCCGAATTCTTTCGGGCTGACCTCCGGCTCGGGCAACGGAAACGGCAGGCGCGGATTTATCGGCGGCGGCAGCGGCAGCAAATACGGCTGGTATGCAGCCAAAGTCCAGAACGCCGTCACCCAGGCGCTTCGCGGAAACCCGGACACAAGGAATGCCGTCTTCACCATCACCGTGAAAATCTGGGCGGATCGCCTCGGGCGTGTGACCCGTGCGCAGCTTGTCGGTTCCACCGGAAAACCCGACCTCGACCGCACCATCCGCGACCAGATCCTCCCCGGCCTCCAGCTCTCCGATCCGCCTCCCGCAGACATGCCCATGCCGATCAATCTCCGGCTCACGGCCCGCCAGCCCTGACTTTTTTCCCATACCTTCACGATACGCAAACATGCACACCACCCGCCATATCCTTCCGGTTCTTCTCGGCCTCGCCGCCTGCGGCGCTTTCGCAGAGGAAACCCCCGATGAACTTCCCGCCCCCATAGCCCCGGCCATCGATGTGCCGCTCAACGAAGCAGGATTGACCGACGAAATCCCCCTTCCCGACGGCTTGCCTGCGGAGCCTCCCCAGCCGGAGCTTCTTCCCGCCGCCCCAAGCCAGAATGCAACCATCAACCTCATTGCGGCGTTGGTAAAAAAGGGCGTGCTCACCCAGGCGGAAGCCGTAGCCCTCATCCAACAGGCGGAACAGGAGGCCTCCATCGCCATGGCACAGGCCGAAGCATCCATGGCTCCACCCATCGACCCTTCCGGACAACGGGTCACTTACATCCCGGAAGTGGTGAAACGCGAAATGCGCGACCAGATCCAGCAGGAACTCATGGCTCAGGCCCGTGAGGAAAACTGGGGTGGAAACAACGCGCCGGACTGGACCTCGCGCATCGTGCCATTCGGAGACATCCGCCTCCGCACCGAGAATCTTTTCTACGCCGACGGAAACGACAACACCGGTGCTTTCCCGAACTTCAACGCGATCAACAGTGGTTCCCCCTTCGACACATCGGGCAACGTATTCTCATCCCAATACAACGTTGACCAGGACCGCCACCGCGCCCGGCTACGGCTCCGTGCCGGAGCGGGGATCATGCTCGGCGAGGGCTTCAACGCCGGCGTCCGCTTTGCCACCGGCAGCGACTCCTCCCCCACCACCTTGAACCAGACACTCGGCGGCAGCGGCGGGAATTTCTCGAAATACCAGATCTGGATCGACCGCGCGTTCCTCTCCTACGATGCGGGCCCCGGGGACGGCGAGGAACTGGTCTTCCTCGGCGGACGCTTCGACAACCCTTTCTTCAACTCGGAAATCCAGTGGGACAACGACGTGGGCTTCGATGGCGTCGCCGCACGCGCAAGGGTCGCGATCGGCGACGGGATGCACGTTTTCGGAACGCTGGGGGCTTTCCCGGTCTTCAACACCGCCCTCAATTTTGCATCGAACCAGCCGTCCAAGTTCGAATCCACCGACAAATGGCTTTACGGCGGGCAGGTCGGAATCGACTGGAAGATCGACGACGACTGGTCTGCAAAGCTCGGCGTCTCCTACTACGATTTCCAGAACATCGAAGGGGAGCTCTCCTCGCCTTTCGTCCCCCTGAATTCCACGGACGCCGGGAACACGGATTCCACCCGCCCCGGTTTCGCCCAGCGCGGCAACACCTACTTCCCCATCCGCAACATAACACCCACCGCCGCCAACAATTTCGGCACCATCAACCAGTTCCAATACTTCGGCCTGGCCACTCCGTTCCGCAACGTGACGCTCACCGGCAAGGTCGATTACGACGGCTGGAATCCGATCCGTGTATCAGCGCTCGGAGAGATCGTGAAAAACGTGGCCTTCGATCAGGGTGCCCTAAGCGCCAACGCCGTCAACAACATCGGCGCGGATCCCGATGGCGCGGGGCCGCTCACCGGCACCTACGATGGGGGCGACATGGCATGGTATCTCGGATTCCAGGTCGGCAAACCCAAGCTCGAATCCCTCGGCGACTGGATGGTCAGCCTCGGCTACCGCTACGTCGAGAGCGATGCCATCGTGGACGGCTTCACGGACTCGAACTTCGGCGGCGGCGGCACCAACGTGCAGGGCTTCCACATCGGCGGGCAAATGGCACTCACCCCCAACGTCTCGGCGCAAATCCGCTGGCTGGCATCCGACGAGATCGCCGGCCCACCGCTGAAATCCGATACGCTCATGATCGACCTCAACGCCAAGTTCTAACATTTCCTAAAAATGAAATTCCTGCTCATACCGCTACTGCTTTTCTCCGCCGCAGCCGCCCAGGAGGTCCCTCCCGAGATCACCAAGCTCCGCGAGCAACTCCGCGCAACCGCCCTGCAGCTCCGTGCCGCCGAAGTTGAGAAGGCCAACGCGCTGGCAACCTTCGCAGCCTCCGAGGCGAAAAACGAGACCCTCCGGAAAGACATCGACGGGCTCAACACCAAGGTGACCGATCTCACCAAGGGCAGGGCCGAAGACACGGCTGCCTCCGAGAAAGCCATCGCCGGCCTGAACGATCGTATTATCGACCGGGAAAAGCGCATCAAGGAGTTTCAGGAGGCCATCGAAAAATGGAAGCTAGCCTACGGCAAGGTCGCACAGACAGCCCGGGAAAAGGAAGGTGCCCGCGCCGAACTCGCAAACGAAAAGCTGATCCTCAAAAACACCATCGCGGATCGCGAGCGCAAGAACCTGAATCTGTACAAAACGTCACTTGAGATTCTCGAACGCTACGAGAACTACTCGCTGGGCAAGGCCCTTTCGGCGCGCGAACCGTTCATCAAGAAAACCCGGGTGACCATCGAAAACCAGGTCCAGGATTACAAGGATGCGATCATCGACAACCGGATTTCCGCCCAACCGAAATAATTCCCTCTGAAATGCTCCGTATCCTTTTATCTTCGCTGCTCATCCTCTCCGGCATATCGGCTCTCCGCGCCCAGGCTGTCGTTGCGCAGATGGGCGATGTCCAAATCCCGGCTTCCGAGATTTCCGAAATCCTCGGGGCGATGAAATCGCAGGGTGAAAGCCTCCCCAAGGAAGACCCGGAAGCGCTCGACAAGATCGTCCGTGCCCTCGTCATCCAGAAGTTCGTCCTTTCCAAGGCTCTCGCCGAAAAGCACGACCAGGATTCCGCTGTCATCGCAAAACTCCGCCGCACCCACGACGCCGCAATCACCGAAAGCTACCTTCAGAGCATCTCCCGCCCGCCGGAGGGCTACCCATCGGAAGAGGAACTCTCCGCAGCCTACGAGGAAAACAAGGCCGCATTGCTTGTCCCCAAGGCATGGCACCTTGCCCAGATTTACATTTCCTCCGGCGAGGATGAGGCCGGATCAAAGAAGCGGCTCGACGCCGTGACCAAGCAACTCGAAGAAGCGGGTGCGGATTTCGCCTCCATCGCCCGGGTGTCCAGCGACGACCGATCCAGCTCCCCTACCGGCGGCGATCTCGGCTGGCTGCAGGAAAACCTCATCCAGCCGCCCATCCGCGAGGCCATCAGGGATCTGAAGCTGAATGCCACCTCAAAGCCTGTCCTCATGGACGACGGCTGGCACATCATAAAACTCATCGACTCCCGCGAGGCGACAACCCCCACCCTCTCCCAGGTGAAAGAACAGCTCATAGCCAGGCTCCGCGCCGCGAAGTCACAGGAAATCCGCCAGAAATACCTTTCCGAACTGCTCCTGGAGAACCCTCCGGCAGTCAACGGCATCGAACTCCGCAAACTCACCCCCGCACCATGAAACCCCGCCGCTTTTTCTCACGAGGCACCACACTCGCACGCATCACCTTCGGCACTCCGGTATTTTTCGGTTTTGCCTTCATGATCAGCGGCCTCTGCACCGCACAAGGCGGGGACATCCTCCGTGGCGGCGGAGGTGCTTCCGCAGGTGCGCCGGTTTCCGGCGGGTCCACCGCAGGGCCGACGGTTCCTGCGGACACCTCGCAGGCACGGATCAATGCGCAGGACGCGCTCGCCCGCAACACCAACGCCCTCAATGCCGTCCGCGCAATGCAGGACGCGGCAAGAGCGGCAGCGCAGGCCGGCCCTAACAACCTGGGAACCGGCCTGCCGAACGTCCCCAACGGCCTAGGTAACGGCGGTCTCCAGGTCGCCCCGGGTGTCGGCACCGATCCCTCCAAGTGGCAGGGTGCGGAGCTACCCACCCAGACCACAAACGTCCAGGGTCTCATTGATGTCGGCATCCGCCAGACCGCCCAGCAGGCGCTCCTCCAATGGCAGACTTTCAACGTCGGCAAGGAAACCACCCTCACCTTCGACCAATCCGCCGCCGGTGCGAACGCGAACCAATGGATCGCCTTCAACCGGATCACCGACCCCACCGCAAACCCGTCCCAGATCCTCGGCCAGATCAGGGCGCAGGGCCAGGTTTATGTGATCAATCCCAACGGCGTCATCTTCGGCGGCAGCAGCCAGGTGAACGTGAACACGCTCACCGTCTCCTCCCTGCCCATCAACACGAACCTGATCGAGCGCGGCCTCCTCAACAACCCGGACGCGCAGTTTCTTTTCTCCGGCCTCAATCTCCCCGCCGGAAACAACGGCACTCCCGCTTTCACACCGGCCGCCCCGATCACCGCTAGCGGCCGATACGGCGACATCGTCGTCCAGAAGGGGGCTGTTCTGACAAGTCCGACGAATTCATCCAAAACCGGCGGGCGCATCGCCCTTGTCGGTCCGAACGTAACAAATGAGGGAACAATTCTGACCCCTGACGGCCAAACGATCCTTGCCTCTGGCTTACAGGTAGGCTTCGACGGGCACTCTTCCGCTGACCCCAGCCTTCGCGGGCTGGATGTTTTCGTCGGCGCTGTCTCGGATCCCACCGCAGGCCTTTACACTGGCACCACGACTCAAAGCGGAATAATCGAAGCCCCCCGTGGTGCCATCACCATTGCAGGGCGGGACATCCGTCAAAATGGTGCTCTCGTCAGCACCACCTCTGTTGCCCTCAACGGTCGAGTGGACATTCAGGCGAATTACAACGCAATCTCGAACCGTGCGACGGCAAATTCCCAGGGTGCGCTTTTCCTCTTTAGGGACACCGGGGCTGTAAAGCTCGGTAACTCAAGCATCCTGCGCATCTTGCCGGAATACGATAGCCAGGATACTACCATCGGTACCAAACTGTCGCTGAGATCCCAGATCAATGTCGCGGGAAAGACCATCCACATGGGCGAAAATTCGCTAGTGGCAGCACCAAACGCGCTCGTATCGCTCGCTGCGGGTTCATGGTTTTTCGACACGGCGGGCGCGTCTCCCACCTCGACTTTCGTGGAGACCGGGGGGCAGGTCTATCTCGATAACGGAGCTACGATTGATGTTGCCGGATCAATCGCAGTGCCCGTTTCAGTAGCACAGAATTTCATCTCGGTGGATTTGCGTTCGGCTGAATTGGCGGACTCTCCCCTTCAACGCTTGGGATCCCTCCGAAACACCACGGTAGAGGTGGACATCCGCAAGTCGGGCGACGGATGGATTGGAACGCCGCTGGCAAACGTCTCGGGTTTCGCAAACCTGATCCAGCGGTCCGTCGGACAGTTGACCGTGGCCGGTGGTGAGGTAACCATCAGCGCAGGTGGTTCTGTGGTATTGCAGGCGGGTTCCAATATCTCGGTTTCCGGAGGATCAACGCAGTTCGAGGGGGGGCTGGTTCGAACTTCCAAACTGATTACCGGCGGTCGCCTGGTGGACATTGCCAGCGCCTCGCCCGATCTGACTTACGACGGGATTTTCGATGGCTCCTTCAACGAAGCGAATGCCAAATTTGGAGTTTCCAATGTGTTCAATGGAGTGCTGACACCCGCAGATCTCCGCTTTGAAGCGGGCTACACGGATGGTGCCGCTGGCGGAAAACTCTCGATTTCCGCTCCTTCCATGGCGCTGGACGGCAGTCTTGTTGGAATAACGACGACTGGCGAGAATCAGCGCCTCACCCCCCCTGCACGCAGTTCCCTCACCCTTTCCTTCCAAGCGCGGGATACCCGCTTTGCGAACCTCCCGATTAATTCACCGGCACCACCGACCGTGACTTTCGATTCATTCGCGAGTCTTGCCCCCGCCGGGCCGTTCGCAGTCGATGCCAATGGGAATCCGTTGGATTTGCGCCAGGATCGCAAGGATCTAGTGGCTTTGTCACCCGGTCTGATGGGAGAATCTGGCTTCGGAAGTCTGACTGTAAGCAACCACGATGGTGCCATCCTCGTGCCTGAGGGTATCAAGCTGGCCGCGCCCACGGGTGGCTCTATCAGCATGACGGCCTCGAACATCACGATTGACGGTATCATATCCGCACGTGGCGGCAGTTTGTCCTTCTCGAGCAATGGCTTGACCTACGATGAAGTGAATCTGATTGAGAACTCACAACAGGCCGGTGCGCCACCGGTGGTCGGAAACGGGCGGGGAGTATTTCAACTTGGAGCCACAGGTCGCATCATCGCTTCGGGTCTCGTGGCGGATGATCGCGCGGGCAGTGGCGGCTCAACGGCATCGCCTTTGCTGCGCAATGGCGGGTCTGTGAACATCCTCGGATATTCCGCAAACCTGAGCGCTGGCGGGGTGATCGACGTATCAGGCGGGGCGTTGATCGATGCCCGTGGCAGAGTGAGCTATGGCAACGGTGGCAGTTTGTCGATCACGGCGGGACGCGAGCCCGGATTCAGCTCCGTCCTGGGTGGAACCCTCACGCTGGCATCCAGCTTGCAGGGCTATTCTGGCACCAAAGCGGGATCCTTGAAGATTACAGGACCGGCACTCCAGATCGGTGGTGCTGTATCCAGTGCGCACGTCACTCTTGTGGATCCCGAACGGTTTGCCAGTCAGGGTTTTGGGACAATCTCGCTCAGCGGAGTGGGGATTCCTGCGTCGCAGGGCTTAAGCGCCATTCCCGGCCTTCTAGTTGTTAGAGGAGCATCGGTAAAGCCAGTTGTTAGCGGTTGGTTTGGCTCGGTCGGCGGGGATAACAAGTTCGGTCTGACGCCGATTCTTCGCGAGGAAACGGTCAGAACCCCGGCACAGCTCACTCTGGCGGCCATCGGTGCCAGTTTTGCCGGAAGTCCGATCGTCATCGGTGAAGTTCGGTTAGAGGGGGGATCCTCGATTGCCACCGATGCCGGGGGCGCTGTATCCATCATAGGCCAAACAGTCACCATTGGCGGTTCGATTGAAGCTTCGGGTGGTTCCATCTCCATAGAGGGGGCAACGTCTTTTCCGTTGGTGGGAGCCGCTTTTAACGCACTCCCCACTGTCCACCTCGCCTCCTCGGCCTCCCTTTCGACGGCTGGGCGTCAGGTGTTGGTAAGCGATCCTTTGGGCCTCCGGACCGGCAAGGTCTTCGCAGGCGGCACCATTTCCGTAGCCGGCAATATCGTCGCCGAGGCAAATGTGCTTCTCGATGTCTCCGGTGCCAGCGGGATTCTGGACCTCCCTCCCACACAGCAGTCTCTCGACCCGTCCGTCGCAGGATCGCAGTTGGGAAAACTCCATGTTCCGGTCGTGATCGAGTCGAATGGTGGAACGATCACTTTGGCGGGTTCACAAATGCTTTTCTCGGATGCGACCCTTGTAGGGCGGGCGGGCGGGCAATCCGCCACTGGCGGAACCGTGAGTGTCTCCTCTGGGCGTTTTCTCACGGATGGCACCGCCTTTACCACTGCTGATGCCAATCTCATCGTGCGGCAAGAGGGGGCGGTGTTGCCGCCGGCCGGCACCGTCATCGGAGTGGGTGAGAGAGTGGTGGACGCCTCTGGCAATTTACTCAAAGAGCAGGGTTACTTCTCGATATCCTCGATGGCTTCAGGTGAATTCGATTCCCTGACGCTGCGCGGAAACGTGCGTTTCGAGGGAGATGTGTCCATCGAGCTTCCGGGCAGGCTCGCGGTTGCAGATGGAGGGGTGGTCTATTCTTCCGGCAATGTGCGGCTTTCCGCCGGACAGATCGCATTGGGACAGAACTTCCGCACTCCCACCCAGCAGAGCAGTGTCCAGTTGTTTAACTCGGGCGTGGCCGGCAGTGTCAACGTCCAACCCTTTCAACTCGCGCCCAGATCGGGAACCGGCAGCTTGACAGTCAAGGCGGGTCTCGTCGATATCGGAGACCTCTCGCTGGATGGTGTCGGTTCGACACTCGTTGATGCACGCAATGGCGACATCCGCGGCAACGGCACCTTTCAGATGGCTGGTGACCTTACGCTCCAAGCCGGGCAGGTCTATCCGACCACCCAACGCTCGTTCAACGTGTTCGTTTATGACCCGGCGGCCTCGCGGCCCGGCACGGTAACCATCCTTCCCGGGAATCTCCGCAACCTGCCCTATTCAGCAGGTGGGACTCTTTCGATCCAAGCCTCGCAGATCACCCAGGCTGGCACGCTGAGTGCGCCCGACGGGATCGTTCGGCTAGGATGGGATGGTAGCGGGACTGCACCTGCAAACCCGATCGCCGGCAACACGGTAACCGCGCCCCGCACTACGCTGCTCACTCTCGCCGCTGGCGGAACCACATCAGTTTCCCTCATCGATCCTATCACCGGCAAATCCATTTCCTTGCCATACGGCATTAGCTTCGATGGCGAATCTTGGATCGATCCTGCAGGAAACGATATCACCGTCACGGGTCCGCCAGCGAAAGCGATCAATTTTGCGGCAGCCAACCTGGTCACGGAAGAAGGTTCCACGGTGGACATTCGCGGTGGCGGCGACCTCTACGCTTACCGCTGGGTGGTCGGAAATGGCGGAACCAGGGACGTGCTCGCCTCTTCCGGCAGCTTTGCGATCATTCCGGGCTACGGGTTCAACTACAGCCCGTTCGCTCCCTTCAACACCGACTCCTCGGCCACAAACCTGCAAGGCCAGGCCGGATACTCCAATTCCACTCTTAGGGCGGGTGAGCAAATCACCCTCGCCGCAAGTAGTGCGCTCCCCGCCGGAACCTACACCCTGCTTCCCGCCCGCTACGCTCTGCTTCCAGGCGCTGTCCTTGTGACCTCCAAGTCCACGGTTCCGTCGCCAAACACCATCACTGTTCCCGATGGCTCATCGGTGGTCTCAGGTTACCGCTCCAACAACCTTGATCCGTCCCGCAGCGGTGCCACCCTGATCGGCGGCTTCGAAATCGCCCCTTCGGCGGTGGTTCGCTTGCGCGCGGAATACCAGGATCTCCTCGCAAACACCGCCTTGCGCACGGCAGCCATTTCGCGCGGGACATCCGTTCCCCGCCTGCCTGTGGATGCCGGATACCTCTCCCTCACGGCCACTGCCAGCATGGTTCTCCGAGGCGATGTTTCGGCCTTATCATCCTTGGGACGCGGCGGACTGGTGGACATCAACAGTTCCTCCAGCATCCTGATCAATGCCACCGGCAGCGGCAGCGGCGGTTTGGTGCTTGGAGCGGAAACACTCAACCGCTTCAATACGGAAAGCCTGCTCATCGGTGGTCTCCGCAGCTTCGACTCGAACGGCGTGAAAGTCGCTGCGAACTCGTTGTCGGTGACCTTGGACAACGCTGGAACTCCCCTCACTGGTAAAGACATCATCCTGGTTTCCCGCGAAAAACTGACCCTTGCGGAAAACTCCACCATCACTTCGCCCGAAGAAGACATAATCCTGGAACCCATCTTTCTAGGCGACTCCTCAGTCGCTGGCAGCGGGGACGGCGCGCTCGTTCGAGTCAGCGCCAATGCCTCGGGCCAGGTGTTCCGTTCCAGCGCTAGCTCATCGACCCTCCCCGGTTTGGAGGTCCGAGGCGGCAGCATTCTTACCGGCGGCAGCCTGACGTTGGATTCCACGTCCGGAACGAACTTCGCCCAATCCGTCCGCCTTGATGCTGATGATGTGTCGCTCAACAGCGGTAGGATCAGCATCTCCCTCAACAATCCGGGAACCCTCAATCCCGGCACAGGCCTGGTGCTCGGCGGCGAGGCGCTCACAACTTTGCAGAACTCTGTAAAGCGGCTCTCCCTGCTGAGTTATTCCACCATCGACACATACGGCACGGGTACCGTGGGTTCGCTTTCGTTTGAAACGCTCTCTCTCCAGGCGGCAGCCATCCGCGGCTTCAATACAGGCACAGGTAATGTCTCCTTCACCTCCTCCGCCCTCACGCTCGGCAACCGGGCAAACAGCAGCGCTCCAACCGCCCTGACCAGCCCGCTCTCCGGCTCCCTCACCTTTGTTGCCGGGCGGATCAATCTCGGTTCCAACGCGATATTACTAGAAGGTTATGCGCAAAACTCCCTACAGGCGTCCGGGATTCTGACCGAGTCCGAGGGTTCTCTCGATTCTTCCGGAAACCTAAACCTCGTCACGCCGTTTCTCACTGGAGCCAACGCTTCGAATTACCGAATCCGCACTAACGGAGCATTGCAGCTTACCCGCCCGGCCACCGCAACCTTGCCAGCCATCAGCTCCGGCTTCGGAGCCGCCCTCACGCTCCAGGGTTCGAGTGTAGCCATCAACGGCGATATTTCCCTGCCCAGCGGCAGACTCACCCTACACGCTACCGCAGGCGACCTGCTGATCGGGGATGTGGCAACGGCCAGCTTGCAGGTTGCGGGCACCCAGTCCACCTTTGTGGACACGATCCGCTACACCAGCGGCGGCACTGTTAACCTGCTTTCAGACACGGGCTCGGTGAGGTTGGGAACGTCCGCAAGCATCAATGTCTCGGCTCAGGACGGTGGCGGCGATGCCGGCATGATCCAAGTCGAGTCTCCGCTCGGCATCTTCGATCTGAAAGGCTCGATTTCCGGCACTGCTGGCAGCACCGGTGCTACCGGGGCTTTCACCCTGGATGCTTCCTCCGTCACCAACGGCAGCCTTGCCGCGCTCGATTCCATCCTGAATGCAGGCAGCTTCTCACTGTCCCGCGATTACCGGATTCGCACCGGCAATATCACGATCAACGGACCCGCCACCGCCCGCAATTACCGAGTGGCGGCTGACTCCGGTTCCCTTACGGTGACCGGCACCATCAATGCTTCCGGCCTCACCGGGGGAACCATCGATCTCAAGGCGCACGGCAGCCTTGCCTTGCTTGGCAGCTCCCGCCTGGATGCTTCGGCACAGCGATTCGACTCCGCCGGCAAGGGCGGCTCGGTCACTCTCGAAGCCGGAAACCAGCGTGACGGTCTCATCGATGCCACTGCACGCCTCGATCTACAATCGGGTTCGGCCATTGATCTCTCGGTGGCCGCCAAAACATCTGGCAGTGAGTCCCTTGGCATGTTCTCTGGCACGCTTCATCTCCGCGCCCCGCGCAACGCCACCAACAGCGATCTGCAGATCAATGCCATCGGCAGCTCCGTTCTCGGCGCCTCAAGCATCCTCGCCGAGGGTGTGAGACTCTACGAACTCACCGGTGCGGGCACCATCACCACCACGCTCCAGAACTCGATCAGGTCCGATGCCAATACCTTCCTCGGTTCCGCTGGAACCAACACCGCCGCCTACTCGGCAATACTTGCCCGCCTTACCGCCCTTCAACCCGGTCTCGGTTTGATCCTCGCCCCCGGAGCGGAAATCTTCAACCGCTCCGGTGATCTGGTGCTCGGCACCACGACAAGCACGGCCACCAGCGATTGGAACCTCGCTTCCTTCCGTTTCGGCCCTCGCAGCACCCCGGGTGTCCTCACGCTAAGGGCTTCAGGCGATCTGGTCTTCTTCAACGCTCTCAGTGACGGCTTCGCCGCTGTAGCGCCTACTTCCGAAAACGGCCAGTCATCGCTCTGGCTCGCGCCGCTCATGGCCGCAAATCCCCTTCTCCCGGCCAATTCGCAATCCTGGTCTTACCGCCTGACATCGGGTTCGGATCTTTCGTCCGCGGATTTCGGCTCGGTCCTCCCTGATTCATCACTGGTTGCCAACAAGGGATCGTTCCTGCTTGCCAAGAACTACGGCAACGCCGCGACCTTCGGTTCGGGTGCCAACCACACAACCGAAACCTCTATCGAGCGGTCCGGCTACCAGGTCATCCGCACCGGATCCGGGGACATCTCCATCCACTCCGGTCGCGATGCTTACATTCTCAACCAGTTCGCATCGATTTACACTGCCGGGACTTTGGCGGGCAATCCAACCACTGTCTTCACTCCGGGGGATTTCGTCGTTCCGTTGGTGTTGAGCGACACCGGTCGCCATCCCACCCAGGGTTCCTTGCTCGGTGCGATCCAGCAACCCTATTTCGTCCAGTACAGCATGGCAGGCGGCAATCTGTCCATTGAGGCCGCCAATGATGTTGCACGGATGACGAGAAACTCCAGCTCCGCGACTGGCGGAGTTCTGATTGATGATTCCTCCCGCCAGCTCCCAAATAACTGGCTCTACCGCCGCGGCTACATCGATCCAGTGACCGGAGCCTCCGGTGTAGCGGGAGTAGATGACGGCGGGGCTTCCCTCACGGATCCAAATGCATCGACAACTTGGTGGGTGGATTACAGCAACTTCTTCGAAGGGTTGGGCACTCTCGGCGGGGGAAATATCCAAGTCGCGGCAGGTAGGGATGTGAAGAACATCGATGCCGCCGCTCCCACCAATGCCCGCATGACTTCCGGGGTTCCCTCGGCCTCCAACATGATCGAGTTCGGCGGCGGGGACATTTCGATCCTGGCCGGCAGGAACATTGATGCCGGGGTTTATTATGTGGAGCGGGGACAAGGTCGCCTTGAGGCCGGTGCCTCGATTGTCACCAATTCCACGCGCTCACCGTCCCGCGGCATCCTTGCATCTCTCACAAGCCCGCAGGTTTTTGACAGTAACACCTGGCTGGCGACAACGCTCTTTGTCGGCAAGGGCGGCTTCGAGGTGCAGGCAGCAGGGGACCTGTTGCTTGGCCCGGTATCCAACCCCTTCTGGCTTCCCCAGGGCATCAACAACAAATTCTGGAACAAGACTTACTTCAACACCTATTCGGCGGATAGTTACGTGGATGTTATCTCGCTGGGCGGCGCCGTGACCCACCGCACCGAGGTCTCCCTTCCGACTGAAATCTCATCCCGCCCCGCTCTGAGCGCGTGGTTCTCGGCACAACAAAGCATCTCCACAGCAAATGGCGCCGCCAATTTCCAGCCGTGGTTGAGAACTGTGGAAACCAACACCCGTTCGTTCGACGGATTGGTAGGAATTATGGCTCCAACGCTCCGTTCGACCTCCCTCTCGGGCCGTATCAACCTTGTGGGAAACCTCACCCTCGCGCCTTCGCCTGTCGGGCAGATCGAACTTATCGCGAGGGATTCCATAAGCGGCTTGCAGCCTTCGGGATTCGTCAACAACCTCGGTGTCCAAAGGTGGATCACCTCTACCGTCAATTTATCGGACGCCGATCCCAAAGCCATCCCTGGAATCACAACGCCTTATGCCTACCTGCAGGTGGTAGGTCGCGCAGTCTCCGCCCAGCGGGTTACAGGCAGCGGAGCGGGTGCGGGGTTCCTCCAGGCTATCCTTTCCCTTTTTGAGGAGACAGGTTCCGCGAACGGAGTACTTCAGGATGAGCAGGCTCGTCACACGGCCGGCAACCTCCATGCCGGTGATTCCGCGCCAGTCCGCATCTTCGCGAAGGATGGCAATATCGATGGCTTCAGATTGTTCTCGCCCAAGCAAACCCGGATCGTCGCCGGACGGGATATCGGGGACGTCGCACTCTATATCCAGAACCTTGCCCCGACGGACTTGAGTATCGTCAGCGCGGGTCGTGACCTGGTGGTTTACAACGAAAATACCGAATCAAGGGCGCAGGCGCGGCTTGACACATCTTCCAATCCTTCGGTGGTGATTCCGGCGCTTGCCGGAGACATTCAGATTTCCGGACCGGGAAGTCTTCAGGTATCCGCAGGGAGGAACCTGGACCTTGGTTTTGGGAGCGGCAACGCCGATGGCACTGGCTCGGGAATCAGCAGCATCGGCAATGCGCGCAATCCCTATCTCGGCTTCGAAGGTGCGGGGATTACCGTAGGCACGGGCATCGGCCCGGCGAGCGGCCTGTCCACAGGCAGCCTTGCATTCGGGGAATTCGAGACGCGGTTTATCAAAACCGAGCGGGGCCAGCAGTATCTCGACGAGATCGCTCCAGGGGTGGATTTCGATTCTCTGAGCAGCGAGCAACAGGCGCAGTTGGCGCTGGAAATCTTTTATCTGGTCCTTCGCGACACAGGCCGTGATTTCAATAACCCCGACAGCCCGGGTTTCCGCGTTTATGACAACGGCTTCGCCGCCATTGCCACCCTGTTCCCGGAATCCGTTTCCTGGGATGGCAGCATCCTCACCCGCAGCCGCGACATCCGGACGCGCAGCGGTGGTGACATCAGTATTTTCGCCCCGGGGGGCGGACTGGCTTTGGCCAACACAACCATCGGCAACCCACTCACACCGCCCGGCATCGTCACTGAATCCGGCGGCTCCATTTCGATTTTCACCGATGGAAGTGTCGATATCGGCATCGGCCGGATCTTCACCCTAAAGGGCGGGAATGTGGCAATCTGGTCCTCCAAGGGCGATATCGCAGCGGGTTCCTCCTCACGGACAGTATCCACCGCACCTCCTACCCGCGTGATCATTGATCCGCAATCCGCATCCGTGGAAACCGACCTCGCCGGTCTTGCGACGGGCGGCGGCATTGGAGTCCTTGCCACTTTGGATGATGTCGAAGAGGGTGATGTGGATTTGATCGCCCCAACGGGCGTGATTGATGCGGGAGACGCAGGGATTCGGGTTTCCGGCAACATCAACCTGGCCGCCGTTACCGTTGTCAATGCCGGCAACATCAGTGCAGGTGGCACAAGCACCGGAGGGAACGCGACCGTCTCTGCGCCGAGCGTTGCAACGGTCACCACCGCCTCGAACTCCGCCGCCGCCACAACCACCGCTGCGCCAACCCCCGGGAAGGAAACCAGCGAGGAGATCACCGAGGAAGTGGCAGCCCAGCTATCCATCTTTGAAGTGGTCGTCATCGGCTACGGCGGTGGCGGTTCCGTCGAGGATGAGGATGAGGATGAGGAGGAAAAGCGGAAAACGAAAGCAGCGGAATCTTCTTCCCAATAATGTGCATTCAAGGAGCGGGGACGAATGTCACGTATTTGAGGCCATCACGGCGGGCGGTAAGCATTTGTCTGCGGGGAAGGCGGACCCGGCACATTCCGCCAACTTGTCCGCCCGGACGGGCCGCCGCCGGAGGCTTTGGACTGCTGCGGTTCTTATCCGCAGCTTTTCGTGTCCGATGACGGCGGACAAAGCCGGTAGCAACCGTTCGCCCCGGTGATCACCACTTCCCACAAGAGCTGGGAAAGAAGAATCCCAGCAGTCCAAAGCCTGCGGCGCCACACGGACGGTGATTTTTGACGGGCCTAGCGCACTAACCCAAAGGGGGGACCGCACGCACCGTCGCGTGTTGTTTCCGGCGCCCTCGCCGGAAACCTGGCATGAACCTTCGTGCAGCACCGACACCGCATCCCAACGCGGCGCAAACCGTGAATCCGGCCGCCGGGCAGCGAGGGCGCAGCCCGGAACACGCGGAGGCGCGTGTGGTCCCCGCCGCGTCCAACCCCGAACTGACCACCACTTTCAGTTACACCCCCATTCGCCCATTCACGGTGCGACCTTCCATTTGATTCCCAAACAAAAATCCCCCGGCCGCTTGCGCGACTCGGGGAGAAAATTTTTAGGAACTTCGCTACTGGCTCACGGTGCTACCGTGATCTTCAGGCGGGCGAATTTCTTCGGTGGGCCGGGAGGCAGCAGCGCGAAGGTGATCGCCATAGGGGTATTGGAGGTCGGAGTCACGACTTGCCATGGATCGGTAATGTCAAGGTCGTCAGACTCCTCGATCTGGTAGGTCACATCACCATTGGTCACCGCTTCTGGTCTTTTGGTAAAGCCCAGCGTGCCGTCGGTCAATGTTCCGAGGCTCGCGTCCGGACCGGTGAGATTGGTGGCCAGGGCATACTCGATGCTATTGGGTATCCCGTCAGAGTCCGAATCACCGTTCTGTCCACCGGTCACTCCGTTGGTGGTGGCCCAGGTACTGAAGTTGCCTGCGGAGGAGGAGGGAAGCGAGGCAATCTTGAGGTCGCCATTGTCAGCCAGGGTGATGGTTCCGACGAATTGTGCCACGCCGACAGCGGCATTGCCGGTAGAGGCTCCAGCCGTCAGATCCGCACCGGTGGTGGTATGGATGATGCGGTAAAGGTCCAGCGCGCCTTCCACCCCGGCGGTTCCGGTGATAGGACCGGCGTCGAGGGCCTGGCGCGGATTGTACGTCGCGCCGACTCCGAAATGTGTGGCGATGGCGGGCGGGAGAAACTCATCCACGCTGTTGGCATTGGATTTCGGCAGGATGGCGGCGGCGACATTCGCACCGCTGGTCGCGGTGTTTGTCTCGAACCCATCTATGCCCTTACTGCTACCAGACAAAAACGAAATGACGTTGGTGGTGAAAAACCCCCGGTTAGTCGAACTGAGCGTGCCGGAGACCGTGGATCCCGGCGCGTTGGAATTGGAGTTTAAACTGGCCCTCGCTTTGGAAAAATACGTCGTCCGGGCGGGATCGCCACTGGTCGGTTGGGTGCCTGGAAAGAAGGGATCAGGGGTTCCGCCCGACGAGACCCCGCCAACGAGCAGCCAAAACACGGTGCCATCATTCGCCCAGCCCGCGCCGAAGGTCGCGTCGAGGTCAGCATCAATGTTGCTGCTGGCTATGCCCGGGTTGACGGTCGAGACGGATACATTGTTCTGGGTGTTTTCGCGGTAGAGCGAGGCCTGCCCGAGATTGACGACATAGGTGTTACTCTGGACCACTCCGGATATGACCTGATAGAACGCGAGGGCGAGATCGCCTTCCTGGAAATTGTCCGCAGCGTTGGAGACGCCTGTGGAAAGGACGAGACCCGCGAGGGTCGGTTGAATGAGTTTACGAATTGATTTCATATGTTTTCTTGTGTTGTATTTTATGGGTTGATCGGAGTATCGATAAGCGGATGTTTATCTTGGGAACTTAGTGAAAAGGGAGATTCAAGCAGGTCATTGGATGTCATTTCTGTCGTTCTGTTCTGCCTGGGGGGGAGACGCCAAACCACCATCGACTTCCTCCGCCGCTAGTCTTTTCTGGCGGCCTGTTCGGCCTGCATGGCAAGAGCGGAGAGCTGGACGTAGCGGGGACCGCCAAGAAACAGCCTGAGTTGGTTGTCGTGGATGGCTGCCGACTTATCCCATTGGGCTGCATATTCCGGGCTGGCAGGGTCTGCGTCTGGCAGGGAGTTCAATTCCTTGGCAAACTTGAGTTGTGCTTGGTAAACAGCCTGCTCCTCAGGAGATCCGATAGCGAATTGGCCTTGGGGAATGGCGAATGAAAACGGAAGACCCGCAGGCCTGGAGAGCTGGGGGTGCGTTGCCTGGCGCCCGGCATACTGCTTTCCTCCGCTGCCGTTTGGTGCTTGGGCGGAAAACGGAGGGCGATTTTCATTCGGAGCGAATTCGGATTTCACTTGAGAATCCTCCAGGCCGGCGAGCAGAGCGGGCGCCACAATGGAGAGCCGGGTGGCGGGTGCCGAAGGACGGTTTGTGGGGCGCGTGCGATCCGGATTGAGGCCGGTTTCGGTCACGGCATGTTTCGGTTCGGCGAACATTTGGCGAACTTGGAACACCGAAACCGAAATGGCGACCAAGGAAAGAGCTACAGCGGGAGCGAAGCGTTGGAAGGGATTTAGAGCCATGCTTGTATCATTGAAAGAGCCATTGCGGGGGTAGGACCCGCAATGGCAGTGGTTTCAGACGCATTTTGATTTTGCCCGGCAGTGGAGAGCACTACTGCTGACCTGCGCCGGTGGCATCCGATTACTTGGGAGTGACAACGGCTCCATCCGCTGAACGCTCGACGTTCATAAGATCCAGGCTAAGCGTTCCGCTGCCCGGGTTGGCGATCATTGCATCCCTGAGACCCTTGTAAAAGGTCTCAGTCAGACCTGTCCCGTTGATGTCAAGCATGGTGGACTGGTGCAGATAGCCCCAATGCGTGTATTGACCGTTGTAAACGGCGGCCGTGCTGTAATCGACGCCGTTGAACTTGAGGTAGCTCGCGCCGTTAGTGGCGGCGGTGGTGCCGTCGGAAGTTCCAAGGTAACCCACGACCGACTGGGCTCCAGTTATGGTGGCACCAAGCACGGCGGCCACACCGCTACCGGAGGAATATCCGCCGTTTCCGACGTAGGTCAGGGTGAGGGGGTCACCGGCACCTTCAAACTGGTTGCCGTTGAGATTTAGTCCGTAATAGTTGTTGGCAACCGTCGTGATCCGGGTGCCGGACTCGTTATTGCGGCCAGTGAGAAATACCGTGTGGCCGGAGTCCGCAGCATTGCCGGTGAACAGCGATAGGGGAGATTCGCCAAGACCACCGAAGAGCGCTTGGAACATCGGCGGGGTGATGTTGGTGATACCGGCGGCGGCACCATCATTCTTCATGAACACGAAGGGAATCACCGCGACGTTAACCTCGTCCGTAAGGGAGTTGGTGGTGAAAGAAGTGGAGCTTTGAAACACGTCCGAGAAACCGATTTCCGAAACCGTCTCCGGGGAGGCGGGAGCGAGGGTTGCCGAATCGTTCCGGTCGGCAGGTCCGGCGTAGTTGGAGACGATGTAGCTGGCGTCAAGCTGCGGGGCGTTGGACACGTCACGGACACCGGCAGCGGAGCCAGACCAAAACAGACGCACGGTAACTGGGTTTCCATTGTAGGTGCCGCCGTAATAGATCTGACGGTTCGCCTTGTTCTCGGTAGCGTTGCCGATCCAAGCGGCGGTTTCGCCAACGAGCAAGGCTTTGACTTGACCAACGACGGCGGAACGACCGGCGGTGGAACCGGTGATGTCGATGACGGTTTGGCCGTGGGCGGCACCTAAGAGGGCGATTGTGGCTGCTGTTGCCATCAGTGATGTTTTCGTTTTCATAATTTTGTTTGTTCGGTAAATGTGATTGGTAAGATTTGGTTTCATTGCATTGCGGTTCAAGCGTTGCGGCGGCGGCGGAGGCAAAGGCCCAGGACACCTGCGGCACTGAGAAGTGCGGAGGATGGCTCAGGAATGATGGATAGATCGCCAGCGCTGGAAAGAACGAGCGTTCCGATGTACTGGCCCTGGCGCGCCACGGCATCGCCGTCCGAAAGGCCGGCTGTGAGATCGGCACCGGTAGTGCTGTGGATGGAGCGGTAGATATCCAGCGCACCTTCGATCGGGCCGAGTCCGGAGCCGCTATTGTCGGTGATGGTACCTGCGTTAAGCGTTTGATACGGGTTGGTGCCAATACCGAAGAATGTGTTCGTGGTGGGCGGCAGGAACTCGTCGATGGAGGCCGGGGCCGTCTTGGCTATGATGGCGCCAGCGGCATTGGCACCGCTGGTGGCATTGACGACGTTGTCGAAAACGGAATTGATATGGGTGCTCAGGATACCGCTGTTGGTAGTCGAAAGGTTCGGAATCGTGGTCGAGCGGCCACTTCCGGGAATCGGAATCACGGCTACGGCGCGCGACAGGTAGTTGGTGCGCGCAGGATCACCTGAGAGCGGGGGGTTAGTCAACGAATTGACGTTGCCGATCACCATCCAGCGGACGGTGCCGTCGTTCGCCCAGCCGGCACCGAAGGCGCTGACGAGGTCCGCTGCGATGTTGCCGCTGGCCGGGCCGCCGCTGATCGTGGAAACGGAGACGCCGACCGCAGTGTTCTCACGGTAGTTGCTGGCCTGTCCGAGGTCAAAGATGTAGGTGTTGTCTTGTGCGACATTGTTGATCACCTGATAGAAGGCGACCGCGAGGCTTCCGTTCTCGAGGGTAACCGCGCCCATCGCCGGATTGGCGAGGAATGCGACTCCCGTGAAACCGAGAAGTGCTGATTTGATTTTAGATTTCATATTTTTGCTTTGTTCTAGTTTGTTTTACTTTGCTTTGTTTTGCTTCGGGCTTGCTTGAAACGATTTCTCCCAAGCCCGGACGAGAGAAAAGCGGTGATCCGCATGGGGGGCTACAATTACCCGGTGACAAGATTGCCACCCGGACCAGACCGCTTCCAAGGATTGTTACCTCCTCGGAAATGATGAACCCGGATGGATGGTGCGCCGCTCATGCGTACCCTTTGAAGCGGGACATCCCTCCTGACGCCAAGCCAAGTTTGTGACAATAAAGTCACCTCACACCCTGCGCCGCCCTTTCATGACGGGCAACACGAAGGAAAGAAAGGGATTCGGCTCCTCGCGCGGGGTCGTCTTCTACAAGCTAGCTCCCGCCCATTTCCTTCATCATCATCCTGCGGAGGACAGCCGTCCCGCCTGCCGTCCATCCAGCGGCCTGCGATTCAATCGCGGGCCGCTTTGTTTTGGCTCAGCGTTCCTTCGGCTCCAGCGTGCGCTCGTCCACGGGTATGGCGCGGAGTGGCCGGCCGTCCTCACCTACGGCATCCCCCAGGTGACCTTTAATCAGAAACCATATCCCGATCGCTAGAAGAAGACACAGAATTTTCGCGATCCAGTTTTTCGATAGTTTCAGTTTCATTGGAAGATGGGCCGTCGAAGAAGATTTCGGAAATCCTCTCGCGAAATTGTTTTTCGGTCAAGTTACGATGGAGTGAGCCGTTTTCGGAAATGGAAATACTCCCGGTTTCCTCGCTCACGACAATGGCGACGGCATCGGTTCGCTCGGTAAGCCCGATCGCGGCGCGGTGGCGCAGGCCCGTCGAGCGGTCCTGCATTTCCTTTTCGGTCACGGGAAAAACACAGGCGGCACCGGCAACCCTGTCATCGGCGATAATCATCCCACCATCATGCAATGGGGATTTCGGGAAAAACACGCTCATCGCCAGCTCCGGCGTAAAGCGGGCGTCGAGTTCGACTCCGGTTTCAAGCTGCTCCTTTAGCGAGATGTCCCGCTGAATCGCGAACAGCGCACCGATACGCTTTTTCGACAGCAGGACCACAGAATCGGCCAGGCGTTCGACAAACGCCAGGCGACGAGTGCTTGAAAACGAGAAGAAGCGACTGCTTCCAAGACGGGCGAGGGCGTTTCGCAACTCGGGTTGGAAAATTACCAGCAAAGCGAAAGCAAGCACAGCCGCCGATCGGGTGATCAACCAGCCTATCACCTCGAACTGGAAAATCTGCGTAACCAGAGCCAGCAACACTAGGATCAGACCGAGGCCCACAAGAATCTGGGCGCCGCGCGTCGCCCGGAAGGCGCGGTAAATCTGGTAGATTAGGGTGGCGAGAACGAGGATCTCGATCCCGTCCCGCCAATATTGTGAAATGAAATGCCACATACTTTCACTCGCACCCTAGGGCAGTAACATAGATCTGTCACTTTCAAAGCACTTACCGCCTTATTCAATTGGCACGAATGCGCCTTGCCGTATGGGTCTAGCTGGCTTTAATTCGACCTATGCACGAAGAAATCAAACTTTCCCGCGAGCTTACAGCGGTCCAGATCCCAAGCGGAGATTCAATGACACTCCCAGCCGGAACCGCGGTATTCATTACCCAACGCCTTGGCGGCACATATACAGTTGCTACTTCCCAAGGACTTGCGCGGATCTCTTCCCAGGACGCGGACGCTCTCGGAGTCAACCCGGAGGAAGAAGAGAAAAAGCAGGCAGACGCCGTGAAACTCAAGGATGCTCCTCTCGAGGAACAGGTCTGGGCTCAACTTAAAGGTGTTTACGATCCCGAAATCCCTGTCGACATCGTCAACCTCGGTCTGGTCTACGATTGTGCGATCCAGCAAGAGGGCGACAAAAAAATTGTCCAAGTGAAAATGACCCTGACCGCACCTGGCTGTGGAATGGGCCCTGTCATCGCAGCCGACGCGCAAGCGAAAGTCATGACCATCGACGGCATCGACGGGGCCAACGTCGAACTCGTCTGGGACCCAGCATGGAATCAGGACATGATCACTGAAGAAGGCAAAATGAAACTCGGGATGATCTGAGCATCACTGGTATCCCCCGTCCCAGCGGCAACCAAACAACCTACCGAAGCGTAGAGCTTTCGTCCGAATCCCCCCCCTTTAGGGCACCCCCTTCAACCGGGGCACACCCGCAGCTACCGCACACTTCACAAAGCCTTGGTAGCAAGCTGTGCATTCCCCCTCTTTGCCAACGTGTTTCCACGCCGCTTCTAATACGTCCATCCAGATAGGCATGGATGACGAATGAGCTATGGCTGTTCTTCTGCGCTCCGCGTCATTTGCCTTTTCCCAGACGGCTGCCGAGTGGGAGAAAAAAGGCACAGCGCTCGAATCCACCAAATCGCGTATGGCCGCACCCTCGCAATGATGGACCGCGACGACGAAGCCCTCCGCGAAATCAACAAAGGCTTCGCCATGCCAAACCGCGATGCGGACGACCCAGATTCAAAAGCAAGGGGTCGCGCGACCTTCAATGAACTCTGATAAAGCTCAGAGCTCAGCCTGACCGCGGGAAAATATACTGGCCGTTCCCGCCACACGCGCCGTCCTGTTCGAAACCCAGATCTATTACGACTTGATCACTCGATAAATCACCAGCAGGAGCATCGCGCCGCCAGTGGCTGTTGCGACCGATGCAAAGCTGAAACCTCCGACCGTCCCGATACCGAAAAAACCCCCAACCCAACCGCCAAAAAAGGCTCCACCGATTCCGAGGAGGATAGTGGTGATCCAACCGCCCGAATCTTTGCCGGGGAGGAGAAACTTACCTAAAACTCCCGCAATCAGGCCCAGCAATATCCATGAAAGAATTTCCATTAGTTAATAGCATATTCAGCCTGCCGCGGAATGTCACCAGTTGATGCGAAAAAAGACAGCTCTCGCTTCAATGCGCCACCGCGTCCCACATCTCCCTGAGCTCTTCAATACTCTGATCGAGAAGCTCCATATCGAACTCGTGAACGTCGATTCCCTTTCCAAGATCTTGCAATAGCAGCACCGTCAACTCTCCGCCCAGGTGCTCGCGGAATTCGTCTAACCCTGCCAACACGCGTCGGACCCCGTGCTTATCAGTCCAATCAAGTGCCGGGTGATAGGTTTTAAGTCCCAGCGCGGTGAGCACCTCCAGAACCCGCTGGGATTCAGCAACACCGAGCAGTCCCTTCTTGCGAGAGTAAACCGTATCAAGCGCAAGGCCGACCGCGACCGCCTCGGCATGTGAAAGCTGATAGTTGGTCAGTGCCTCCATCTTGTGCGCAGCCCAGTGCCCGAAATCCAAAGGCCTGCTCGATCCGGTCTCGAATGCATCTCCGCCAAGAGCAATATGCCTCGCATGCAGAAGCGCCGATCGCCTGACGCATTCCTCAAACGGACCCCGCTCCAACGCCGCCAATGCCGCCACGTTTTCCTCAATCCATTCGAAAAAATCTCCGTCCTTCACCAAGGAAACTTTAACCGCCTCAATCAGCCCGGCGAGACTCACCTCGGCATCTTGGCTCTCAAGGAATCTAAAATCATTGATCACCGCGAATGGCACTGAGAAGGAACCGATCCAGTTCTTCTTCCCAAAAGCATTGATCGCGCTTTTCACGCCCACCCCGCTGTCGTCCTGAGAAAGCGTGGTCGTCGGGAAACGGACCAAGCGTACCCCGCGATGCGCAGTCGAAACCGCGAATCCCACCGCATCGAGAAACGCCCCGCCTCCGATGGCAAGCACGTAGGAGTGGCGGTCGATATGGCCTTTGTCGATCTCGCGCCATACGTCGCGGACGAGAGTTTCGTCCGCCTTGCATTCCTCCCCACCGCCGAAAATCCTGACTCCGCGGCAATCGAAATCTAACTTTTCAAAATAAGCATGGATCTGTTCGGCAAGACTCGGCCACGCGAAGGAAACCGACTCCTCAAGAAAAACCAACACCCGTCGCCCGCCACCCTCAGCTAGGACGTCTTTAAGCGCCGAGTTTTCCACCGCGAAAGCCTCGCGAGTGAATATGACGCGGTGCTTGAAGGTGACTGGGATATCGAAATTGTGGCGGTCCATGGAACTCTTCTCGCGGGACGGTTTGGTAATCTCTTTTACAGCTTCTGGCCAATGTTTCTTTCCCTAATCCGAAACACGCCCCTAATATCCGCGCCATGGACGAAGAAACCACCCTATACGAAAGCAAATGGCTTGGCCTTTACCGCAAAGGCCATTGGGACTACGTGCGGCGCCCGAATTCCGACGCCTGTGTTGGAATCCTCGCCGTCACTGATCACAACGAAATCCTACTCGTCGAGCAGTTCCGTATCCCCGTCGGGAAAAAAGTGATCGAAATACCCGCAGGACTCGTCGGAGATGAGCCGAATTTCCGTGGCGAGAGTCTCGCAGAATCTGCCGCCCGCGAACTGCTCGAGGAAACCGGATACCGCGCAGGAAAAATCGATCTGCTGATTTCGTCGCCGACCTCCGCAGGCATGACTCCAGAAGCCACCCACCTCTTCTACGCCACTCAGCTGACAAAGGAAGCCGACGGCGGAGGAGTTGCTGGCGAAAACATCACCGTTCACAAGATCCAACTGCCAGAGCTGCGGAGGTTCCTATCTGAAAAAGAAGCCGCAGGCCTGATGGTCGATTTTAAAATCCACGCCGCCCTAGCCGCCGCGAACATCGCTTTCTAGAAATCGTAATCGTCGATGTTCTCGTCGGTGAACGCGAATGGCTTGCCGAGGATGATGTTGTCTCCGTCAACCTCCAGCTCACCGAGTTTTCCAGCTCTAAAAGTTTCCGCGCCTTTCTCCAGTTCGCCCTTGGCGAGCGCCACTCCGGCCTGCACCGCTAGGTATCCGAGATCTTCGGGATTCCAAAGAATGATCGCCTGGGTGACGCCGTCTTTCACGTAGGCGCGGTTTTCACTTGGCAGGCCAAGACCCACGACTTTCACCTCACCGGTTCTTCCTGCCTGTTTCACGGCCTCGGCCGCTCCCGGGACACCCGGCGAACAGACCGCAACGATCGCTTTGAGATTAGGATTCGCGCTGAGCAGATTCGTCGCCTCCTGCTGCGCCTTGTCCTTCTGGTCATCACAAGGACGGACCCCCACCAGTTTCATATCGGGATATTTCTCCGCCTGCCGCGCCTTGATCGCGGCAATCCATTCGTTGAGGTTCGCCGAAGTCAGAGTTCCTGTGATAATCGCGAACTCGCCCTCACCTCCCATTTGCTCCGCAGCTGTATCGATGAGCTTTTCGCCTATTCCTGTCGCGGTCGCTTGGTTGGCGAAAAACGAACGCGCATCGGGCTGCGCATCCGCATCGTAGGTCACCACCTTGATCCCTGCCTCCTGGGCTTTTCTCAACGCAGTCGAAAGCGAATCCTTGTTCTCACAAGCCGCAACGATTACATCCACGCCGTCGGTGATCCAGTTTTCCACGATCTCATTCTGCTTCGCCGGGTCAGCGCTGATCGGGCCGTCAACACGAAGATCGATATCCAGATCTTTCGCTGCCGCGCGGGCGCCCTTTTCGCAGGTTACGAAATACTGATTGCCTTTGCTCTTGAGTAGGAAGCCAACGGAGAGCTTGCCTGCGTCCTCCGATTTCTTGCAGGAGGCGAACGGAAGGGCGGCGAGAAGGGCGGCGGAAAGGAGGAAGTTTTTACGGGTCATGGTGTTTGTGGATCGGACCCAGTTTGCTTGCGCGATCGCCGCAGTTCCAGCGTTTTTGTAGACGTCGCCAAAGCTAGGGCCACCAACAGCAGTAGGCCGGTTAGCAAGCCGGAAAGCTCACGGGCCACGCTGGAAACTTTCTCGCCTAGAATTTCATAATCCGAAATCCTCGTCAGGCCGTTGTTCAGGATCGCTAGTGAAATCCAACCGAGCACCGTGCCGCTCACATTGCCCGCTCCACCGAAAATACTTACACCACCGAGCACCACCGCAGTGATTGCCAAAAGCTCGTATCCGATACCCGCGTTTGCCCGTGCCTCGCCGAGCCGAGCGACAAGGATCACTGCCGCCAAACCCGCGATCGCCCCGGCCGTGATGTATGCGAGAGAGAGATTTCTTGTCACCGGAAGCCCCGCATACCTCGCACCCTCTTGCGAGTATCCGATCGCACGTAGAGACCTCCCGTAAGTCGTTCGATGCACCAGGAACCAGATTAGGAACCCGACTCCGATCACGATCCAGACCTGCGCCGGAACACCCACGAAATTCGAATTTCCCAGAGCCAGGAAGCTCTCGGAGAATCCCGAATACGACTCCGAGCCCTTCGTGAAAGCCTCTGCCAAACCCCTGAACAACGAAAACGTGCCCAACGTCACGATCAACGGCGGGAGTTTCAACCAAGCAACGAGCCCCGCGTTGACACCACCGCCAAGCGCCCCGCAAAGCACCGTCAGCATCCCCGCAGTCCACGGATCGAGCCCTAGCACTTTAACCATGATCCCGAACAACACCGCACACAGCCCCATCAACGAACCCACCGAAAGATCAATCCCGCCGGTCAGAATCACCGGAGTCATCGCCAACGCCAGCAACCCAATCTCCGCAGAGTGCCTGAACACGTTCGAGACATTTCCCGACGTCAGGAAATTTCGTCCCATGATCTGAAAAAGCATCACCTCGACCACGATCACCAGCAAGAGAATGGCTTCATGTCGGGCCAGCATTGATTTTATTGTCGGCTTCCTATCCATGGTTCGCGGGTTCTAGGAAAGTGATCTTCTCCCCTTTTTCGTGATTGGCCGATTTTGTAAACCCACCACGAAATGTCAATCCACTCAACGACCTCGGGGACTCCAGCTCGGCGAGACTATACTGAGTATGACCGGTATAGGCGCACCTCCCGGCCCGATGGGTTTCCACGAAAGTGTCAAGGTGACAGGAACACGTCGACCTTTCACCAATGGTGAAAGGTTCCCAGCCAATGCGGCGCCCGCAGTGGCGATGAGAGGTTGGGGATGATCGCGGTGCTCGATCCTAAAAACCGCGGAACCCTCCTCAGTTCCTGGAATACTCGGAATGCCACGCGCTTCCATCAGATACACCCGCATCTCCTGCGGATCAGAGGGCTTTTCCTCAAGGAAATCACTCCAATCCACCGTCCCATAGGCCGTCAAACTTTCCCAATCGACTAGGAAACGCTCCCCATCCCACACCACGGCGATCAGGTAGTGTGGCCCGGTGAAGGCCTCGATATCGAAAAAGACCATGGGAACTCCATCGAACTGTGCCTCCTTGCCCTTCGATATCCTGCCGAGTGCCGGTGGCGGATTTTTCCTCTCATCATAATAGTCCTGCATCAGTGGCAGCAGCCGTGGGCCGTCCCTAACTGTCTTCGCCCGTGATATCGTGTCGGTGGCCTCGAAAAACTCGTCCAATGCGCCGAAGGCCGCAGCCTTCATTTCTTCCGGGGAGAGAGATATCGCCTCAATAACCTCGGCATCTTGCTTTTGCTGTGCCTTTTCCGATTCGGCGGAGGGCTTGCGACATGCCACAAGACAGAGGCAACCCGCGAAGATTACAACTCCGGGAACCAAGCAGGTTTTGCGGCGAAAACTTCTTCCTACGCCGCTAGGCGACAGCTGTCTCCGTAGTTTCACCTGCGGCGGCGAGAAACGATACAGAGCAATCCGATTGCACCGAGCAGCGCTGAGGAGCTTTCCGGAATGAGTTGGTAGCCGATTACATCGAACGCAACAAGATCGATTGAGCTGAGAGTATTCAAGCTGCCCGGCGAATTCGCGGTTGGATCCATGATGCCGATACCGAGGTTGTCTTTCCAGTGGCTAGCTTGCCTGCCGTCGCCGTTGAAGGGACCCGTTGAGAATGCAGCGAGGTTGGTGGCACCTCCATCGATTGAAAAATACGGGGTCCCCCCACTTGCGAAGTTTAACTGACCGTCCTCACTGTAGCGGAAGAGATCCAGCACCGAAAACACCCTGAAAGGGTCCAAGCTCGTTCCGGCGAAGGGGCCTGCACCATGGGTTAAATCCACGGTATCCACTCCGCTGACAAAGCCTAGCGCATGGCCGATCTCATGCACCGTAACCCCGACGAAATCCTGCAAACCCGCACCGACGCCATCGGACTGGTCGAAATCCCATGAGAACGTATTGTTAAAAGCGATCTGGGCGTCCGTCCCAGCATCGTTTGCGTCGCGAAGGCCGAGTGCCTTGGCGTTTGCCGTGTTGATATCGAGGATACTGTTATTTGCAGATCCGTTGTTGTCGGTGACGACCGCGCTCGTGTTCGGGTCGTTGGTAAGGAAAGAAAGGGAAGCACCTGCTGGAAGCCCCGCGACGGCGATGGCATCATTCCCCGATGTCGATTTCAGCGTAAGTGCATTTCGGACATCCGTATAGAAGCTTCCCTGTGAGGTAGAACTTGCCGAGCCGAGGGTTGACGCTCCGAATGGACTTCCGGAAAAGTCATTTGCATCGAAGCGGATGTCAAGATTCACAGTAATCGCATTAGCAATCCAGGACTGCCAGATAGTGGTTGCCTGTTGGAATCCTGCTAGAGCAGCTGGACTCATTCCCCCGGGTGTTACATCATTCAGAACGAAACTGATACCCCTCGCACTGCCCGGAGCGAGAACGAATACTGCGGAGAGAGCCACGACCGAAGTCGGCAGGTGACTCAGGTATGATTCGCGGTGCAGTCGGAAGATTTTCATAAGATTCTCGTACGCTATAATTGCCGCAATCCGAGGCAAGGAAATTAGTCGGTTTTTTTTGGTCGGCCTCATCCTGTTACCTTCTCGAAGTGTCGAACGCGCCGGAACATCATCCTATCCGCCGCTTCCGCATCCGGTCCGCACCGACTGCAATCAGAATCACCAGCCCCTGGATCGCCTTTTCCCAATACGCTGGTTGGTGGAAATGAGTGAGCGCCGGATTTACATTGGCAAGCAGAAGCATCCCAAGCAACACGCCCCACAAAGTCCCTCGCCCGCCTGCAATCGCTACCCCACCCACCACCGCCGCAGCGATAGCTTTTAACTCCAGCCCGTCGCCACTGTTCGGCTGGATCTGTGGCGACTGCACCAGATTCAAAACCGCCGCCAACCCTGTAAGGACCCCCATCATTACAAATGTCCCGAAAGTCACCGCCTTGGGATTGATCCCCGCCAGTCGCGCCGCCTCCGCATCGCTGCCGGTCGCGTAGATCCGCCTGCCTGCGGAAAGGTTTTTCATCGCCCATGCCGCACCGACTAACAACAGCACTGCGATCGCGATCACCGCCCCCTGCCCAGCGCCTTGGCTCATGCCGAACCATTGGACTCCCTCGGGCAACGCCAGCAACCGCCCCTTCTGCCAAAGCCGCAGCACCTCCTGCCAGATCACCATGGTCGCCAGAGTCACCACGATGCTCGGCAGTTTGAGATACGCGACCAGAAAACCGTTCGCGGCCCCCATCAATGCACCCGCCCCAAGTGCGCAAGCTATTGCCACCCAAATCGGAAGCCCTGCGGCTGCCGCGGTCCCAGCGATCACCGCACACATCCCGAACTGCGACCCGATCGAGATATCGATCTGCCGGGTCATGATCACCAGCGCCACCCCGATCGCCGCTACCAGCGCAGGCATCTGCGAAGTCAGGCGCGAGACCAACGGCTGCCCCTCGAAAAAGTTCGGCGCGAACACCGCCAGCGCCGCCAGCAAAATCACCAGCGCCACCCCGACGGTTAGCTCCCGGGAAAAACCTTTCATCCCACCACCTCCTCGCTACCCAGCGCAGCCGCCATTACGGAATGGGCATCAGCCTCGCTCCTATCCAGAATCTCAGCAAGCCGCCCCTCGCGCATCACTGCCACCCGGTCACTCATCCCCAAGACCTCGGGCAGATCGCTGGAAATCATCAACACCGCCAGCCCCTCCTTCGCAAGCTCGCGGATGATGCGGTGGATCTCGCCCTTCGCGCCGATATCCACCCCTTGGGTCGGCTCGTCGAGGATGAGCAGCTTCGGCTCCGTAGCCAGCCACCGCGCCACGCTGACCTTCTGCTGATTCCCCCCGCTCAGGCTACCTCCCGGCGCCTCCGGCCCGCTGGCCTTGATCCCGAGATCGTGGATAAAATTTTGCGCCGCTTCAGTTTCCACACCGGATTTCAACAAGCCCTTTGGAAACAATTTCCCATGACTCGCCATCGCCATATTCGCCGAAATCGCCATCTCAAGAATCACCCCGTGCCTGCGCCTGTCTTCTGGCACATAGGCGATCCCATGGGAAATCGCCTCGCGCGGACTACGGATTTTCACCTCGTTCCCGTTCAGGAAAATTTCCCCTTTATCCGCCGGAGTGATCCCGAACAGCACCCTCGCCAGCTCCGTCCGCCCTGCCCCGACCAAGCCCGCCAGCCCCACAATCTCCCCGGCCCTCACATCGAGATTCACTCCCTCCACCCCGCTAACCTTGCAACCGAGTTCTTTCACGGAAAGCACCACCCTCCCCGGTTCGCCCTCCGCCACAGGATAAATTGTGTCCACCTCGCGCCCGACCATCAGCTTGATCATCTGCGCCTCGTTCAGGTCATCGACCGGATTCGTCCCCAAGCTCTCGCCATCGCGGAGCACGGTCACCCGATCCGCCAGCGCGAAAATTTCCTCCAGCCGATGCGAGATATAAATCACCCCCACCCCGCTCTCCCGTAAGTTCCTGACCACTTTGAAAAGCAGATGCTGCTCCTTCTGCGTCAGCGAGGCAGTCGGCTCGTCCATGATCACGATCCTCGCCTCCGCTCCCAGCGCGCAAGCGATCTCCACCAGCTGCTGCTCCGGCATCGACAGCGATCTCACCTCCGCATCCGGCGAAATCTCCGCCCCGATACTCTCTAACAGCTTCGCCGCTCTCCTCCGCCGCGTAGCCCATTTCACCCTCGTGAAAAACCCCGTCTTTTCGAGCCTCAAACCTATGTTCTCCGCCACACTGAGATCCGGAAAAAGCGCTGGCTGCTGGTAAATACAAGCAATCCCAAGCTCTCGCGCCGTCGCCGGGGTCAGTTCGGAAACCTCCTCGCCGTTAATCTCCATCGTCCCACCATCCGCCCGGTGAGCCCCAGTGATCACCTTGATCAAGGTCGATTTCCCCGCACCGTTCTCACCCAGCAGCGCATGCACCTCCCCCGTCTCCAGCCCGAACGAAACCCCTTTGAGCGCACGCACCGCACCGAAGGATTTTTTAATTCCAGAAAGCTTGAGAAGGGTCTTCAGAACAAAGCCATGTTCCTCATTCTGGACATGGATTCAATAACGGTATTTCAAAACCGGGAAGGACCCGCGAAGCACGGAAACAAGCCGATCTGATACTCCGCGACGGCATTCGCGACACAGGTAAACCGGTGAGCGCCCAAATCGCTTACACTGGCGTGCGGATCTTCGGCTCCCCGTGGTTTTCATTCCCATGGCGATGGGGCTTTGGCTGAAACGATTATGGCCGTGGATATGGGGAAATGAGCGACGAGGAAACGAGGCAGGGATGGATCTCCGAAGAGACGGTCCCTGCCCACCTGCAAGGCAGGAAGAATTTTTGACCACAGGGGACACGAAGATCACAGAGGAAAAAGGATCAGATGGAGATGGTTTTGTCGAACTTCGCGGTGTCGCCTTGGTAGTGGCTGGCATTTGCGGGGCCAGGGCTTTCTGGCTGGGGTTGTCGCGATTTCTAAATCGCGGTTCCTCTTCCTGCGTGGCGTGCGACTGGGACTTCAGATCCAAATTGTAGTAGCGGATCTGGTAATTTTTCCCATCGGGGGCAGTTGTTTCCAAAATGGAAATAACTGAACTCTCCTCCAATTCCCCCGACTCAAAGATGTTCTTGAGGTGTTTGTTGATTCCCTGCGCCTGGATTCCAAACAGCTTCGCCAGCGCCTTCTGCGTCAGCCAAAGTGTCCCGTCCTTGAGAAACACGTCCACCTTCACCGCCCCGTCCGGCGCGGTGTGAATCAGGAATTGGCTAGACTCAGACATCCTGACTTGGAGGGAAATCGGATGACCTCAGCGGGACGTATTTGAGCCTCAGGTTTGTGCCAGGGTAGTGAGTTTCGGTGGCGTTGAGTTCTTCGCACATGCGGGTGACAACTTGGTC
>Ga0209491_10000891_pt1 | contig 59912 bp, 56 predicted proteins | sample BON02_FD_187213 | JGI IMG/M metagenome (GOLD analysis project Ga0209491, IMG submission 187213) | Freshwater microbial communities from Lake Bonney liftoff mats and glacier meltwater in Antarctica - BON-02 (SPAdes) (version 2) | ecosystem: Environmental > Aquatic > Freshwater > Ice > Glacier... | reverse complement strand
TCCGAGGGCAATATGGTTTTTAACGCCCATTCATTACCCAATTTCAGCCAGTTATGCCATGCCTGTTAGCCCCGAATTACCACGCTCGTGAATAAGATGGGCTAAAGCAAAGTGTTGGAGAGAACGGCTACAGCTGCATGTCTTATGGCTTTCGTCAGGGTACGCCAAGCTTCGCTCAGTGCTTAATGCAGGCAGATCAGGCAGAACGGCTCGCCCAGCAACAAGCACAACTTGCCCGGCAGCAGGCGCAGTTCGCACAGCAGCAGGCCCAATACGCGCAGCAGCAATACCAACTGCAAGCCCAACAATACCAGCGGCAGTTAGCCGCTGAGCAACAAGCCCTAGAACGAGAAAAACAAGCTCGGCGTGACGCAGCATGGGATAGTCTTCGCCAAACGGCTGAGGATTTGGCATGCCCTAAAGTGAGCCGCGGTATGTTTGCAGAACCGGTTGCCGGTTGCGGAAGAAACAAACATGTTCCTCCTGCGCCCGTAGTCAATGTAATTGTTCGGCCGCGATAAGTAATTGCAGGCGAATGGCTGCGGTTCATATGTCCTGTTGCTAATAGTGGACGGTACTGTTTCAAAACATCATCTGCGCCAGCTTGTCGATCTCATCCTCAACAAACACCTGACGTTTGATCAGCCGATCCACTAACCGTTCCCGCGTCGGCGTGCGGGCGTACTTGGACATCGCCTTAAGCCGCGTCTGGGCCTTCTCGATGGCGCGGTGGCCGCGATGTATCGGGCACTCTCGCTGACAGCCGTAGGCGACGTTCCAGCCCTTCACAGAAGCGAACTCGACCTGACCCGGGGGCAGCACCAGCGCGGTGCTCCTGCGGCCTGTGCGCGGGCACAGCGCGTACCAACGCTCGCCGCCATATGGCAGGACACATTCCTCGAGTTGGACGACGCAGTTGATCGCGTTACCGAATGCGTATCCGGTTATGGTCAAGCGTGGTGATGGCTTGAGGCAGTAGACGTCGGTGACAAGCGTCAGCTTCGCGATGGTCTGCCCGTATTGGCTCCACACTTGCTCATGCCGAGCCATGCAATGACGCTGCAACATGCCGAGGCCCTTAAGGTTGGACAGGTTAATGCGCAGGCACTCGTCCGTGGTCGGCCGTGTTGTCGTTCTGCCCGAACCGTAGCCGCCCATGCGCTCCTCCACATTAATCGAATTATTATTCGTAAATGGCACATTTAATCGTTTTTGTCGATATATTACTGTTGAGATGGAGGGCAATTGGTAGTTTTTTGCAGATGGAGCGCCCAAAGGCGCGGCGGGGCGGTAACTTGTAAAATATTACTGTTCCCGCTGTTCTCGCTGTTCCCGCACTTTCATAAAACCCCAACCAAAACGATTTTTCTGAGAGGTTATAGAAGTACGGGAACAACGGGAACAGCGGGAACAAAGACATCACGGCCGCCGCCCCCGCCGTTGGGCGATACTGCCTCTGCGTGCAGCATAGAAAGGCCTAACACTACCCGTACAACGCTCCTCCCTTCATGGCGTCGGTTGCTCGGCCAATCTCGGCCCGAAGCGCATCTGGGGTCGCTGCGACCCAGTCTGCGTCGTTGCGGAGGGCATAGACAGCCTCTGCCCGAAATTCCGTCCTCAGTTTGCGCAGCTTCACAATGCCGTGCCTGTCCATGGCGTGACGGTTCGAGCGGTTGGATACGCCATTGTACCCAAGATGTACGTTGAGTTCACTCGCGGAGATAACATCCACTGGCCAACGCTTCACAATATCCTGTAGGACCGCATCTTCTTCCGACTGGTTTAGCTTGATCAAGGCTACTTTTGCGACGGTCGAGGGCGGTCGCTCCCCCGGGTTGAAGCCTGCAATGTCACGCCGCTTCAGGAACTCGGCGACTGACGCAATGAAGTGCGGTTCATCGAGTACGTTATATAGGCGCTCATAATAGTCGGCATCGCGTGGGGGGCCGTCGTGATCGACGACATAGAAGCGGCGGTCATCGTCGCCCAGTGGGATGGCCGCAGTATGATTGCTGAACAAGAGCCAGCGGGCCGCATTCCACTCAACACGCATTCGCCCGTATTTAGGGTTAATTTCACGGTGCTCTGCGGTGACGATCTGGCGTAAAGTCTGCGCGTGTCGGTAGCTCTGGTTCCCGCCCTCGTTGATTTCGTCGACTACCGCCAACACGCAGCGCGACAACCTGCCATTAAACCCGCCGTCCAGCACTGCCATGAGGTCCAAAGAGGCAGCAACGTTGCCGCGCCACAGCCGCGCCAGCACTGAAGAAATCCAGTTCCTCCCCTTGCCGTGAACGCGGGAGATATGCAGCCAACCAAAATGTGGAAGCTGCCCCGGCCGCTGTTCAATATGGGCCAACCAGTCGAGAAAAGCGTCCGCGTGCTCCCCCCACAGCCAGCCGACGTGACCGACAAATATACTGGCTAAATTTTCCCAGCTGGGTGGAGCCTCTTCGCGAACTGGCGGCGCCCAAAGGTTAAGCGCAGTTCCGGGGCCGTCGGGAAGCTCTGTCATTGGGCCTGCACCGGCACGAAACGTAAGTGCGTCTGCCTCAAGCCGGCCTGGATGTTCAAGCCAAACCTGCGAGGCTTGCAGTAGCTTGAACCCACCTTCAGGCTTGACGATCATATGCTTCGATCCAGACGTGGCGTTGCGAAAATCGGCAAGCGAAAGCACCGATTGTGGCCTCCACCGATCGGCCACTTGAGAGCCGTCCTTTATGAACACGAACCGCTCAAGCATGTCGGGTACAGAGTATATTTCACTCTTAGGCACAACATCCGAACCGTCGCCAATACGCCGGGTCCGCTCACGCTGAGCCTGCCTGCGCGCGACGTCGTCCTCACCCTGTGCCTCCTCGATCGCACGTCTCGCTGCGCGCACTGGATCGGCTTGAGAAAGGCAGTGCTCGCTGATGGCATTGTCGCCGTTCAGCAGCACGCCCATTACCTGTTCCGGCGTCAGGCCCTGCCGTAAGGCCTCGCACGCGAAATGAAGCGTGTCGGCGCTGCGGTCCGTACCCTTGGGTGCATCGATCAGACTGCGCACGTAGTCGCCCTCTGGCAGGCATAGATCATCGGCCGTGATCAGCTCCACGTCACGCATTGCAACAACATCGCGTGGCTGTGCCTTAACCTTGTCAGGCAACGGCGGTGCTGGGTAGCGGTCGAGCAGCATCCGTGCGTCGCTGACAGTGCCGTCGTCGGTCACCTTGATGCACGAGGCCGTAGGGACACGGCAGAGCGACCTCTTGCGTTCGTCAGGCCAGTTGACCGTACCCGGGACGCGTAGGAGGCGACAAACGTCGTGCGTTCCCGTGTCACCCCCAAAAGCAGCGATAAGGCCCCGGTTGATCTGCTCGACCTCCTCGACTGTAACGCCGTCCTCCAGCCGCCACAGTGCCTGCACTCCATTGCCCGACCAGATGTTCGTACTGGGTGACGCATCTAAAAGACGCGCGAACACGGCATCTCGCTGCTCATCCGTAAACGCCTCGCCTTTTGGCGGATCGATGTCCAAATGGGCGAACCGAGGGCGTACGATATCGGCCTTGCTGGGTTTCGAACATACCCCGGCGCGCACTGCATTAACGGTGTAGTGGATGTTCCATCCTTGCGCGTTCAGTTTTAATGCCCACGCGGCTGCCCCGCTGGCGTCAATGCCGAAGTCACGCGCGATCAAACCACTACGCTTTTCGGGATCGATGGCGGTAAGATGCATCTGATCGGCAATCGTCTTTTGGAAAAATTCTTGGATGTCAGCGGGGTTGATATTAGGAATGCTGGTCATGTCGCACCGCCTAACAGCAAGCCTGAATGCAGCCCGGCCGTCTCGAAGAATGGCGCAAGTTCTTCTTGGAGGCGATCGTGGAACATTTCCATCTCAAGCGCGCTGGGCAGTTTGGGGTCCCACACGCAGGAAATTGGGTAAACGCGGTCAGCATCGTATAATGTGATATTCACTGCGTATTTGGGCGACATGCGAACCCGTTTCTTTTTTAAGATGGGAAGGCCTGCATACGGTCCCTTCATCTGGCGACGAACGCTCTTAGCGCGGGTCATGCGGACACCTGTAAGGCACAGTTTCTCTGGCGCGGAGGCGCCTTGTGTGATATGTAAATCATAGAAAATATCTTTCTTTAGCGGCGCGGCTCGTGACGGAGCGGCGCCGTTTGTTTATGCGTCTGCGGCTGCAGCTTGGGCTGTGGATGAGAAGCGGCGCTGTGCGCGCCACGCTTGAATGTCGGCTGGGTCGTATAGGACCTTGCCCGTCTTGCCGGGTGTCTTGTGAAACGGGGGGCCTTCGCCGCGACAGCGCCAGTTCTCGAGCGTTGCCGGCTCAACGCCGATGAATGCTGCTGCTTCGCGGCTGGGAATTAGAGCTTCCATTACTTCCTCCAATTGGCCACTGCGGGGTTTGCGGCGGCTTCAGTGGAGCTTATACGGGACGCGTCGCCTGCTTAACATTCGGCGTATCCTCCGAACTTCTAGAACCGGTAGGATTTTTTCGCGCCAGAATACGGATAAGCTGTTCATTTCGAGCGAGGGGGCCGTTTTCTTATCATTTCACGAATGTGACGTTCAATATCAACGCCATCATTTTGAATAATGCCTAATACCCTGAGGCGCTTAACGAAATCCGCAACATAGCTTTTTGGATTTTCCACGTAAGCAGATTTTGGAAAATTACTTCTGATCCAGTATAAAGTTTCTACAAGGTTCAATACCTTGTGTTCACGCTGCTTACCGTTCAATCCTAATGTTCGTGTCAGCATGGCAGTGCGCTTATTACTGGGAGCGTCTTCTTTAATTACGGTCACAACGCCGTCTGCAATGTGGTCAAGCCACATCTCGCGAAGCCCTTGCGTTGCGGTTCCAACATTAATTTTTTTCCAGATGGCCTCGGCGGCGCCCCGCAATCCGTGTTTACCTGATGCACATAGGAACAAGTAGTGCTCGTCTTCTAAAGTGTCTTTCTGAGGCTCAGCCGCACCTGTTACTGTCATACCCACATGCATTGCCGCAAGGCGGCGGGATGCCTTTGTTTTCAAATCTGCTTCACCAAGCAGATTATTCGGCGGATCTTGGGCAATCCAGTTTGCAACAATTTTCGCCCATGTTACGATATCACAGTCCTGCATCTCTCCTTTTGCGATAAGATCCCAGATTTCCATTACGCCGGAACCTTCTCCGTGAAGATGCGCACGCGCTATACGGTCACTTAGATCGTCGTATTTTTCACTCATGCCCTTACCCCCGAAAGTTGCAGCACGTTGGTCTGGTCGGCCCCAGTCATAAGGCCAGACACGTGGTCCGCCCACGCCTGCACCGCGCTAGCCTTCTCCTGCGCCCAGTCGTGACGCTGATAAATGCCCGCCACGCCACTCTTGGAGCCGCTCACGTGGTTCAGGACGGCCTCGGTCACCTCGAACCGCACACCCAGCCGCTGCAGCCCTGTAGCCAGCGTACGGCGTAGGTCGTGCACACGCCACGGTGGTGGGGGTGAGGTGTCCTGCTTCTCGGCAAGGGCAGCAATGGCGTTGTCCAGACGGGTCTTGGCGCGGCTGTAGCCGCTGACGCTTGTATTGCCTGTCGTGCTGAAGACGAGCCCCAACTTGGGCCAGCCAGCAGTCTTACCCTGCCGTTTGGCGATCGCATCTAATTCGGCAACCGCAAGCGTCGACAAGGGCTGGCGAGCCGCTACGCCGTTCTTCGACCTGCTCGGAGGCAGCGCCCATATATGGGCACCGTTATCAAGCTCGGACCAATCAAGTGCCGCGACTTCTTCCCTTCGCGCACCGGTCAAGATCAACAGGCGGATCAGGGGCCCGAATGGGTAACCCAGCGCGTTCGAAGCCTTCCAAACGAGAAGCAGTTCTGTGTCGTCCAGCACCCTGTCGCGTGATACTGCTTTGGCAGGTGCGTCCATTCCGTCCATGGGCGATCGCTCCAGATCCCCCTGATTGACCGCCCAACGCATCATACGACGCAACGTGGCAAACAGTAGACTTGCCGTTGCGACCTTGTCCCGAGGCCCTGCCAGTAAGGCTGTAACATCTTTGCGCGTTACTGCCGGCAATGGCTTGTTGCCAAGAACAGGTACCGCATACCGGCGCAGCAGTGCCAATGCATCGCCGTGGCTTGAGGTCCACGCCTTAGTCAGATAATCTCTGTGGAACCGCTCGACGTAGGCGTTGAAAGCCAGATCAACTGCGATACGCGCCGTCTCGGTCTTCACGCGTTGCGGATCTGTACCCTGCGCAACCTTCAGCGCCAGCATCTCAGCCTCACGCCGCGCTTGGTCGGCGGTAAGTGCGCCGTGCTTTCCAATGGTGAAGCGCCGCGCAGGAGAACCCCTGCCGCCCAAACGGTATTGGTAGATGAAGATCTTCGACCCTTTGGGCGTGACCTTGCAACCGAAGCCCGGCAGTCGGCTGTCCCAATGCAGTTGGTCTTTCTCGCTCGGCTGGATAGCGTCTACCGCCGCCTTCGTTATGCGTAATGTTGGCATGTGCTTGCTAGAACCTTCCTCAGCAAGCACGTTAACGGGAAATGGGGTTGCTTACAAGGTGCTTTGGTGGGCTAATATATGAATATTACCAGATTTTCCGTCGAAAAAAGACCCAACGTCTAGCCATGCACTGCTAACTCTTAATCAGCGGGTCGTGGGTTCGAACCCCTCAGCGTCTACCATTTTTTCCGTAACAGAAACCATCCGGCGGATGGTTTCCGGAAAAAATCCCGAGTGCAAACGAGGGTGTTTCCTAGCCACTATCAACCATCGAACGGGTCGCAAGTCCATCGGACTTGACTACCCATAGACAAGGCAGGCCCCTGTTCGAGAACCCGCCTGATATTTCTCAAACAAAGCGCGGAAAAAATGGGGCGCGAAGCGCTCAGAGATGCCTAGCGCAGCTGGCTATCCTTGCTGCCACGCCGGTTGATGCCCGCGCTCGCCCGATCCGCATCACGCACCGACTGGCACGCCACGCACGTCCGTGTACCGGGCAATGCGCGGCGGCGCGCTTCGGGAATTTCTTCGCCGCATTCTGCGCAATATCTGGCGGCTTCTCCGGACGGCATATCGGCTCGCGCACGCTTCACCGCGTCGGCAATCGTATCGTCAATCTGATCCTGCACCGCGCCATCGCGCGCCCAACCGCCTGCCATATTAACCTCTATATCATTTCAAATTTGTCGAGTCTTAAACGTAAGCAGCAAAGGCGGAATTGCAAGATGGTGGCCGGTGTCCATCCCCCAAAAGAAAAAGGCGGGCCTCTTTTCGAGGTCCCGCCTGATATTTCTAGAACAAAGCGCGAAAAAAATGGGGAGCGGAATTCTGCTCCCCGGATTGGCTATTTGTTGACAGCGTCTTTCAAACCCTTGCCGGCTTTGAATTTTGCTTGAGTCGATGCTGGAATCTGCATCGGTTCGCCGGTGCGCGGGTTGCGACCGGTAGAAGCTTTGCGCTTTGAAGTTGAGAAAGTGCCGAAGCCAACGAGACGAACTTCGCCGCCGCCGGACAATGCACTGCTGATGGAATCAAATACCGCGTCTACCGCTTTACCGGCATCGCTTTTGCTAAGGCCGCTGTGATCCGCGACGTTACTGATAAGATCCTGTTTATTCATTATGGGAATCCCCCCTTCTTAAATGGCAATTCATTTTGAATCGCGCCTTTGTCTGGCATCAGTAATGCGAAATTATCCGGACGTGTCAAAGAAAAACCGCTGTTTTCTGAGCCAAACCCCCATTTTGTACGCCGAATGACGGGAAATGAGACGAACGGTTGGCAAGCCGTGGCGGTTTCGAATATTTTACCGCCGCATTTCACCTTTGTTTCAGAATCGCGACTCGCCAATCACGCCGGTCAATGCCGCGCTGCTGAACCCCCGTCATCGGTAACCGGTGCCGTGGCGTGGCTGGCAAGCTCATCTGCATCGCTCCACTCGATCGGCACCACTTTTTCGGTCAGCGCTTCGGCAAGCACTTCATCGACATGACTGAGCGGTATGATCTTGAGTTTCGACGTGATATTTTCAGGAATTTCGACGAGATCTTTTTCATTGTCCGCCGGAATCAATACCGTGGTGATGCCACCGCGCAGCGCCGCCAGCAGCTTTTCCTTCAGTCCGCCTATCGGCAAGATCCGACCACGCAGAGTGACTTCGCCGGTCATTGCAACATCACGACGCACCGGAATTCCGGTCAGAGTCGAAACGATCGCGGTGACGATGCCGACACCGGCCGACGGGCCATCCTTTGGCACAGCACCTTCGGGCAGATGGATATGGATATCCCTGCGGCTGAAGAAGCTGGGCTTGATCCCGTAGGAAGGCGCGCGCGCCTTCACAAAGGAGAGCGCGGTCTGAATGGATTCATTCATTACGTCACCCAGCGTGCCGGTGGTCTTGATCTGTCCCTTGCCGGACACGGTGACCGATTCAATCGTCAGCAGTTCGCCACCGACTTCGGTCCAGGCAAGGCCGGTCACGGCGCCCACCTGATTTTCCTCTTCGCCGATACCGTGACGATATTTTTGTACGCCGGCATATTCCGCGAGATTGTCGGGCGTGATTTCCACGCTCTTATATTCGCCTTCAAGAATCCGGCGCAAAGCCTTGCGGGCCAGTTTGGCGATTTCGCGTTCCAGAGTCCGGACTCCGGCTTCCCGTGTATAATAGCGGATCAGCTCGCGCAGCGCATCGTCGCGCAGCACAAATTCATCCTCTTTCAGGCCATGGGCCTCGATCTGCTTTTCGATCAGATGGCGTTTGGCAATCTCCACCTTTTCGTCTTCGGTGTAGCCTTCGAGCCGGATGATCTCCATCCGGTCGAGCAGCGGCTGTGGCAGATTGAGCGTGTTGGCGGTGGTCACGAACATCACATCCGACAGGTCGATATCGACCTCCAGATAATGGTCCTGGAACTTGTCATTCTGCTCCGGATCCAGCACTTCAAGCAACGCCGATGCCGGATCGCCGCGGAAATCCTGTCCGAGCTTGTCGATTTCATCGAGCAGGAACAGCGGATTGGACGTGCCAGCTTTCTTCAGATTGGAGATAATCTTGCCGGGAAGCGAACCGATATAGGTCCTGCGATGCCCGCGAATTTCCGCTTCGTCGCGCACGCCGCCCAACGATTGACGGACAAATTCGCGTCCGGTGGCGCGGGCGATCGAACGTCCGAGCGATGTCTTGCCGACACCGGGAGGGCCAACCAGACACAGGATCGGGCCTTTCAGCTTGTTGGTCCGGGTCTGTACCGCGAGATATTCGAGAATCCGTTCCTTGACTTTTTCGAGCGCGAAATGGTCATCATCCAGCACCTTCTCGGCCTGTTTGAGATCTTTCTTGAGACGCGACTTTTTGCCCCATGGCAATCCGAGTAGCACATCAAGATAGTTGCGCGTTACCGTTGCCTCGGCCGACATTGGCTGCATGCCCTTGAGCTTTTTCAGCTCGGCAGTCGCCTTGGCTTTGGCTTCCTTGGAAAGCTTCAACTCCTTGATTTTCTTGCTCAGCTCGGCAAGTTCATCGCCCTCGCCATCTTCGCCGTCGCCCAGTTCTTTCTGGATCGCCTTCATCTGCTCGTTGAGATAATATTCGCGCTGGGTCTTTTCCATCTGGCGCTTGACGCGGCCACGGATTTTCTTCTCGACCTGCAACACGCCCAGTTCGCCCTCCATGAAAGCAAAAACCATTTCGAGGCGTTTGACGGGATCGCTCTCCATCAGCAGACTCTGCTTGTCGGAGACTTTCACATTGATATTGGCCGCCACCGCATCGGCGAGGCGAGAGGCATCATCAATTTCGCCCAATTGGACCACCGTTTCCGCTGGCATCTTCTTGTTGAGCTTCGAATAATTTTCAAACTGCTCGACCACCGAGCGCATCAGCGCCGAGGCTTCGGTGCTTTCGGCGACTTCCTCATCGAGCAAGTCTATGTTGGCCAGCACATAGCCTTCTGTCTTGTCTTCCAGAGCGACATGCTTGGCGCGCTGCTTGCCTTCGACCAATACACGGACGGTACCATCGGGCAGTTTCAGCAATTGCAATACGGTTGCGACCACCCCGAGATCATAAAGCTGATCGCGCACCGGATCGTCTTCCGCCGGATCGAGCTGGGCGACGAGGAAGATTTCCTTATCTGAATCCATCGCTTTTTCGAGCGCAACCACAGATTTGTCGCGACCGACAAATAGCGGCACGATCATATTCGGAAACACCACAATGTCGCGCAACGGCAACAAGGGCAGCGACTTGGATTCAGGGGTGGGATTGGCTTCGAACTCGGACATTTTTACTCCAACATCTTGCGCTGCAACAGCGCTTCTATCCACTATATGGTAGCTGCTCGAGACTCTTCAAGCGTTATACGTCTGATCAGTAGAACGACCTAAAAGGGCAGTTTAAAACCTGGGGGTAACTGCATACCGCTGGTCATCTTACCCATTTCCTCGCTGCTCACGGCGTCGGCGCGGTTGCGGGCATCGTTGAACGCTGCTGCGACCAGATCTTCCAGCATCTGTTTTTCTTCGGCCTTCATTAGGCTTTCATCAATCGTCACCGCAAGCACACGGCCTTTTGCGGTGGCCTTGACCTTGACCAGACCGCCCCCGGCCTGCCCTTCCACTTCCAGGCTATCCAGTTTCTTCTGCGCTTCTTCCATCTGGGTCTGGACCTGTTGCGCCGCTTCCTGTGCCGCCTTCATCATTTCTTCCATGGATTTCATAGCTATGCGCTCCTTGATTCTTGTGGGCGAGGATCATCGTCCTCCAGCAATTGGGCGTCAGGAAAGGCCTCAAAAGCAGCCTTTACCAGCGGGGCATCCAGGATCGCCTGCCGTTCTGCATCTCTGGCCTGCTGTTCCTGTTCGGCAAGACTCGGCGTCGCCTCGCCCTGCCCCTCGGTGATGGTCCAGTCCTGACCGGTTTGTTGTTTCAGCGCATCCGCGATTTTCCGGATATCTGCGGCGGAAATCGGGCGGACCGGCTGATAGATGATATCGGGTGCATTCAGCGAGACCACGCGCATGTCGGCAATCAATATACTTTCCAGAACAGCGGAGACTCGCCCGACGGTCGTCACAATGTCGGAAAACTGGTCAGGCATCGCACTGGCTTGCGGCGCTTGCACAGCAACTGGCGCAGGAGCGGCTTGCGCCACAGGCTCGCCGACTGGCGGCGCACCCCTTTGGATTTCAGTTGTGCTGGCAGTCGCCGGGGCGCCCTGTTCCAGCATTTTTGCCAATGTTCCAGGATCGGGCATATCCGCTGCACAGAGCACCCGGAGCAATGCCATTTCACAGGCTTCGCGCGGCAGATGCGCTTGCTGAACTTCCTGATAGCCCTTGAGCAGCAACTGCCAGAGCCGATGCAGGACCGGATAGGAAAGCTGCTCGGACCAATCGGAAAATTGCTGCCGGGCCTCGTCAGACAAGGTCGGATCGCTGGCTCTGCCAACCTTGAACAAGGTCACCTGATGCGACAGCGACAGCAGCCCGTTCATCAGCGCCAATGGCTCAACGCCGATCTTATATTGTTCGGCAATCGCATCCAGCAGCGCCGCGGAATTGCCTTCGAGCAATTGCCCGAACAGCCGCCGGACCGCGCTACGATCGGAAAGACCAAGCATATCCCTGATCTGGGCAGCCTTGACCTCTCCGTCGCCATCCATATCGGCATGGGCAATCGCCTGATCGAGGATCGAAAGACCGTCGCGCACCGAACCTTCGGCCGCCTGCGCGATCAGATCCAGTGCCTCCTGCTCTGCGGTCACGCCTTCTTTCCCGACAATCATGCCGAAATGTTCGGACAGTTGCTCGGCGCTGATCCGTTTGAGGTCAAAACGCTGGCAGCGGGACAGCACGGTGATCGGCACCTTGTTGACCTCGGTGGTCGCGAAAATGAACTTTACATGTGGCGGTGGTTCTTCGAGCGTCTTCAGCAATGCATTGAAGGCGTTTTTCGACAACATATGCACTTCATCGATGATGTAGATTTTATAGCGCGCAGAAACCGATGAATAGCGCACTGCCTCGATAATCTCGCGGACATCGTCGACGCCGGTATGGCTGGCGGCATCCATTTCGATGACATCGATAAAACTGCCGACCGCGATGCTGCGGCACGGTTCGCAAACACCACAGGGATCGATCGTCGGTCCGCCCTGCCCGTCCTCACCGATACAGTTGAGCGCCTTGGCGATCAGTCTGGCGGTCGAAGTTTTACCAACGCCGCGCACACCGGTCATCAGGAACGCATGGGCGAGCCGGTCGCGCTTGATCGCGTTGCCCAGCGTCTGGACCATCGCATCCTGCCCGATCAGTTCGGAAAATTTCGATGGCCGATATTTGCGCGCCAGCACCCGATAAGGCTGCGCTGCGCCAGGGGCGGGCTGATCTGGCGCGTCGACACCAGTGGCCGCGAATATATCTTGTGAATCGCACATGAAAGAGGAGTTTAGGCGAGAGGCCCCAGCTTGTCGAAGGCTATTCACCGTCATTTCCGAGTCTAACCAAAAATAAACAAAAATCTCGTAGACAGATTTTTTTGCGGGATGGGAAGGGCATGAACAGAAACTCAATTTATGCCGGGATCGGCTTCGGTCTTTTCTGTATAGGATATTTGCTGATCAACGAGCAGATTCTGGTGCAGTCGATCCTCTATCGGGTAGCGGCCAGTGATCATCACAGCGCATTGATTGCCTTCACTGCCATGGCCTTGCAGGCCAGTGCGTTGCTGATCGGCCTGATATTTCTGTCGAACCGGCTATTCTGGCTTGTCGTGATCCTGATCGGGGCTTCCGCCGTGACCAATTTGATCTTCAGCCAGATTCTCAATGATGTTATCGATCTTCCCAGATTCGACTGGCTGCTGACCGAATCCCGCCATGCGCAAAATGCCGCAGGGCAGTTTCTGACGCCTGCCGCCATCGGTCTGGCGAAGACGTTGCTGGCGCTCGGATTCTTTGCCGCCTGCCGCGAGCTGTTCCGGCTTTGCTTGCGGCGGCACCGCCGCTTGCTCGACACCCAGCGAGCCCATAATTCGGCAATTCTGCTTGTCCTACTACCTTCCTTCGCCTTCGGACTTGGCGTTCCAGGTGCCATTGCGGCGGAACGAAACATCTATAATTTTACTTATGAAAAACTCACGACCCCGCCGCCGCCGCCAAGACGCGCCGTTACCATGCCCGCTCCGGATATCAGCAAATCGGTCGAGAAAATCATCTGGATTGTCGATGAAAGCGTCAGCTATGATGCCTTTGCAAGGCTCATTCGGCCGGACCTGTCGGGCTTTGCACCGATTGATTTTGGCAAGGCAGCTGCGATGGCAAATTGCAGCGCACCGGCTCATGTCGCGCTCCGCTCCGGCGTCGATGTGCTGAATGTGAATGCCGAGACCGACCTGCGCCAGACACCATCGATATGGGCCTATGCCAGCAAAGCGGGCTATAAAACCATATTGATCGACGGGCAGGTTTCAGGGCCGCCACAGAATTTGCTGTTGCCGCCGGAAGCAAGCAAGATCGACGAGATTTTGCCGCTTGCGTCCGGGATGCAAACCGATCTGAAAATCGCACAAAATTTGAATGACCGTCTGACCAGCGACGGCAAGGAATTTGTCTATGCCGTTTTGCGCGGCGTTCATTTTCAATATTCAGACCATTATCCCGCCGATCTGCACCCTGCGGATGATGACCTTGTGAAACAATATGACACGGCGATCCGCTATTCAAAACGGGATTTCTTTTCGACTCTGATGGCTGGCGTTGACCGCGAGAAAGCGGCGATTATCTATACGTCCGATCATGGTCAGAACGTGAAAGAGGGCGTGTTACCCCATTGCTCCACGGTTCCTGAAAAAACCGAATTTGCGATACCCTTGCTGGCCTTTCTGCCGCCGACTGTTGCAGATGGTTTTTCCGCACCGGGAGAATCCAGCCATAGTGCCAGCCAGATATTCCCGTCGACGCTGGCCTGGATGGGCTATGATCGATCCATGGCTGCCAATGCCTATGACAATATTCTGCGACAGCCGACCAAAAAATTCGTCTGGTTTGGACGGGCCGTTATCCCGCTCAGGGAGGGTGACAGGATCGACGTCAGCGGTTCGCATAAGTCTCTGGTTGATTGATTTTGGAATACGGGAAGTTTTTGAACCGCTGCCAAAGCGTGGCGCTGTTTCAAAGTAGGAGCCGGGCGACCCGCAGAAAAATCGTTGCGGCTGCTTCCTTCCGGACCTGACCGGGTTGGCGAAGACTGCGTCCACCCGACTCCCGCTGCGCATATGGTGGGACTCTGGCAAAAATGCAAGCCGTTAGATGATCTGCATATTGTGGCTTTCACTGGGCAAATGCACGGTCAGGCCATCGAGTTCGGGCGTGAGCGTGATCTGGCAAGCCAGTCGGCTGGTACGGCGTGCGCCGGCAGCCAGATCGAGCATATCCTCTTCCATTTCTGTCGCCGCCGGCAATTTGTCGAAATCTGCTGCTTCGACAATGACATGACAGGTCGAGCAGGCCATTTGCCCTTCGCATGTACCTTCAAGCGGCTGGTCGTGAATTTGCGCAACGGTGAGCAGATTATCGCCTTCGGATGCCTCGACGGACAGCGTGTTTTCGCCGTCGGAGCTTACAAAATGAACCGTGATCTTCGTCATGATAGCTGATTCTCCGCTGCTTGATTGATCAGATGTGCTGCCTGCTCCACCTCTTCGATGCTGGTATAGCGTCCGAATCCCAGACGAATGGATGATTTGATTTGCGCCGGCTGCAAGCCCAGCGCGGCCAGCACATGACTGGGACGTCCCGAACCGCTGGCGCAGGCCGAGCCGGCGGAGAATGCCACACCGCGCACATCGGACATCAGACGGGCGACATCAAGCCCGTCGCGGCGAATATTCAGATTGCCGGGATAGCGCTGATCGAGCGATCCGTTCACCGTCCATGCGCCAAACAGACTGCGCGCCTTGTCGGCTAGACTGGCAATATGAACCCTGTCCGTTTCCCGGCGCTCGGCACAAAGTTTTGCCGCCACACCCAGTCCCGCACATAAAGCGGGCGAAAGCGTGCCCGACCGGATCCCCTGTTCCTGTCCGCCACCATGGATCAGCGGCGGCACTTCAATATCGTCCCGCAGCCAAAGCGCACCAATGCCCTTGGGTCCGTAAATCTTGTGTCCGGACAGCGCGATCAGATCGGCCTGTTGCGGCATATCGATCCGGCCAAATCCCTGCACTGCATCGCAGAGCATCAGCGCGCCAGCCCGATGCGCCATTTCGGTGATTTGCTCGACCGGCTGGATCGTTCCTATTTCATTATTGACCAGCATCGCGCCGACCAGCGCGGTCTTCTGGCCCAGATATGCTTCCAGTTCTTCCAGAACGATCAGCCCATCTGCATCGACGGGCAGCAATGTCGTTTCGAACCCTTGTGTTCGGTACCAGAGAGCGGTGTCGCGCACCGCCGCATGTTCGGTATCGATAATAGCGATCTGGTCACGCCCTTGCTGGGTTCGGGCCGCCCCCATTGCCAGATTGATCGCTTCGGTAGCGCTCCCGGTAAATATCACGCGGCCGTTCTTCGGCAGCAAGGCCGCGACCTGTTCGCGAGCGACTTCAACCGCAGCGGCGGCCGGGCGGCCCATCACATGGGAACTGTGCGGATTGCCGAAATTGTCTCTCAGCCAGGGCAGCATCGCATCGAAAGCTTCGGGTGCAAGCGGCGTGGTCGCCTGATTGTCAAGATAGATGGGGGTCATTGATCCAGCTCAGCTTCGCGGGGATTCGGCAAAAATCGACTTCCACTTGTCGATGAAGGCGTAAATATGCGCCCGGCTGGTGTCGCGTCCGATACTGACCCGGATCACTTCCCGCGCGACTTGCGGGTCTATGCCCATCGCTTCGAGCACATGACTGGTCTTGAGCGTACCGGAAGAACAGGCGCTGCCGGCGGAAACCGAGAATCCGGCCATATCAAATTTGATCAGCTGGGTATTGGCGGCGACTCCGGGCATATGATAGCTGGCGATCGTGGCGATGCGGGGGGCCTTCTCGGCAATCACCGAGCCGCCTTCTTTCCTGATCGCATCATCCAGATGCTGGCGCAATTCCGTCGCGCGTCCCGCCCAATTGGCCGGGGCTTCCAGCGCGGCGGTCATGCCCATGAGATAGGGCAGGTTCTGAGTTCCGGACCGATAGCCCTGCTCTTGTCCGCCATCGGCCTGCAGCAGCCGGAGGTCCTTGACCAGCAGCGCGCCGACACCCGGCGGTCCGCCAAATTTATGCCCGGCGACAATGATCAGATCGGCATCCGGCAAGGGCATTTTTCCGATCGATTGGGAGCAATCAGCCATCAGATAGCCGCCCCGGTCGTGGATGACTTTCGCCAGCGCATCCAGATCCTGGATCACTCCGGTTTCATTATTGACCGACTGTATCGCCACCAGAGCCGGCCCATCGGCAGACTTCAGCAGATGGTTCAGGTTCATCGGCACGACCATCCCGTTCATATCGACCGGTATCGACTTGGCATTCTTGGCGAATCTCAACACCACATCATGCTCGACTGGCGAAACATATTGGCTGGCGGGCTTGGACTTGGTCAGCGCGATCTGGATCGCTTCGCTCGCCCCGCTGGTAAAAATCACGTCGCCCTGCCAGTTCAACGCTTCCTTGAATCGCCGCCGTGTATTTTCGAGCATCGCTTGTGCTGCTCGGCCATCGCCATGCGGCGAAGATGGATTGGCCCATTGCTCAAAACCCTCGGCACAGGCTTTTTTGGCCACGTCGAGCATCGGAGCGGTGGCGGCATAGTCGAGATAGATGCGTTTTGTGTCGGTCACGATAGGGGCAAAAACTCTCTGGGTTGCGGGATTGAGTTGCGGATTTGTCCACTCTCCCTATATAGCCACTGCATCCAGCGCAAAAGCTATTCTAATTTCTTGCGATCTGGAAAATATAATCTAGATCGAAGAATTGAAAATCCATGCCAGATGTAATTTTTACCGGACCCGAAGGCCGCCTCGAAGGTCGCTTTAGCCCAGGCCCCCGTGACCGCGCACCGGTTGCGATGGTTCTCCATCCCCATCCGCAAGCCGGTGGCACGATGAATGACCGGATCACCCAGGCGATATACAAGACCTTCGTCAAACGCGGTTTCGCGACTCTGAGATTCAATTTTCGCGGTGTTGGCCGTTCACAGGGCGTGTTCGACAATGGCATTGGCGAATTGTCCGATGCGGCGGCTGCGCTCGACTGGGTACAAAGCTTCCATCCCGAAGCCCAGACCACCTGGATCGCTGGCTATAGCTTCGGCGCCTGGATCGGCATGCAGTTGTTGATGCGCCGTCCGGAAATCCGTGGTTTCATCTCCGTATCACCACCGGCCAACATGTATGATTTCAACTTCCTCGCACCCTGCCCATCCTCGGGCATCATTGTTCAGGGCGTCAATGATGAAGTCGTAACCCCCAGCGCGGTTCAGAAACTGGTCGACAAGCTGCGGACACAAAAGCACATCACCATCCACCATGACGAGATTCCCCGCGCTAATCATTTTTATGAAAATGAAATGGAATTGCTGATGGGGTCGATCGACAATTATCTCGACATGCGGCTCGCACCGGATTCACCGATTAAATAGGCTCAGTCACCGGACTGTGGCGATACAGGCTGATTACTCTCGGGGGTTGGAATCGTCCATATTCCGACATTGGCGAACATGACAGCAGCGGCGACCAGCATCAGCCAGCCCTGCTTTCTGTTGATGCCCTTGCGCAGCATATAAATTCCGCCAGCCAGCAACGCGGCTCCTGCCAGCATCAGCACAGATAAGATCAAGTTTGTCATGGCCTGACCGTTATCGGTGCAGCCGCAGGCTGACAATCAAATGTTGCAATGATTTTCCGGATCTATTTCCCAAACGGCGCCCATATATTTTACATAACCGGCAAGCCTTTCCGAACAAGATTGCAAATTTTGCTGATTTTTTGCTAAAAAAACAGAAAAGCAGAAGGACCGGACGAACCTGAATCCGAACAAGCGTCATGAATCCTGAACCGCCCCTCCTGATCATCGCTCCTCTGACGGATGACTTTGATCTGGCGCAAATGCTCTGGTGTGAAGCGGCCAGCGAGAGAATATCGGTCAACCACGCCAAGTTCAAAAATCTGGAAATGGTCGAAGTCATTGTCGACGCCATGCCCTTCCTTCTTTCTCGCCTGACAGCGGCGGAAACCAGCCAGAGATTTGCGGCAGCAAAGGATCAGGTGCCTTTCCGCGACCTCCCGTCACCGGGAGATTCTGCCATCGGGATTGAGCCCGGAGACAATCTGACCAGCGCCAGGCATCTGCCCGAAATCAATCGTCTATTGCTGTTGTTGGGCCAATGGATCGGGGAAAGCCTGAAGGCCTCTGCAGCGGCCTGGATGCCGTCTCGCCAAGTGACCAATATTGCCAATTATGACGAAATCGTGCGCAAATATCTGACAGGAGGTCGCTTCCCGACATTATTTCAGACTTCCTTTTCGGAGGTCCGGCGCGGCCATTTCGTGACGACCGGGCTGTCCTATTTTGCTGGCCAGGAAATCCGCCTGACCGCGCCGCCGGACTATAGCGATCCCGACACCCCCGACCGGCTGGTGCGGATCATCGCTGATATCGCGACCAACGGCAAGATCGACCGGCCTACCCGGTCAGAGGGCATCGTTCAGGGGGCAAGGCTGATCTACAGCCCGAGTAATGATCTTGGCCATGTCGACATCGTGATCCGAAACGATCTCGTCGACACCGACCTGGCCAAGATTTAACAGGTAGCTAGGCCGCCGTAGGTGCCGCTTCCCGGACATTCTGATCAACATGCTCAGCAAATTGCTCGAAATTGTTGATGAACAATTTGACCAGCTTTTGCGCGGTTTCATCATAGGCGCTCGGATCAGACCAGGTCGAACGGGGATTGAGGATCTTGCTGTCCACGCCAGCGACCGACACCGGCACTTCAAAACCGAAATTGTCGTCGGTCCGGAATTCGCCGTCGTTCAGACTGCCGTCCAATGCCGCATTCAGCAACGCCCGGGTCGCCTTGATCGGCATCCGGTTGCCTTCGCCATATTTTCCGCCGGTCCAGCCCGTGTTGACCAGCCAGCAGCGCACGCCGCCCTTGGCAATCCGCTCTTTCAGCAGATTGCCGTAGACCGACGGGTGACGCGGCATGAATGGTGCGCCGAAACAGGTTGAGAAGGTAGCTTCCGGCTCGGTCACACCGATTTCGGTGCCGGCGACCTTGGCGGTGTAACCGGACAGGAAATGATACATGGCCTGCTCGGGAGTCAGACGCGAGATTGGCGGCAGCACACCGAACGCATCGGCGGTCAGCATGATGATATTCTTCGGTACCGGGCCCATATTATCTTCCGACGCGTTCGGAATAAATTCGATCGGATAAGCACCGCGGGTATTTTCCGCCTTGCTGTTGTCATCCAGATCCAGCTCCCGGGTTTCCGGGTCCATCACGACATTTTCCAGCACGGTGCCGAACCGGCGCGTGGTCGCAAAAATTTCCGGCTCCGCTTCTTCGGAAAGCCGGATCATCTTGGCGTAACAGCCGCCTTCGAAATTGAACACCGCGGTATCCGACCAGCCATGCTCGTCATCACCGATCAGCACCCGGCTGGCATCAGCCGACAATGTGGTCTTTCCGGTTCCCGACAGGCCGAAGAAAATGGCGGTATCGCCTTCCGGACCGATATTGGCCGAACAATGCATCGGCATGACCGAATCGAGCGGCAGCAGATAGTTGAGCAAGCCAAAGACCGATTTCTTCATTTCACCGGCATAAGCGGTGCCGCCGATCAATATCAGCTTTTCGGTAAGATTGACCGCAATCACCGTTTCGCTGCGCGTGCCGTGGCGCGCGGGATCGGACTTGAAGCTTGGCAGATCAATGATCGTATATTCCGGGTCAAAAGCCGCAAGTTCGTCATCACTCGGCCGGACCAGCATCGTGCGGATGAAAAGATTGTGCCAGGCCAGTTCATTGATGATCCGAACATTGACCCGGTGTTCCGGTTGCGAACCGCCAAAAAGGTCCTGCACGAACAACGTATCTTTCTCAGCGAGAGCGGCAAGGAAGTCTTCCTTCAGAGCGGCAAAATGATCCGGCGTCATTCCGACATTGGTTTTGCCCCACCAGACACTGTCTTCGGTTTCGGCATCACGCACGATGAACTTGTCATTGGCGGAACGCCCGGTGTGCTTGCCGGTTTCGACAACCAGAGGTCCATCTTTGGCCAAATGCCCTTCGCCCCGGGAAACGGCAGCTTCGACCAGAGCAGGCGCTCCGAGGTTCCAGTGCTGCTCGGCCGAATTGGTAAAACCTTGATCATTTAACGAAACAGACGAAACTTTTGGCACTGATAATCCCCTATGGCTTGAAACAGGTTGAGGTCACGCCGATCTGGCGAATTTGAAATGGCGCTTACTGAACCCTGTCGAGTCGGTCAAATTTCTTCCCTACGGCGTTGCAAAAATATGGATTTTCCGGCCAGATCGCGACTCCATATGTCAAAATCGCTACCGACAAGTTATCTTGTAACCTATTATCCGATCCACTAGGTCACATCCAGTGCGAGCGGCAAAGGAACGCAGAAAAAATGGCAGCCAATATTGCTCTTGTCGACGACGACCGCAATATATTGACGTCTGTGTCAATCGCCTTGCAGGCCGAAGGTTTTATCACGCGGGTATATTCAGACAGCGAAGCGGCCCTTCATGCGATATTGGAGAATCCGCCAGACCTTGCTGTGTTCGATATAAAAATGCCGAAAATGGACGGGCTGGAACTGCTCAGAAGAGTCCGCGAAAAATCAAATGTGCCGGTGATCTTCCTGACTTCCAAGGATGAAGAACTGGATGAGGCGCTCGGCCTTGCGATGGGAGCGGATGATTATATCAAAAAGCCGTTCTCCCAGCGGCTGCTGATCGCCCGTGTGCGGTCGATATTGCGACGCACGGAATTCATAAAAGCCGTCGACGCAGGACAGGATGACGAAGCCGCAGAGCCTCTTGTTCGCGGACATCTGGAAATGGATCCCGCACGCCATCTGGTCCGGTGGAAGACTGTGAATGTGACCCTGACGGTCACGGAATTCATGATACTCGAGACCCTGGCGCACCGGCCCGGCGTTGTGAAAAGCCGCAATCAGCTGATGGACGCCGCCTATCAGGATGATGTCTATGTCGACGACCGCACAATCGACAGCCATATCAAGCGATTGCGACGAAAATTTCGCGAAGTCGATCCTGAATTTGATGCAATAGATACGCTATATGGAGCCGGATATCGCTACACAGAATGAAGACAGACCAGATGGGGAAAGCGGCCTGTCACTCCGTTGGTCGGCCCGGCTTTCTCTCACAACCCGCATATTGGTCGTCAATGTCCTGGCGATTGCCTTGCTGGCCGGTGGCCTGTTCTATCTCAACAATTATCGCGACCGGCTAACCGAAGAGCGGCTGGTACAAGCAAGATTGCAGCTGACGATCGTCGCAGATGCGTTGTCTTCAGGGGATCCGCAGCATAAAAACGCGCTAATCCGTCAATTTTCCAGCCATCTCAGCGCTAGGCTCCGGCTTTATGCTCCGGATGGCACAAAAATCATCGACAGTTTTGCGCTGGCAAAGCCGAGCTACCAATTTGTCGACCCGGAAACGGAGTCGTTGCGCAAAGATGCTGCTCGCATATTGGACCGCACCATCGAAAGTTTCGTGTTCAGCGCGCCGATCCCGGATTTCAGCGAACCAGCCAATGACGTCGCGGCTGAATGGCCCGAGCTTGTCGCCGCCCAAAATGCATCGCGAGCGGTCAGCTCCGTCAGTCTCGCACCGGACCGTACGCCGGTTATTGCTGCAGGTAAATCGCTTGCCGATGGCACCGGCTCTATCCTGCTGACTTCAAACGCCCGTGATATCACGCGGATTGTCAGAGCGGAGCGATCCAGTGTGCTGCTCGTGATATTGGTTGCTGCAGCGGTTTCGATATTGCTCTCGCTTTTTCTGGCCCGCACCATTGTCCGACCGATCAGAAAACTGGCCCGCGCCGCCTTGCGGGTGCGCATGGGACGATCGGATGAAATCGCGATTCCCAGAATGCCGGGCCGGCTTGACGAAATAGGTCAATTGAGCCGCGCGCTATCCGACATGAGCACAGCCTTGCGTGATCGGATCAACGCAACGGAGGCCTTTGCCGCCGATGTCAGCCATGAAATCAAGAACCCCCTCGCCTCACTGCGGTCGGCGCTGGAAGGGCTGGAACGAGCAGATGATCCGGACCTGCAAAAACAGCTTCTCGACGTGGCCAATGACGATGTTCGCCGCATTGACCGGCTGATCAACGATATTTCCGATGCCTCGCGAGTCGATGCCGAACTGGCCAGGGCCAAGTTTGAACCCATTGATATCGGCAAGATGCTGGAGCAGTTGCTCGCGGTTCGCGAACAACGGGCCTCCAATCTCGGTGTGCATATTGCCTTCGCACGGCCAGCAAAAGATGTTGCCAAAGTGATGGGCGACGGCGGCCGGCTCGAACGAGTGTTCAGCAATCTGCTGGACAATGCCGTCTCTTTTTCGCCCGATGGCGGTCTGGTGGAGATATTGGCAACCCCGGATGGGGATGAAATTGTCATCCATGTCGCGGACCAGGGCCCGGGTGTTCTCCCGGAACAGCGGGAACAGGTTTTCCAGCGCTTCCACTCTGATCGGCCCGACGGCGAAGCATTCGGAAAGCATAGCGGTCTGGGACTGACGATCGCAAAGACCATCGTCGAAGGCCATCAGGGCACGATCCGAATTTTGGACCGGCCCGGTGGGCAATCGGGAGCCTGTTTTGAAATTCGTCTGCCAAAGGCCATGGGATGACGACCACAGGCGGCGGCGAACGGGCAACCATGCACGCAACCGCGGTCGCGATTGCTGGCGCCGGCCTCTTGATTTGCGGAAAATCCGGATCGGGCAAGTCCGACCTGGCATTGCGTCTGATCGACCGGGGCGCGACGCTGATCAGCGATGACCAGGTCGACATCAGGCGCGACAGTCAAATTTTGTTGCTCAGCCCGCCAGCCAGTCTCGCCGGCAAACTGGAGGTTCGCTCGCTGGGCATATTGCAAAGCCAGCATGTCTCGGGAACAGAGCTAAAATTGGTCATTGACTTGAAACAACATCCGGACCGTTTCCCGATGGACAGCCAGGTGATGTTTTTGCTGGGAATAAAGGTTCCATCCTGTACATTGGACGCTATGGAAATCAGCGCAGCAATCAAGGCCGAATGGGCCTTGCAACGGATAATGCAGGGCGCGATAGAATCATGAGCGAAAAACTTGTCAAACCGGTCCTGTTGGTCACCGGCCTGTCCGGCGCCGGCAAATCAACAGCCTTGAAAACGCTGGAAGATATCGGCTGGGAAACGATCGACAATTTTCCGTTTCGGCTGGTGGAGCGCTTGCTGAAAACGCCACCATCCAGCTCCCGCAGTGACAGTGATCCGCCACTGGCGCTTGGCTTCGATAGCCGGACCAGAGGATTTGAGCCGGACAAGCTGATCAAAAGCGTCAAGCGCCTGCAAGGGAAACAGGATTATCAGATCTCCACCCTTTATCTCGATTGCGCCGGCGGCGAACTGGAGCGGCGCTATAGCGAAACCAGGAGACGGCATCCGCTGGCTCTGGATCGTCCGGCAAAACAGGGCATAGCGCTCGAACGGACCATGCTCGCTCCGTTCCGCCGCTGGGCCGATCATGTGATCGACACCAGTGATCTGACGGCCAACGACCTGCAGCGCGAAATCCGAGAGCATTTCACGCTCGACAAGGACGCGGTCACGACGATCACGCTGACCAGCTTCGGCTTTTCCCGAGGCATTCCCAATAATATCGACCTGTTGTTCGATGTCCGTTTCCTGGCCAATCCGTTCTGGGATCCGGAGCTCAAGCTGAAGACCGGACTCGACCCGGAGGTCGCAGAATATATCGGCAAGGATCCGTCCTATGCTGAGGCGATTGACAAAATCGTCGACATGCTGAAATTCCTGCTCCCGCGCTATCAGGACGCCGGCAAGGCCTATGTGAATATCGGCATCGGCTGCACCGGCGGGCGTCACAGATCGGTACATGTCGCCGAACGTCTGAGCAAAGACTTGCGTGCTGGCGGCTTTTCCCTCAATGTCCTGCATCGCAACTTGGCGTCAAGGCCAATGGAAGCGCTGGAATCTATGCAGAAATTAAACGGGAACAAGGGAATTTAATCGACATGATTGGATTGGTTCTCGTGACACACGGGCATCTGGCAACCGAGTTTGTCATTGCCATGGAACATGTCGTCGGCCCGCAAAAAGCGATCGCCGCGATCGGCATCGGTGCGCGTGACGATATGGAAGAACGCCGCAAGGAAATCGCCGATTGCATCGCCAAGGTGGATTCCGGCGAGGGAGTCATAATTTTGACCGACCTGTTCGGCGGTACGCCCTCCAATCTGGCCATTTCCCTGATGGAAAAAGGCAAGGTCGAAGTCATTGCCGGGGTGAACCTGCCGATGCTCATCCGGCTCGACGGTGTGCGCAAGTCCATGGATGTCGTGTCTGCCATTGCCGCGGCCAAGGAAGCCGGCAAGAAATATATCAGCGTCGCTTCCGAAATATTGGGAAATGATGCATGAGCGAATTTCGCAAAACCGTCGAGATTACCAACAGCCGGGGGCTGCACGCCCGCGCTAGCGCCAAATTCGTGACCTATGTCAGCAAATTGCCCGACGATCTCGACGTCAGGGTAGCGAAAGACGGCACCGAGGTGACCGGGACTTCGATCATGGGCCTGATGATGCTGGGCGCCGCCAAGGGCGACAGCGTCGAGATCATCGTTTCCGGCGAACAGGCGGAGAGCGCGCTCGAAAAACTGACGGGTCTGGTCGTCGACGGCTTCGGCGAAGACTGAGCCAATGCGCCACCAGATTACCGGCTTTTCCAACCCGACGATAAAGCGGCTCAGAAGCCTGCGTGAGAAAAAGCATCGCAAACGCCAAGGCCTGTTTCTCGCAGAAGGGCTGCGGATTTTGACCGAGGCGCTGGACAGCGGCAAAACCCCAAGAATATTGGTGGTTGTCGAAGATACGGAGCTGCATCCGCTCGCCCAGAAAATCGAGGCCGCGACGGTCGCCGCCGGAGGGGACGTCATCGAGACCAGCGAAGCGATCATCGCCAAACTCTCCGGCAAATCCAACCCGCAATCGATTATCGGCATTTACCAGGATCATCCGGTCCCGCTGGCAGAACTGGATCGATCCGAGTCCAATATCTGGCTGGTCGCCCAGGCGCTCCGCGACCCCGGCAATCTCGGTACGATATTGCGGACCGGCGATGCAGTTGGCGCCGGCGGCCTGATCCTGATCGACGATTGCGTCGATCCCTTTTCGGTCGAGGCGGTGCGCGCCAGCATGGGCGCGATCTTCACCCAGCATATCGTCCAGACCCGCTGGCCGGAATTTCTCGCCTGGCTGCGCAGCGGGCCCGGTGAACTTGTCGGCACCAGCCTGAACACCGACACGGACTATCAATCGGTCCGCTACAAGCCACCGACCTTTCTGCTGATTGGCAACGAAGCACAGGGATTGCCGGACGATTATGAAGCGGCCTGCGATACGCTGGTCAAAATGCCAATGATGGGCAAGGCCGACAGTCTCAACGCCGCCGTGGCGACCTCGGTCATGGCCTATGAAGTGTTGAACCAGAGCCGCCAGAGATAGTTTGGCGTTTCTGCCTTCCCTATGTTAGCTTGAAGACGGAGGGGTTCATCATGAAAAAAACAATAATATTGTCATCGCTTGCCGCGCTGACGCTCACTGCCTGCGGGACGCCGGCGGAAGAAACAGTCGTTGCGGAGAAACTGGGTGACTATAGCGCCATCGGCACCGAGCCAGGCTGGGCCGTCGACATCAAGGACGAGAAAATCGCCTTCACTTCGCAAAATGGCAAGGACTTCACGCTGCCGATTGACCGGACAAAGAAAACCGATACAGGCTGGGAGCTCAGAGGCTTTTCCGGCACCGATAATATCAACGTCTACATCACCAGCGGCGAAGAATGCAGCGATGGCATGAGCGATCGCACCTATGCCGATACGGTCAAGGTAGAAGCGAGCGACAGCGGCACATTGAACGGCTGCGGCGGCAGCTTTACCGAAGGACCGGATGGCCCGGCCTAGCGCCTATTCTGCTGCTTCGTCCTTGATCTCGCGATCATCTTCGATCAGCTTTTCGGTCACTGCGTCACTATAGCGAGGGAGCGCCTCGATTTCGGGCACGGAATCGAGATCCTTCTTGCCGGTTTCGATCTGCAGCTCGGCAAATTTGCGTCCGGTCGCCATGATGTTGCGCTCGAAGCTGCCGACAAATTTGTTATAATTGCCGACCGCGCTGCCGAGACCTGAACCCATGCGTTTCAGATGTTCTCCGGCAACCGCGAGACGGTCATACATTTCCTTGCCCAGCTGCCCGATCTGCTTGGCTTCGGCAGCCATTTTTTCCTGACGCCAGACACCAGCCACGGTCCGCGCAATCGCGACCAGATTGGTCGGCGTCGCCAGCAGCACCTTCTTCTCGAACGCATGATCCCACAAGGTCGGTTCATGCTCCAGTGCCGCAGCGAGAAAATGCTCGCCGGGGACAAACATGATCACATAGTCCGGCGCGTCCTCGAACTGGTCCCAATAGGCTTTTTTCGACAGGCCATCGATATGCGCCTTCATGCTGTTGCAGTGGCGCGCCATGGCAAAGCTGCGCGCCGCTTCGTCTTCCGCTTCAAACGCGTCCTGATAGTCGTTGAGCGATACCTTGGCATCAATCACCAGCTTGCGCCCGCCCGGCACATTGATCACCGCATCGGGACGAAGACGCCCCTCGTCGGTGTCGATACTCTGCTCGGTGACAAAGTCGGTATGTTCAGAAAGCCCGCAGCTTTCGAGGACATTTTTCAGCTGCTGCTCGCCCCAGCGACCGCGCGATTTGGGCGCGTTGCGGAGACTATTGACCAGCCGCGCAGCCTCCTGCTGCACCCTGTCCTGCCCTTGCCGCACCTGTTCGATGGTCGCGGTGATCCCGGCATAGGATTCGGTCCGTTCCTTCTCGATCTTGTTGATCGAGGCTTCGTAAGTCGCCAGACGTTCATGTACCGGCTGCAACAATTTGGCGATTTTCTCGCCGCCCTTCTCATTCGCCTGATCAAAGCGCTGGTCAGCGCGTTCCAGAAACTGCCGCTGGGCGGTTTCGAGCATTTTCGCACCGATCTCGGAAAATTGCGCCGACAAAGCCTCTTTCGCTTCGATCAGTTGCTGCATCTGTTTTTCGTGATTGCGAGCGTCCGCCTGCAGCGCCGCCAGTTCGGTCTTCGCCGCATCGCGCTCATCGCGCACACCGTCGAGAGTGATCCGCAGCGCATCGGTCGCCTGAGCGGCATCCTTGGCCGCTTGCACCGCATCTCTGGTTGCCTGCGCGGCATCCTTGGCCGGTTTGCCGCCGATAATCCAGCCGAGCGCCAGACCGCCCAGCAGAGCGATGACAATGGAGAATATGACGATGATGGGGTCCAAATTAACTCTCTTTTTGATAAGAACGAAAAGAGAACCTAGGAGCGTTTTCAAGAATAGGCAAGACTCGTCATGCCGAACTTGTTTCAGCATCCATTGCCCGTCGATCACAGGCCGTTCGGTCCGGAGACTGAATTCTGAAACAAGTTCAGGAAGACAAAATCCGGAGTTAGGAGGACGAAATTACGGAGTTATGAGAATGAAGCCACGAAGCCTTAAGCCGCGATCCCGTGTTCCTTGCGCAATTTGGCAAGCTTCTTGAGCACCATTTGCCGCTTCAGCCGCGACAGATGGTCGATGAACAATATCCCTTCGAGATGGTCCATCTCGTGCTGCAGGCAGGTCGCCAGCAGGCCTTCGATCTGCTCTTCATATTGCTTGCCGTCTTCATCCTGCCAGCGTGCGGTGATCGCCGCGGGGCGCTCGACATCGGCATATTGATCGGGCACCGACAGACAGCCTTCGCTATACAGGTTCAGATCCTCTGACGGATCCAGTATCTCGGGATTGATGAACACGCGCGGATCGTTGATCACGCCATGATCATGGTCGCAATGTTCGCCATGTTCATGCTCGTGCGGCATGGGTTCCTGGAGATCGATCACCAGCACTCGTTTGGCTACGCCGACCTGAATCGCGGCCAGACCAATGCCCGGCGCGTCATACATGGTTTCGAACATGTCCTTGACCAGCATTTTCAGTTCGTCATCAAACGCCGTCACGGGTTCGGACACAATTTTCAGGCGCGGATCAGGCACCTCTAGGATCGGTAATATAGCCATGGTGCAAATTTAGGGATTGTGCCGGGATTCGTCAAGCGGCGTGGGCAAGTGTTTACTGACCGGCTTGAATGCCCATCCGCTATCAAAAATGCCCGTAACGCAGCACCGCAGCCAGACCAGGCGACCCAATGCTCAGCGATGACGGGGCAAATGAAAAGGCGTGCGGTCCATTTGGTGAACCGCACGCCTTGTTTTAATCAGAGTCTATGGCTTGACTTAGAACTGCCCACGCAAGGTGATGCCATAGGTTCTTGGTTCCGCAAGGAAAGCCGAATAGGTCTGCTGCGATGCGACAAATGGCGTGTTGAACGCAACCTGCGAGTAATCGACATTGAACACATTTTGTGCCCAGCCTTCGATCGCCCATTTGTCGTCAGGACCGCGGATACCGATACGCGCATTTACCAGCGTGAACCCGTCCTGTTCCTTGCCATAAAGCAAATCCGAACCGGTGTTATAGTCGCTGGTCGTACGAGCGTTCACATAGAATAGACCGGTCAGTCCGCTATTTCCGAGTGGCGGGGTATAAGAGAATGACGCCGTAGCGGTAAGTTCAGGTGCGTTGGACAGATTGTCACCTGGCAGCAGGCGCAAGGCCGGATCCAGGGCAGCACCGCTATCCTTGCCGACCAGATCATTTTCATAGCTGGTATCGGTATAGGTCAGGCCCATCGAGATATTGACATCTCTGATCGGATTGATCGACGCTTCCAGTTCGACACCCTGCGCGACAACGCCATATTTGACATTATCCGGAGTACAGGCACCCGTTGCGCCGCTGGCATCGCGATCCGCACCATTCAGATTATCGCTACACCCGTTGATATTCTGAACCAGGAAAACCGATCCGTTAAACGTATTGAGCTGGAAATTGTCAAACTGCTGTCGGAAAGCAGCAACGCTTAGCGAAAATTCCCGGGTTGAGTATTTTCCGCCGATTTCGAATGCGTCTACTGTCTCTTGGTCAAATTGCAGATTGGCGGTATCGCCTGCCAACGCCGGATTGACCAGCGTGGAGCTGGTCAAGGCAGACCGGTCAAGGTTGAAACCGCCAGCCTTATAACCGCGCGAGAAACTACCATAGAGCAGCAGATCGTCGGTTGGTTTGTAGGACAGGATGGCGGTACCGGTAAATTCATTCTCGCTCCGGCTGTCAGCCAAGGTTACGCCGTCCAGTTCGGAGGTTGAATTGCCCTGACAGGACAGGCCAATCAGACCGCCTGCCAACCCAGCAAGTCCGCCACCGAGCAAAGGCGTAAACAATGCCCGTTGTGTCGGACACATTGTATTGTCGTTGGTGAAGGCAGCGTTGAAATCTTTGGTTTCATTCGTATAGCGCAGCCCCAGGGTCAGATCGAGCTTGTCGGTAATGTGGAAAATATTGTGGGTGAAAACAGCAAAATTTTCGCTCTTCTGATTATATGTATCCAGCACCGTTCCCTTGTCATTGATCTGAGCCAGATTATCCAGACCGGCAAAAATCAGCGGTGTAGCGGCACCAAATGCACCAGCTCCGCCATTTGCGCCTTGCAATACAGCCCGGCCGCCTGCGCTCAGACAGCCTGTGCTGGTCGGTGACGCAAGGGCAGGATTGACCGCATTGACGATCCGGCATGGCGCGAACGCACCATATTGCGAACCGAAACGCAGGTTATCCCGTGTTTCCAGCTTTTCGTTGGCATAGAAGCCGCCGATCAACCAATCCAGTTTGTCATCGAATGCCGCACCCTGCAGTCTTAGCTCCTGCGTGAAGGTTTTAAATTCCCGGGCACCCGCATTTGCATTCGGAGCGCGATAGAGAATGTCGACCTGCGTGTAATCCGTGTCAGAAGCCTGGAAGTTGGAATATTCGCGATAGCCAGTAATCGATGTCAGGTTCAGGTTGCCCAGTTCGGCATTGATCTCAACCGAACCGCCAAAATCCTCTGTTTCGCCGGCATAGGAGCGACCGGAGGTGACATAAATGTCCCGGTTGAACGTGTCTTGGGTAAGGGCGTTGCTGTTTTGACCAAGAGCCAACAGAACCGGAATGATCGGGTTCTGGGTACTGGTAAGAGCGGGCGCACCAGGCAGCGGAAGCGCAAAGGGATTAAGCCCCGGGCTCACACGCGCTTGCTGGGCAAAGCTCGGCTGAACAAAGGTCGCCGCGCAGCAGGATTCGTCTTTCTTGGAATAATCACCAATCACACGAACCGTCAGCGTTTCATTGGGTTCAAACAACAGCTGTCCGCGAACCAGAAAGCGGTCTTTGTTATTGACGTCGGTCCCGTTGACCACATCCGTGTAGAAGCCGTCGCGTTTCAGATAAACGCCATCGATGCGGGCAGCGATGGTATCGCTGAGCGGGCCATTGATGCCAGCTTCCAGACGGAGCTGGTCATAATTGCCATAAGTGGCGGCGGCATGTCCGTAAAATACGAATTCCGGTGCGGCAGTGGTGATGCTGATCATACCAGCAGAAGAATTTCGTCCGCCGAGCGTTCCTTGCGGTCCGCGCAGAACTTCGATCCGGTCAATCGGGCCGAGTTCGCTGAGCGCATTACCACTGCGCGAACGATAGACGCCATCGATGAACACAGCCACGGAGCTTTCCAGACCGGGGTTGTCGCCCACCGTACCAATACCGCGAATACGGGCAGAACCGTTGGCTTCGTTGCCGGTCGATGACACAAGCAAGGAAGGCGCAAGCTGATTAAGCTCGCGAATGTCGCTGGTTCCGCTTTTTTGCAATTGTTCCGCGCCGATCGCCGAAACAGCAATAGGAACATCGGACAAGGCCTGCGCCCGGCCCTGTGCGGTCACCACGATCACATTATCATCGACGGTACCTTCATCAGCTCCGCCGGCTTGATCGGCCGCATCTGATTGGGTTTGTGCATAGACGGGGGCGGTGGCGATTGCTGCAAGTGCGAATGCGCACGCAGACAGATTCAACGCTAGTTTCATAACATGCTCTCCTGAAAACTTTTTTTATCCTCGCTGATGATAGCCCGACCTATTAATTTTGACAGCCAAATCTAAGGCCTGAGTGACGGTTTTCCGCGAACTGTGGCTTTTTTGTCAACTTATGACGGGCGCTTCGCGCAAGAAACGGGCAGACGATTTGCCATGACCGTTCTTGCGGGGGCTTCCTCGGTGAGCAGAAAATTGAAAATATGAGCAGGATGACGTAGCGTCATAGCCGATGTGGCTCAATATCCCCGCAATCTGGAAGGTTTTCAGGCAAATTTCTGGCCGCCCCGAACGCCCCTTCGACTAAAAGCGGCTCAATCTTTATTTATCGGCCTTCGGGAGCGCAAAGCCTGCGCCAATGTGCCTTCGTCGAGATAGTCCAGCTCGCCACCGACCGGTATGCCATGAGACAGCTGGCTGAGTCTTATCGGATAATTTTCCAGGCGTTCGGCGATATAATGGGCAGTGGTCTGGCCCTCCAGCGTCGCGTTCATCGCCAGCACCACCTCGTCAATACCGCCGGCCTCAACCCGCCGGATCAATGTATCAATCCCGATATCCTCGGGGCGGACGCCATCCAGCGCCGACAATTTGCCGCCGAGCACGTGAAATTTTCCCGGAAACAGCCGCGACTTGTCGAGCGCCCAGAGATCGGAAACCTCCTCCACCACGCATAGCGCCTTTTCATCGCGGCGTGGGTCGGTGCATATCTGGCAGGGATCTTGGGTATCGACATTGCCGCAGATCGTGCAGGTCACCAGCCGCTGATCGACGCGTTCCATCGCCGCCAATATCGGCTTCATCGCGGTTTCCGGACGCTTGATCAGATATAAGACCGCTCGCCGCGCCGAACGCGGACCAAGGCCGGGGAGCTTTGCTAGGGCCTGAACCAGATTTTCGATCTCTTGCGATGCCATGGCTTAGTCATTAGGAGCAGCCGCACGAACCTGCCAAGCACAAAATGCCTGTCCTACACCAACCGGAAACGATATTGTCCCGGTCATGTCAGTGATGGATCAGCTATGTGATGTGATACGCAGAAATATGTGACGGGGATGCCGCGATTCCGGAAAATCAATTTCCGGATTAGGGGGTGTGACCCGTGTGACCCGAAGAAAGATAAATTATGACGTCCGGCCACAAATCCCTGCGGATAGCCTTTATGGGAACGCCCGATTTTGCCGTGCCGGCGCTTAAAGCGCTGCACGAAGCCGGGCATGAGATTGTTGCGGTCTATTCGCAGCCACCACGGCCAGCCGGGCGCGGCAAAAAGCTCGCCCCCTCACCCGTACAGCGCGTGGCCGAGGAGCTTGGCATCGAAGTGCGCACGCCGGTTTCGCTCAAGGGCGAGACCGAACAGGCGGCCTTTGCCGCGCTCGATCTGGATATGGCGATTGTCGCCGCTTATGGCCTAATCCTGCCGCAGGCGATATTGGATGCGCCGAAAATGGGCTGCCTGAACATTCACGGCTCGCTGCTCCCGCGCTGGCGCGGTGCCGCTCCGGTACATCGCGCCATATTGGCTGGCGACACAGAAACCGGGATCACCATCATGCAGATGGAAGCCGGACTGGACACTGGTCCGATGTTGCTCAAGGCAGCGACTCCGATCAACGGAAAAACCGCTGGCGAACTGACCGAATTATTGGCCGAGACGGGTGCAGACCTGATGGTACAATATCTGGCAAGCCCGTCGGACTATGCCGCCGAAGCACAGGATGATGCGCTGGCCACTTACGCCAGGAAAATCGAAAAACAGGAAGCGCGGCTGGATTTCACCCGGTCTGCCGAACAGGTGGAGCGGCAGATACGCGCCTATAATCCCCAGCCCGGTGCCTTTTTCGAATATCAGGAGAACCGATACCGGATTCTTGAAGCGAAGGTCATCGATGCGACAGGATCGGCTGCCACAGTATTGCACGACCAATTGCTGATCGGCTGCGGCACCGGCGCGATCCAGCCCACTATCATTCAAAAAGCCGGCAAGCCTGCGATGGATCTCAAATCCTTTCTCAACGGCACAAAAATCCCGATCGAAACCGTCCTGCAATGACCCGCTTTGCCCTCACCATGGAATATGATGGCCGCCCGTTCATGGGCTGGCAGCATCAGGATCACGGCCCCAGCGTCCAGCAGGCGGTGGAACAGGCGATCCACAAGATCACCGGCCAGACCGTTCGTGTTTTTGCCGCAGGTCGCACCGATGCCGGTGTCCACGCACTGGCGATGCGCGCGCATTTCGATCTGGACACGAAGCTGACACCGTTCCGGCTCCGCGAGGGCATCAATGCCGGACTGCGTCCCAACCCGGTTGCAGTGCTCGCCTGCAAGATCGTCGACGACGAATGGCACGCCCGCTTCGCCTGCGAGGGACGGCGCTATCTCTACAAGATCACCAACCGCCGGGCGCCACTGACCTTTGACCGGGGGCTGAGCTGGCAGGTTGCACCAAGCCTTGATGCCGAAGCAATGCACCATGCCGCGCAGGTTTTGATCGGACAGCATGATTTCACCACCTTCCGCTCCGCCCATTGTCAGGCACAAAGTCCGGTCAAGACGCTCGACAGCATATCGGTCAGCCGCTTTGGCGAGGAAATCGAAGTGGAAGTGTCCGCCCGCTCCTTCCTGCATCATCAGGTTCGCTCGATCGTCGGTTGCCTGAAACTGGTCGGCACCGGAAAATGGACGAAAGTGGATCTGAAACACGCGCTGGCGGCCAAAGACCGCAATGCGCTCGGGTTCAATGCGCCGCCCGATGGCCTCTATTTTGTCGAAGCTATTTACCCGGATTGACCGTGCCCCTGCGTAGGCAGGGGCCCATCATGGATCAGCGCGTCTAGACGCGATCGCGAGAGATGGATTCCTGCCTGCGCAGGAATATTAAAGGCCGAATAGCCGCGGCAGGCTCTTGTCGAGCATCAGCAGCTGCCACAGCAAACGGCTGTTGTCGGAACGTCCCGCAATATGGTCGTCCGCCACCTTGCGCATTGCCTTGCTGTCAAACCAGCCGGTGCGCGCCAGATTGCCGCCGCCGGCGATGTCCCGGGCGGTATCGGCCAGCGGTCCGCGAAACCATTGCGCAATCGGAGTAACAAAGCCCATTTTCGGCCGATAGAGAATGTCGTCCGGAAGATATTGTTCCATCGATTTTTTGAGGAGATATTTGCCCTGCCCCCGATGCACCCGCAAATTGGTCGGCAGCTTCGCCGCGAATTCCAACAGCTTGTAATCGAGCAACGGCTCCCGCGCTTCCAGACCGACGGCCATGCTGGTGCGGTCGACCTTGGTCAATATATCGCCGGGCAGCCACATTTTCATGTCGGCATATTGCGCCTGGTCCAGCCCGTTGCGCGCCGGCGCATTTTCCATCAGGTCGATCATCCTTTGCTCCGCCTGATAGTCTCCCAGATCGCTGCGCATGCGGTCCGAATAGATTTGCTGGCGCCCGGATGGCGTGGTCACCCCGACCGCTTCGGCATAGCCTTCCGGTCCTGTCCGCGCGAGCGACAGCAAGGTCGACTTGGCGCGAAACGGGCGCGGCGCCCAGTCGGCCTTGGGATAGACCGACCCGAGCCAGCCAAATACCGGTCCGCGCAAGGATTGCGGCAACAGGCCCCTCACCCGTTCTTCGGCATGGTGAAAGACATGACGGCGATAGCCCGCCATCGCTTCGTCCGCGCCATCTCCGGACAGCGCCACGGTTACGGTTTCGCGGGCCAGCTCGCACACCCGATAGGTCGGCAAGGCGGACGCATCGGCAAAGGGCTCGTCAAAATGGTCCGCGAGCGTGTCGATCAGGCCAAAATCATCGGCAGCCACGATCCGTTCGCGATGATCGGTCTGGAACCGTTCCGCGACCTGCCGGGCATAGCCGGTCTCGTCCAGCGACTGTTGATCAAAGCCAATCGAACAGGTCTTGACCGGCCGACGGCTTTTCTCCGCCATCAGGGCCACCACCGCGCTGCTGTCGACACCGCCGGAGAGAAAGGCGCCGAGCGGCACGTCGGCGACCATCCGCGACCCCACAGCCTGTTTGAGCAACGCGACCAACTCTTCCTCCAGAGCACCGGCCGACGCTTTGTGCCGCTGGCTGAAGTCCATATCCCAATATTGGACGGGCGCGGGTTCCGGCTTGCCCTGCTCGAGCAGCAGATAATGACCGGCGGGGAGCTTCTTCACGCCCTTGAGCAGCGATGTCTGATCCGGCACATAGCCATAGGCGAGATAGTCATCCACCGCCCGGAGATTGGGGTCCCGGCGCAGCAAGGGATTGGCCAGCAGCGCCTTCAGTTCCGAACCGAATAATATGCTGCCGTCGGAAACCGGTGCGTAGAACAATGGCTTCACCCCCAGGCGGTCGCGAGCCAGAAACAATTGCCGCTTGCGCTGATCATAGAGAGCAAAGGCAAACATGCCGTTCAGCCGTTTCAGGCAATCCGCCCCCCATTGTCGCCAGGCATAGAGAATGGCTTCGCTGTCGCTGCTGGTCAGAAACTGGTGACCAAGCCGCTCCAGCTCCGAACGCACTTCGCGGAAATTATAAATTTCGCCGTTAAAGATCAGGATTTGCGCTTCGTCGGAAGTCAGCATCGGCTGCGCGCCACCTTCGAGATCGATGACCGAAAGCCGCCGATGACCAAGGCCGACGCCCGGCGCAGTCCACAAGCCGGACCCATCCGGGCCCCGGTGAGCGATACTGTCCGTCATCTTGCGCAGGCGATCGGGATCAACCGGCTTGGCCGTCTCCAAATGAAAGATACCTGCAATTCCGCACATATGTGCGCCCTAGCGCAGCCCCGCCATCGCGTCAGCCAATTTGTCGACCGGTCCCAAATCAGCGAGAAATGCATTGATCGAAATCCGCGGCGATGCCTCGCGCTTCGTCTCCGACGAAACCAATATCGCCACCGCCTGCTGCGGCCCGCCGAAAATATTGCTCTTCAGCGTCTCCAGCTTCACCACCGAGCCACTGCCGGTAAGCTTGCCCCCGATCCGGTAGAAAGAAACAACATCGCGCACCACCGGTCCGGGCGCGATCAATTCGACGGCGGCCGCGCCTTCCGGTGCCTCCAGAGTCCGGTTCCGCGACCATTGCGAATTCGGGACAAGAGCGCCCTGCCCATAGCCGACGATCTCCCGCCCCTCTGCCTGCCGGTCGTAAACAGCGATCGACAGATCGACTTCCATGCCGGTGGACCTGTTCCGATAGCGGCCGAGCAGCTGATGACTGGCGCCGTCAAAATGCGGTTGCCAGGGGTAAAGGGGTTGGTAGTCCACTCTCTGCCAACCGGCGACTTCGGGCAGAGCAATCTTGTCCGGGACCGGCGATTCCTGTGCGGCAAGGACCGACGTCCAGAGCACGGGGACCAAAATGATCGCCGCCATCGCGGCCAGGACCGTGGCCGGCTTTTGCGCGGTCGCTGTGGGCGACTGGCTTTGGCGCAACGCATTGCCATCGATCACCGGGTCATCGATCTTGCGATCAAAAAAGGGCCAGCCAATTGCCATGACCAATATCAGGACGAAGGCGAAAAAGAACCAGCCGTAGAAAATATGATCAAAGCCGACTGCGAAATCGAGCGATGTGTGATGGGCGATATAGATGGTGCCGAATGCGCGAATGCCATTGGCGACCACTGGCACAATCACCGAAGCGATCATGAACAATATCCGGCGGTTCCAGCTCTGGAAGCAGACATTGCTGACCAGCGCGCCATAAGCGACCATGGCGATGAGAAACATGACCCCCGAACAGGCCTCGGCCACTTCGAAATAGCCGGTCGGCGTGGATATGAATATCCCGTCGATAAACGCCGGGATATCAGCCCAGCCGAGAAAGATCATCGACAATTTGGCGGTGACCATCTGCAGGAACGGTACGAATTCCTCTCCGAACGGAACGAGGAAAAAGCTGAAGCCCAGCGGGAATATCAGTCCGCGCGCAACGGTCGGACCAAGCAATGTGACAACCGCGCCCTGCAGCATCATCAGCAGCCCGAGATGGCGCGCAAAGGAGACGCCAGCGGCCTCTCCCAGCAACCACCCCAGCGAGGCAATGCCCGTCAGAAACAGTCCCGGCATCCAGATTTCCGGGGTAATTTTTGCCAGCTCTTCCTGCCGCTGCTGCACCAGCCAATAGAGGATCGGTACAATCAGCAGGCAGTGATTATAGGTAGAGATAGACCACCATGTCCGGACCATGTCCGCGCCATCGCGCCAGAAAATCGCCAATATGGACAGGCTGGCAAGCGCCAGCAATTTCAAATGCCTCGACCAGAGCGAAGCCGAAATCACAGGCTGTGGGCTGCTTCCGATATGATCGGCAGTCGTGCTGGTCATGCCGCTGCCTCCGCAACCAGCGGTTCGGAAAATCCGCACAAGCCTGGCAGGTCGGCGAGCTGCGTTTCCCATGAATAATGAGCATGGATAAGCTGTTTCGCCTGTTCGCCCAACCGCTGGGCCCGCTCGGGGTCCTGCAGCAATTTGCACAGCAGACGCGCCTCGTCAGCAACAGAATCGGCGATCAGAAAATGCTCGCCGTTGATTGCATCGATACCTTCGGCGGCGCATGCCGATGCAACCACCGGCTTGGCCATCGCCATTGCCTCGAGCACCTTGTTCTGGATACCGCGCGCGATCCTCAGCGGCGCGACCACAATATCGGCCGCCATGATCCAGCTGCGAATATCATCGACCGCTCCGATCACCAGCGTGCCATTCTTGCCATCGAGTTGCTTGACCTTGTCTGTCGGCGACCGCCCGACAATGGCAAATCGAACATCGGGAAAGCGCGAGACTATGTCCGGCATGACCTGATGACTGAAACTCTGCACGGCCTGCACATTGGGCTGATAGTCCATCTGGCCGGCAAACAGGATCATCGGACCGCTATTTTCAAGGCCCTCCGGCTGCACATCCGGCGCGCCATAAAATTCCAGATCTATCCCGTTGCCGACTGCCTTGACCCGGTCATCGGACAATCCCGAGCGCTCACGGAACAGCCGCGCCTCGGCTTCACTGACAAACAGACTATGGTCGACCCGGTTGGCAATCTCTTTCTCGAATGCCCGCAACAAGCGCCCTTCCCGGCGGTTGATCCAGGCCATTGGTCCGGCACCATCGTCGGCATAACTTTCAAATTTCGCGCTATCGACATCGCCAAAGTCCATCACCACATGACCGCCAAAATCCGCCGGGATGAACTGTGCCATTTGTCCGGAAAATACGAAGATGCAATCAATCGGTCGCGTGGCAATCACATGGTCGACATAGGCGCGAATTTCCGAACTGTCGAAGCAGGTCAGCGAAACCGGCTTTCCCGAAACCAAAGCTTCGATCCCACCCAGCCATTTCGGCTTGGTCCGCACGACAATTTCGCAGGACGCCAGTTCCGATTTGCGCTCCCAGCCAGTTTGCCTTTCCGTTTCATCATCGGCAAAACAAGCAATATGGACGGGCGCGCAATCCATCAGCTTTTGCAAAAAATGATGCGAGCGGATCTTGTCGCCCCGGTTTGGTGGCCAGGGGACGCGGTGCGTCAGGAACAGAATCTCACCCATCAGCCAAGGCCTTTGGCGATCATCGGCCCGAGCCTGTTGGCTATCGACAAGGGCAGTCGCTGCCACAGCGCCACCTGCATCCGGTATTTCGGGCTCATCGGATTGACGTCGCGGGCGGCTTCGCCATCGGCAGTGCGGATCGCATAGGAAAGCGGCTGTGGTTCAAAACCCCAGTTTTTCTTATACGAATAAGCCCCCGTGCCAATTTTGGAACGACCAAAATCAGCCCATTGGCATCCCCGCTCCCGGGCATGGTTCATCAGATTATAATACATCACATCATTGGCCCGAAGCCGACGCGCATCCCATGTCCCGCCACCCCAATAAGGCATCACGGTTTGCTTGTGATAAAGGCTCAGGACACTGGCTACTGGCATGCCTTCGTGCAGCACGGTCAGAATGTCGGCATCCTCGCCAAACGCGTCCAATACTTCATCAAACAGCGCTTTGGGAAAAACCGGTGTTCCCAGGTTGCGGACACTTTCGGCATAGACAGCATAATGGTCGGCCCGGTCCTGCTTATCCGTCCCGACGCGTATGGTCAGATCATTATTCAGCCCCTTGCGGATTTCGGCCCGCTGCCTTCGCTTGATCGCCAGCAGCTGGCTTTCCGGGTCATCCGCCAGCGGCGTCACAAAGCCGGCATAGACGCCCTGAACATGTTGCCACTGGTCATCGGGCACGGACCCGCCGCGCAACTCGACGGTTGGAAAACTGTGGCGCTCGGCAAATTTCCAGGCTTCGTCGGCCAGCAATTGGATCGCCTGTTCATTGTTCGAGAGGATACCGCCACCCACCGCGAAACCGGAAGAAACCAGAGCCCGGCCAAATAATGCAGAATGAATCAGATTGAGCGGGAGAATGCCCTGCAATGCGCCGTCGCCATCTTCGGCAAGCAGATATCGCCATTCGTGACCACAGGCCTTGCTGACCGACAGCAGCCAAGCCGGGCGATGAAAGGCCGTGCCTTCCGGAGAAGCGGCAACAAAGGCTTTTATCCGGGCCAGTTCATTTGGCTCTGGGCGGTCAACAATACGAATAGACAAAGACCTGGGCTTGAATGGCATGTTCATCGCATCAACCCGGCTTCCAGCGCCGCCAGTTCGTCGACTCTGCCCCAATCAAAATCCTGTCCGGCCCGCAACAGCTTCGCCCGCATCCCTTTCAAATTGGTATAGTGGCGGAGCTTCGATTTTATCGGCGCGTTGCCGACCCGCGGCTGATCCGGATCAATTTCCCAGGGGTGAAAATAGAATATCGCCCCGTGCCCGTCATCGCGGTACATTTTCCGAATGGAGCGCTGGTAGAGCGCATAAGGCAACAGCCGGAAAAAACCGCCTCCGCCGGCGGCCAATATCCGCTTGCCCAATTTCACGGTCGTAACCGGCAATTCGATAAAATCAGAATTCTCCACAGGTTTCCAGGCGAAGCGCGGTGATCCCGCCCAGCCATAATGATCGTGATGGATCGGCGCGACACTGGACGAATAGACATAGCCCTGCTCGGCCAATATTTCATGCGCCCAGGGCGTCCGTTGATCGATCGAAAAGCTCGGCGCCCGATAGCCGACAACCTTTTGACCGGACGTATCCTCGAGAATTTTGCGGCTGCGATCCAGATCTTCCCGGAACTGATCGGGTGACAGGGTGAAGACCCGGGCATGATCATAGCCATGATTGGCGATTTCATGGCCAGCGGCAGCAATCTGCTGCATCAATGCCGGATAGCGTTCGGCCACCCAGCCGAGGATGAAAAATGTCGCCTTGATTCCCACTTCATCGAACAGCGCCAGCACCGCATTGGTGTTGCGCTCTACCCGATGCTCAAGCTGATCCCAGTCGCCCCGGTCAATGACCGTCTCAAAGGCTCCCACCTGAAACCAGTCCTCGATATCGACAGACATGGCATTGAGCAAAGCATCCGCTTTTCCCGCCGTGACGAAAGATTCAGGCCGCGCGTCCTGCATTGACATAGCTTTCCTTGCTCCGGACATCGCTCTCCACCCATTGCACGAGCATCGTCAAGACGCGGTGCAGATTTTCTTCCTGACCGTTCATGCGCGTTTCCATCAGGGACAGTCGCTTGGCCATGATGTCGATCCGCTGGGCGGTCGCTTTGTCCGCAGTTGGCTGAGGCGCAGCATTTGCTGTCGCTTCAGTTCTGCTGGCGCCTTGTGCTTCGGCCAACTTCTGGACCGGTTGCGCCGGAGTTTCCGGCGGCCGCAGATTGACGACTTCATGTTCCGGTGCTGACACCGGTTGCACTTGCGGCTCGGACGATCGGACGGGGGCTTCAGCTGTCTGTGCGACATCGGGTTCGAGCGCTTTTTTCGGCTTTTCCCAAAGCGGATTTTTTATCTCGGTTGACGGGGTTGGCGGTGCGGCAATTTCCACATCCTCGCCATTCAGGTCGGCAAGCACCCGCTCCACCATCGCCTGGTCAATCGTCTCGGCATGTTCGATTGATCCCATCAACAATATCCGGCTCATCAGCGCGTTGATTTTGCGCGGAACTCCATCGGTCTCGGCATAGAGCACACGGAATACATTCGAAGTGATCTTCGGACGCCCCGACCATCCGCTTTTGGACAGGCGATGGGTGACATAAGGTTCGACTTCCTCTGCGTTCATTGGCTCCAGATGATGGTGCGCGATGACCCGCTGACGCAATTGCTCCAGCTGGTTGGAATTCTGCAACATGTCGCGAAATTCCGGCTGACCGAGCAGGAATATCTGCAGCAATGCCTGGCCGCCGAGCTGGAAATTTGACAGCATCCGCAATTCCTCCAGCGCCCCCGCCGGAAGATTTTGAGATTCATCCACGATCAGCAAACAGCGCCGACCGGCGCGCGCTTCGGCATGCAGAAATTCTTCAAACGCGCTCAGCAACTGCGCCTGGTCCATATTGTCGGTATCAATATCGAAATGATTGGCGGCGACGCGCACGATATCCTTGCTGTCGAGCTTGGTGGTCACGATATTGGCGGCGGTCAGACGCGCCTTGTCGATCGTTGCCATCAGATGGCTGACCAAAGTGGTCTTGCCGGCACCGACGTCGCCGGTGATGACGATAAACCCTTCGCCCTGTGCCAGACCATAGCCCAGATAGGACAATGCCTTGCGGTGCGTCAGGCTCTCGAAATAATAATGCGGATCCGGGGTCAGCTGAAACGGCCGGCCATTCAATCCATAAAATGTGTCATACATGCGCGTATCTCCGGTCAACGGCGGTGATGATGCTCTTAAAAATCATATCTGAGTCCCAGCAGAGCGGAAGCCGTAAGCGAGCTGTCGAAACCATCTTGCTGGAAACTGTCCAGACCGACAGCCGCCGTACCCTGCAGCCCCGGCAAAATCTGGCGATAATAAGCCGCGTTGGCACCGATCCCCAGGACATTGGGTGCATCGGCAAAACCGCTATCCAGCAGATTGGCATAAACATTCGCGTCGAAGCTGGAATAAGTATCCAGTTCCCGGCCAATCGAAAGATTGGCATAATAATTCTGGTCTACCAGGCCGTCGACCGCTGAAACAGCGCCCAATTGCGACGCAAAATAGCTGCGGCGGGCATAGCCCACGCCGAGCCCGCTATTCCATCCGCCGCTATTATAGGTGAGCTGCCCGTTGACACCCCGCGCACGGAATGAGGATGAGGCCGCCGATTGCAGCACATCATTAAAGCAGAGGCTGCTCGTTTGGCCGAAGGCACAGCCATTCAGCTCACCGCTCAGAGGATTGCGTGAACTGGAAAAACTGGTGCCGAGACTTGATAGATTGTCATTGAGCAAATTGCCGAAACCCGAAACCGTGTCATAGACCGAAATATTCAGCGCGGTCTTCTGGTTGGGCTGGTAACCAAAGCTGCCATAATAGGTTTCACTGCCATAGCGCTGACCGACGCGCGCCTCGAGCGAGGTACGACGACTTGGCCGCCACAGCACACCGGCATCCCAGTAAATACCGTCCTGATCATAAGCCAGCAATCGGGGTGATGTTTCATCGGTCACCAGACGACCATCATTGCCGATGACCGGATCGCCGTTGATATCGCGCACCGCGTCGCGTTCCGAAATCTCGATATCTTCATAACCAACACCGCCAACCAGTGCGAGGGTTGACGAGACCGGTACTGTCACATCCGCGCGTACATGTTTCCCTTCAAACCGCTGATCAAGCTGTCCGCCATCCTCGCGTTCCCAGCCCGCACCAACGGTCCAGCCAAAAGGAAGATCGCCCGGTTGCATTCCAACACTGGCACTGGCCGAATGGCTCACACTATCGTCGAAAACATCAATCGGAAGCTGACCCGGAGGCAAGGTGCCGGTGGATTTGTTTTCCACCTTGGTATAACCCACCCGGTAATTGGCATTTACATCCAATGCGCCAACTTGTGTCGACAGACTGGGACCGGCATAGACCGAATAGACCTGTGTCACATTGTCGATATTGCCCACCGTATTGGATGGCGCCGCGCCGCGCAGATCGACCCGGCTGCGGGTTGCGATACCGCCGGCTTCCAATGACAAAAGATTGGGCACAATGTCGACCCGACCGCGGGCCAGACCCGTAACGATATCATCGTCGCCAAGATTATCCTGATAATAGAATCGGCGTTCATAACGCACGTTCAGCTGGGCTTCGGCACCGCGAGTCTGAATGGAACTGTCGAGACCGGCAGCAACCGACGTGTAGGTCAGCACATCGCTGCCATCTTTCAAATCGGCGACCAAGATTTGCTGGATCTCGATATAGGGTGCCACGTCTGCTTTGCGTTCACGTGCCTCAGCCGCAGGCGCGATCAGTCCCAGCAGCGGCAGAATAGCCGCTCCATATCTCAGGACGTTTCTAGTCATATGCGAGGTCATGGCTTACTCTCCATATCCATAATAAGATCCAAAGCGCCTTCCTGTTGGCGAAAATTTGGTGCCATTCAGGAGGAGTTGGATATGATCACAGCCGCCCAACAGACCCAGCGCATCGCGCAGGGCGGTTTCGGTTGTTTCATCTGCCTTGACCACCATCACGACCTGACCAACATGCGTTGCCAGAACGGATGCCAGCGACGCTGACAAAGCCGGTGGTGAATCAAAAATAACGATGCGATGGGGATTGTTCTGGGTCAGCCGGTTGAGCACCTGCTCGGTCCGCGAAGACGCCAGATATTCCGTATCGGCATTGGTCTGATCGCCGGCCGGCAGAATGGCCAGACCCGGGATATCGGTATGAATGATGCAGCTTTCTACCGGCAATTGCGGATCGGACAGTGCATCCATCAGGCCTTTGCTGCCTTCCAGACCAAGGCTGGACAGGATGCTTGGTTTGGCAAAATCAGCATCGACCAGCAGGACCTCATTGTCCTTCTCCGCCGCGATCGAAAGGGCGAGGTTCAGAGCACAGAATGTCTTGCCTTCGTCGGGATGAGCCGAGCAAATCAATATCCGTTCGCCATGCCGAACCGGGGCGACTTTCTGACTGCCTTTTGCGGCAAGCAGCAACTGACGCTTGATGATCCGGAATTCTTCCGCGATTGCCGTCACAGGTCCGTCGGGAACGATGAATCCCGCTTCCTGCAACTTGTCCCGATCAATCATGACCTGCGGTCCGTCATAGGCCTGAACCGGCTGTTGCGTGACCGGAGTGACTTGCCGGGTTTGCGCCTCGTGTGGCACAGTATCCGAAGAATTTCCCTGCCGTTCACCCGTCCGGATTGCGGGAATATAATCATAGATTTCCCCTGCCCTTTCGAGCAACGAAGCGGATTTTCTGGGAGGATTATATTTGTTCATATCTACTCTCTCACGCCACCATGCCGCGCTGGATAAATTCGACGATCATCAGCAATCCGAACACGCCGAAAAGCGCGCCACTTGTGCCGTAAAAGATCCGTAATTTTTTCATTTTGATCTCGCGCTGCGCGCTGGTCAGAATCTGCGAAACAGAACCGATAACCGGCAGACCACTGGCTTTTTCCAGCTTGGCTGCGGTTGGATAGCTGGTTTGCACCTGGCCCATGGCAAAAGCCGTACCGACACCGCCACCGATGCCGGCGATCAACACCATCGCCAGCAATAGCGGTCGGTTTGGTGCGGCCGGAGATCGCGGACTGGACGGCGGATCTATAACCAGAAACTTGACGGCGTCGGTTTCAGATTCCACCTGACCGCGCAATTTGATCTGCTCCCGGTCGGCGAGCAGCTTGTCATATTGACTTTTCAGGACCTCATGATCGCGATTGACCCGCGACATTTCAGCCGCGACACCAGGCTCCAGCGTCTGTTTGGACGCCAGTTGCGCCATATCCGCCTGCAGTGCATTTTTCCGTGCCTGCAATGCGGCAATGCTTGCCTGACGTTCTGCACGCATGCTTTGCAGCGAACTATAGGCCGGATTTGGTGTGCGATAACCACTGCCACCAGCGGGTTCCTTGGATGCCTGTATCCGCAACGCAGCAATTTCATTTTTCATTGCAATCACGTCGGGATGGCTGTCGGTCCAGCCACGCGCCCGTGCGCTGGCCAGTGTGGCCTGGGCCTGGGCCAGTTGGCCGCGGGCACCGCCAGCACCAGCCACTCCCGGCGTAGCGATGGACGAAGGCGTTCCGGAAAGCTGGCCATTCAAGGCGGCCAGCGAACCTGATGCCTGACTGAGCTGTGAATCAATCTGGCCCAGTTCAGCCCGGGCCGCCTCCATTCGTTGACTGACGGAACCGATTCCCGGCAGCAAGCCCAGATTTTCTGTTTCGAACTGAACCCGCTGCTGCTCGACTTCCTGAAGCTCTTTTTCCCTCTGGGCGAGCTGGGCGTCGAGAAACTTGATCGTCTGGCTGGTTTCATCGCGGTCACCCGACAGGTTTTCCTCGACGAAAATGTCGATCATTTTCTGGACAATATCGCGAGCCAAAACAGCATTTTCGGCATCGGATAAATTGCTCGCAGAAGAGGTCGCAGTGATCTCGAACAGATTGTCTTTTTCTGATTTTATTTTGATACTCTTGCGCAGCATCTCGACCTTGCCAGAGAGTTCACGGTCGGTTGCCACCGACTGGTTCAGGGCCGTACCACGAACGACTTTTTCGAGATTGATGGTTGACGCCAGTGTTTCCTGAACGCGCTCCATGTTTTTCTTGCGCTCGCGCGCATCCACACCGACCTTGTCGGACAAGATCGACTGCATCTCCACGGAAATGCGGGCCTGCGATTCATAGCTGTTGGGAATCAGCGCGACCACAAGCCAGCCGAGCAGGCAAAGCCCCCAGGCGACAGCCAGCGCAAGCCAGCGCCGAATCCAGACGCTGTGCAACGCTATTTTAAATTCATCATAAAGGCCGTTCATGTGTCTATTCAATTCCTGTCATAGGGAGCCAAAAACAGATCAAAACATGCTTTCCGGAATGATGATCACATCGCCGGGGCGCAGCATGACGTTGGCGCGGGTTTCGCCCTTCTTCATCAAATCGTCGATGCGCAGGGCAAATTCCTTTTGCTTGCCGGTCCCGCGGTCGAACCGGATCAGCCGGGCACGATTGCCGGCCGCAAATTCGGACATGCCGCCGACCGCGATCATCGCGTCGAGCAGGGTCATGTTGGCGCGATAGGGAATCGATGCCGGTTTATCGGTGGCACCGACAACGCGAATTTGCTGTGAGAATGTAACGGAAAAATTGTTAACGATGACCGACACCAGCGGCTCGTTGATATATTGCGACAGTTGCAGCGTCAGGTCTTGTGCCAGCATCGCGGGCGTCTTGCCCACGGCAGGCATATCGGTGATCAGCGGCGTCGTGATCCGGCCATCGGGGCGGACCTGAACCTTCGCGCCCAGCTCGGGATTGCGCCAGACAAAAATTGTCAGCTCATCCAGCGGACCGATAACATATTCTTCACCCGGTCCTTCCTGCATGGACACAAAGGATGCTGACGGCAGCTGCGGGCCACTGGAATTGCCAGCGCAACCAGCGACGGCAAGTGACGCCATTCCGGCACCGACCATCAGCTTCGCCAAATGCTTGTTTTTCATAGCAGAACGCATTTTATTCACCTCGTAAAAACCGTCTGGTGAGCACCTGCTTTCCGACGGAAAACGGGCAAATCACGCAAGTTTACGAGATGGCTACGCTAGAAAATAGTGAATATAGCGTTAGGATTAGCTGAATTTGCGATTAACAGGTCCGGCGCATGACTGCAGCCAAGGGCTTTGAAACTATTCGACTAATATCTCTGCGGCTGATCCCTGACCGAGGAAATTCGCGGGGCTGGCGGTGGCTCCGTAAGCACCGGCGCAGAAGATTGCGACGATGTCATCGACGCCTGCTTTGGGCATGGCGGCATTGTCGCTCAACCGGTCAAGCGGGGTGCAGAGACAGCCGACGATGGAAACCGTTTCTGCTGGCTCTTCCTCAAATCTGCTGGCGATGGCCGCTGGATAGTTGCGCCTCACCACCGTCCCGAAATTGCCGCTGGCGGCGAGCTGGTGATGCAGGCCGCCGTCGGTGACGAGAAAAACATGGCCCTGGCTTTGCTTGCGATCGACGATCCGGCTCAGATAGACGCCCGCTTCGCCAACCAGATAACGGCCCAGTTCAATGGCAAATTGCGTGGATGAGAGAATCTCTGGCAATTGTTTTAGCTGGTCGGACAAGGCCTTGCCGACCTTGATGATGTCTAGCTGTTCATCGCCCGGAAAATAGGGAATGCCAAAGCCACCGCCGAGATTGATATGGTCCGGCGATTGGCCGATAGTCGTGGCCAGACGCGCGGCAAGTTCCAGTGTCTGGGCCTGCGTCTCGATAATCGCATCCGCGCTGAGCGCTTGCGAACCGGCAAAAATATGAAAACCGCGCCAATCCGCCCCGGCGTCCAATATGCGTTTCACCGTTGGCGCGACCAGTTCGATATCCATCCCGAACGGCTTGGCACCGCCACCCATTTTCATGCCCGAGCCCTTGAGGTCGAAATCCGGATTGACGCGTACCGCGAGTCGCGGGGTCATATCTCCGGCGGCACCGATTTTCAGCGCCCGCTCACATTCGCCGGGGGATTCGATATTGATCGTGACACCGGCCCGAATGGCCTGTTCCAGTTCCTCGTCCCGTTTGCCAGGTCCGGCGAAGCTGATCTTTCGCGGAGCCGCGCCTGCTTCCAGCGCCATCCGCAATTCGCCACCGGAAGCGATATCAATACCATCAGCCAGGCCCACCATATGGCGGAGCAGCGGCTGAAAGGGATTGGCTTTCATCGCATAGTGCAGATCAAGAGCATCGGGCATGGCGGCGCGCAATTGCGCCATGCGGGCGTCGAGCCTACCGGTGGAATAGACAAAAAGCGGCGAGCCATGTTCCGCAACCAGCGCGCTGGCTTTCTGCCCGCCAATGGCCAGTTCACCATCAATGGCATGATATCCGGAGGGGATTGGCCCTGTGGGTTTGGTCTTGATCATTCGATATCCATGCTGGCCAATGCGTTGCGATCCAGTTTCCCATTGGGATTTTTGGGGAATTCAGAAAGCAGGATGATATCTCTTGGGTGCATAAAATTTGGTAAATTTTGTTTTAAATATTTTCCCAGTTGCTCGGGGATAGTGGCGGTTTCCGCTCCACGATCAACCGGACTGACAAACAGCCGGATCGCATGACCGAGACGGTCGTCCGGCACGCCCAGAGCGACCGCTTCCGCTATGATCCCGGATTCGACCGCGATTTCCTCGATCTCGGTCGGACTGATCCGGTTGCCCGAGCTTTTGATCATCGCATCATCACGGCCAACGAAATAGAGCAATCCGTCATCGCCGCGCTTGACCGTATCGCCGGAGAAAACCGCGGTACCGCCAAATTTAGATGCTTCCGGTGCGCTTTTGAACCTTTGCGCGGTCCGCTGCGGATCATTCCAATAGCCCTGCGCCACCAGCGGACCGCAATGGACAAGTTCCCCGGACTGATCGGGCGCGGCAACATTGCCAACTTCGTCGACCACCAGAATTTCAGCATAAGGGATCGCCGTGCCCATGCTGGTCGGATTGCCGTCGATCAGCGCGGGATCAAGATAGGTGGACCGAAAAGCCTCGGTCAGGCCGTACATGGCATAAATATCGGTTCCGTACCCGAATATCGCCCGCAATTGCTTGACCAACGTCGGAGTCAGCGCACCGCCGCTATTGGTTAGCCGCCGCATCGATGCCACCGCTTCCTCCGGCCATTCATGCTCCACCAGTTGCACCCAGAGCGGCGGCACGGCCGCCAAAGTGGTGATCCGTTCGCGGGCGCAGGCTTTCATGACGTCGCGCGGCGTCAGATAATCCAGCGGCACCGCGCAGCCACCGGCTGCCCAGGTCGAAAACAGCTGATTCTGGCCATAATCAAAGCTGAGCGGCAACACGCATATCGTGCGGTCATCGGCAGAAAGCTTGAGATATTCTGCCACACTGAGCGCGCCAAGCGTCAGATTGGCGTGGCTCAGCATCACCCCCTTAGGCCGCCCCGTAGAACCGCTGGTGTATAATATCGCAACCAGATCGCTGCTATCTGTGGTTGCCGCACTGGGTTCCAATGGCGCTGTGATCGTTTCCAGAGAAGTCTCAACAATCTTGTCATCGAACAGCGTGCAATTTTCGTTGAAGCTACCGTCTTCCAGAGTTTTCAGGCGCCCGGCATTGCTGATCAGCAGCCTGGCACCACTGTCCGCCACGATATGCGCAACCTGGGCCTGTTTGAGCAAAGGATTGACCGGCACATGCACCAGACCCGCCCGGGCCGCTGCCAGCGGCATGATGCAAGCCAGTTCGGTCTTGGACAGCCAAGTTGCCACTCGGTCTCCTTTGGCCATGCCCTGCCCCTGCAGCCATGCCGCCAGCACACCGACACGATGATTTAACATTTTATAGCTAAGAGATCCCGAACGCGTCACGAGAGCGCTCGCATGCGGATCCTTACCAATCGCCAGATGGTCTAGCGGAAATGCGGCGGTTTCGGGATCGATGTTCAATTTTTGACCTATGGGAAAAAGAGCAGATTTGTGACAGATACGACCTTAGCCATGACCAGCGAATATCATAGCAATTTTCAGTCGGTGCAAGACATAGCCGGCGAAAAACTTGGCCGTTCGGTCCAAAAATCCCTGTTCGACCGGATCGAATGGCTCAAACCGCTGCATGAACTATGCCTGCCGGACAAGTCCCCGTTGATCGTTCATAGCAAAGAGGGCGACGCCGAAGCCTGGATGTTCCTGATGAAAACCGGTCTCGGTCGTCATGCGGCGCTAGCCAACTGGTATAATTTCACCTTTCGGCCGATTTTTTTGGGCGAATATGACGAAGTCACCAAATTGGCATTGCTCGCAAAGCTCGCAAAGCAGCTGAAATCAAGCTCTCACCATATTGAAATCACGCCCGTACCTGATGAAGATTCGGCCGCCAGCCTGACCGAGAGAGCGTTTGAGCAAGCCGGCTGGATTGTTTTCCGGTCCAAGGCCGATGACAATCATATCCTCAACGTAAAGGGCCGCACCTTCGACCAATATTGGGATGATCGCCCCGGTCAGTTGCGCAATACGGTGCGACGCAAGGCAAAGAAAAACCTGGTGTCGATCCGGATTGAAAAGCAATTTTCCGACGAAGATTGGAATGACTATGTGTCGGTGTACGAACGCAGCTGGAAACCCGAAGAGGGCAATCCCGATTTTCTGAGAAAACTGGCCCGGCACGAAGCAGCCGCTGGCTGCATGCGCCTTGGCCTGGCCTATATCGATGGAGAGCCGGTGGCGGCACAATTCTGGACCGTTGAAAATGGCGAAGCCCTGATCCACAAGCTCGCGCATATCGAAGACGCGACAAAATCTTCGCCCGGAACCCTGCTTTCGGTCGAGATGTTCCAGCATGTGATCGATATTGACCATGTCGATCTGATCGACTTTGGCACTGGCAATGACGGCTATAAGCGCGAGTGGATGGAAGATGTCCGGGACCGCTATCGGCTGGAGTTCTACTGGCCCAACAACCCTTTGTCCTGGCTGCCTATTATACGTCATTATGCCTCGGGCCTTGCCGGAAAGCGTGCTTCCCTTTAGGGAGGCGCCGTTATCCGGGATTCGGGGGTTTTTGATGCAGAATGAGGTCGAGTTAACGCCGGAAGCCGCCGTGCGTGCAGTGATGCGGGATATTTTGGGCCTGAGCGAAGAACAGGTTGCGGACTTCACGGCAGAAACCGAGCTTTTCGGCGCTCTCCCCGAATTGGACAGCATGGCTGTTGCCGGGTTGCTAACCGAACTCGAAGATCGTCTCGATATCATGATCGATGATGATGAAGTCGATGGCGAACTGTTTGAAACTTTTGGCAATCTGGTCGCCTTCGCCGAGATGAAAGTCACGGGGTGACCCTAGCACCCGCATTCGTCTCCTACGAATTTGCGGATCGCAAAGAATATTGTTTGTCTGCAGCGGCCCAGTCTGCCCGTCGCGTCCTGCTAGTCCCACCCCTGTTCGACGAGATGAACCGCATGCGCAAGATGCTGGTGGATGTCATGCGAGCTCTTGAGGGCCTTGAAGTCGCTAGTTTTCTGCCCGATCTGCCGGGCACCAATGAAAGCCTGATCGGTCTCGAGCAGGTCACATTGTCCGACTGGCAAGCGGCCATCCAGGCCTGTGCGCAGCAGCATGAAATCTCCCATATCGCTTCATTTCGAGGCGGCACTTTGACGGTCGCCGCGATGGATAAAGACAATCACTGGATTTTTAGCCCGGTAAAAGGCGCCACACTCTTGCGGATGATGCTGCGAACCAGGGTAGCTGCGGACCGCGAAGCCGGGCTGAACACCAGCCTCGCCGAACTAGCCGCACAAGCCGAGACACGACCACTTGAACTGGCCGGTAATATCATCGGCTCCGACCTATTCGCGCAACTCAATGCGGCAGAAATTCCGGCTATGGAAAATCAGCGGATCGTGCGCCTGGAATCAGACAATAAACCCAGCGATATTCAAATTCCCGGATCTGCCTTGTGGCTGCGCGCCGAACCGGATGATGATCTAGCGATGTCCAAAACCATCGCCAACGATATAGCTGCATGGATAAAGCAATGACGCGCAGCTTTCATCAGTTCGCCTGTGCGGGCGATATACTTACAGCGACCTTCGATTCCGCGAAAGACTCAACTGCCTTACTGATTGTCAGCGGCGGCAATGAAATCCGTTCTGGAGCCCATGGCGGAATGGCGCAATTAGCCTTGCGTATCTCCGAGCAAGGTTTTCCAGTGCTTCGCTACGACCGGCGCGGTATTGGCGAAAGCACGGGTCAGAACAGCGGTTTTCTGGGCAGTGCGGAAGAAATCGCGGCGGCCGCCAAATTTCTCAGACAGGAACAACGGGTACAGAATATCATTGCATTCGGAAATTGCGATGCGGCCACCGCGCTGGCTTTGTTCGGACCCGAGGCCGGGATTAATGGCCATATATTGGCCAATCCATGGGTGATTGAAACGAGCAGCGAGCCGGATATGGAAGAACCGATAATCTCGTCCGCCGCCATCCGCTCGCGCTATTGGGATCGAATCAGAAACCCGAGGTCGATCATTGATCTGCTATCCGGAAAGATCGACGTCAAAAAACTTCTGAAAGGTCTCAAACAGGCCGCCCGATCAGAAGAGAATAGTGCACTGTCCTTGCGGTTGCGCGATGCCTTGTCCGGGCTGAAAAAAGATACCCATATTCTGCTAGCAAAGCGCGATACCACGGCGCGCGCTTTTCTCGCAGCCTGGAACAGTGCGGATTTTAAGCCGCTGCGGCGGAATTCCAATATCATCATCGAATCTCTCGACAGCGCATCGCACAGCTTTGCCGATGTCGGGGCCAAAAACTGGCTTACCGACAGAATATTAGATGCGTTACGGAAGGCCTGACTATCCGGCCGCCATCAGTTCAAATTCCTGTTCCGCCAGAAAACGCTCGGCATCGAGCGCTGCCATGCAACCGGTGCCGGCTGCGGTCACTGCCTGACGATAGACATGGTCCATGACATCCCCGCAGGCGAACAGCCCCGGAATCTTGGTTTTCGGCGTACCCGGCTCGACCTGTATATAGCCACCGTCGATCAGATCGAGGTGGTCCTTGAATATCTCAGTTGCTGGCGCGTGCCCGATGGCAACAAAGGCACCATCGACCGTCAGATGGCTTTTGTCCCCGGTCTCCGTGTCGACAAGGTCCAGTCCAACCAGCCCCAGAGGATCGCCGCCACCAACGAAGCGTTCCACATTCTTGTTCCACATCACGGAGATTTTGGGATTGGCAAATAGCCGGTCCTGCAAGACCTTCTCCGCGCGCAGGCCGTCGCGACGGTGGATCAGGGTCACATCATCGCTATGGTTGGTCATGTAGAGCGCTTCCTCGACAGCAGTATTGCCGCCGCCAATCACGGCCACCTTCTTGCCGCGATAGAAGAATCCATCGCAGGTAGCGCAAGCCGAAACGCCCTTCCCGGCCAATTCCTCTTCGCCCGGAAGCCCCAACCATTTGGCCTGTGCACCGGTTGCGATAACCAGCGTATCGCCTTCATAAATATCACCGCCATCGCCGGTCATCCGAAAAGGACGCTTGGAGAAGTCGACATCGACGATCGTGTCGAATATGGTGCGCGTACCGACTTTTTCGGCTTGCGCCTGCATCTCTTCCATCAGCCATGGTCCCTGAATGACATCGCGGAACCCGGGATAATTTTCGACATCGGTGGTGATGGTCAACTGACCACCCGGTTGCAGACCCTGAACCACGATCGGCTCCAGCCCGGCGCGGGCACCATAGATGGCGGCCGACAATCCGGCTGGTCCCGAGCCCAGGATGAGCATTTTTGTGCGATGCGTTTCGGCCATGTTTCGGTTCCCGATTATGATGATTCTGTTATTTGCAAATAGGGATGCTCAATGCTGCTAGGCAAGAGCTATCACCACCAAAACAAGCGAAGAATTGTTTTGGTCGGTGATAGCAGCTTTTGACCTTCCCTGAAGTTCGGGGCTATTTTGTCGAAAACATTACCGGATCAACAGCCAGCCACGGAAACGAAATCTGGAACGGATGGTTTCACGCCTTCCTCTTATTCAGGAAGTTGAGCAAATGTTTCTTGATGCTCTTCGTCTCGTCATTCAGCTGGACCGGTTCGGTCAGCGTTAGCAGCGGATGGCGCGTCAAATGCGGCGGTGATCCGGGGAATGGTGCAACCAGACCCGGTGCATCACGCTGCGCATCAATATAATGTTTGCGCGACGGATCGTCGGCGATGTCCCAAAGGGCCTCGCCATCTTCCGGCAAGAATGCATCAACATAGATCAATGTCCGGATATGATCATGCCGCAGGGCAGCGACGCCGCTAATCACCATGCCACCATAGCTGTGCCCGACCAAGATAATGTCCGTGAGATTATAATGATCAATCACGCCAATCACGTCGGATATGTGATCGGACAAGGTAATGCCCGGATGCACCTGATGGACCTTCTCCCCTAGCCCGGTCAGCGATGCATAATGACATTCCTGTCCCGCCAGCCGCAGCCGCTTGATAATCCCCGACCAGTTGTTGGCGCCGCCCCAGGCACCATGAACGAACAGATAGACGGCCATCTTGAATCTCCTATGGTGCGATCAGCATGCGCGGTTCCGCAGCACCGGCATCTGCCATGACCTCTGCACAGGCCAGTTGCATGACCTGTCCGACCTGCTGCCCGACGCCCAGTTGTTTCATCAATCTACAATCACCTCAATCAAGGAAGGTCCGTTTGTTTCAAAGGCCTTGTCCAGTGCAACCTCCAGCGCCGCCGCATCCGATACTCGGCTCGCTTTGACACCCTGCGCTTCGGCAAGCCCGACAAAGTCCAGTCCGCCTAGATCGGTGCCCGGCAATTCCTGCATGCCGAAAACCTCACCAAAGCTGTGTACCGCCTTATAGCGATGATTGTTCATGATGATGAAGGTGACATTCAGATCAAGCGCTGCCGCTGACCATAGTCCCTGAATCGCATACATCGCCGAACCGTCGCCCAGCAGCGCAACCACCGGCTCGTCCGGCCGCGCCAATGCCATGCCGATGGATGCGGGCAAACCATGGCCGAGCCCGCCCGATGCTGTCGTATAGAATCCATCCTTGCGAATAATCGGCAAATGATCGTGCATGGCGCCACGGTGGCTCGGCGCTTCCTCCACCAGAACCAAGTTTTCAGGCCGCTGCCTGGCAATCTGCTGAAGCACATAGGTTGCAGCGAAGCCTTTGCCATCCAGCCGGGCAGATGGCATTTTTGGCCCGGGAGTCACCCGCGAGTCCGCCGGTGCATATTCCATCAGCTTCGCCAGGCTGGACTTCAGATTTGCGATCATCGCGACGCCCGATGGAAGCCAGCTCGCCGCTTGCGGATCATCGCCAATCTGGATCAGCTCAGCGCCATCAGGCACATGCGGTCCGCTGCCTTCTGCATGATAGGTAAAGCCCGGCGCACCGATCACCAATATCAGATCATGGCCGTCCAGCGCCGCAACAATCTGCTCCCGGAAAGCGCTTAGAAAACCGGCAAACAGAGGGTGGTCCTCGGGAAAGCCGCAACGTGCGGCCATCGGAGCAACAAACACACGCGCCTGATGCAGTTCCGCGAGTGCAATAATTTCTTCCCATGCATCATCACGACCAATGCCGGCACCAACGACAAAGACCGGCCTTTTGGACGCTGCCAGCTTGTTACCCAAAATGCTCAACATTTCCGGCTCGGCATTGAGGCCGGCAGAGACTTGCGTTACTTCCGGCATTTCGCATTCGCGATCCCAGTCATCGACGGGAACCGAGATAAACACCGGCCCCATCGGTGGAGTCATAGCGATATGATAAGCGCGCAAAATTGCCAGCGGCACATCTTCGGCCCGGGCTGGTTCGATCGCCCATTTAACATAGGGCTGCGGAAACTCCGTCGCGCGACTGGCAAATAGAAATGGATCATAAGGCAGGATCGAACGGGCCTGTTGCCCCGCAGTCACCGCTAACGGTGTCTGATTTTTCCAGGCGGCGAACAAATTGCCGAGAGCATGGCCAACACCCGCGGCAGAATGCAAATTGATGAAGGCAGCATTACGGGTCCCCTGCGCAAATCCGTCCGCCATGCCGAGAACCACCGATTCCTGCAGACCGAGAACATAGCGAAAATCATCTGGGAAATCGCGAAACATCGGCAGTTCAGTCGAACCCGGATTGCCGAAAATTGTCGTCATGCCCAATTGCCGCAGCAACGATATCGTGGCTTCTCGTACCAGCGTCATTGTGGCTTCTCTCCCGCGATAGTGGTCCGGTACATTTCCCGACGATAGCCATCATAATCGTTGAACGCCTGATGGACAGAAAGCCGGTTGTCCCACATCACCAGCATGCCGGCTTCCCAGCGCAAGCGGCACGTGAAAGCCGGCTAGGTGATATGGCTGGTCAAAAACTGCAGCAACGGCGCGGATTCTTCCGGCTTCATACCCTCAATGCCCACGGCATAACTGCCGTCACAATAGAGCGATTTTTCTCCGGTGATCTCGTGCGAACGCACCAGCGGATGCATCGCACCGTTGATTTTCTTCTGCGTGTCATCCGAGACAGGCTTGTTTTTCTGAGCGACCAGAGGGCCGAGCACCCAGTCCTTGACGCTACCATGTTCCTGCGCGCCCGCCAGCACATCGCGGATCGACATATGGACCCGCAAATCGGCCAGCATCTTCTGCATGGTTTCGCTCAACGCCGAATAAGCCAAGGCACAATTGGCCCAGATGGTGTCACCGCCAAATGGCGGTATTTCAACCGAGCGCAGCGTGCTGATCGCTGGCGGTTCGGGTAGAAAGGGTGAATCCGTATGCCACCCCGATCCAAACACCCAACCAGTCCGAGCATCAGCCTCCTTGATCACCGGCTGCACTTCCGGAAAGCCGGGCACGCCTTCGGAATATGCATCCTGGGCGAAGACACCGAACCGTTTGCTGAAGGCGCTATGGTCCGCATGTGTCATATGCCCGTGATCACGGAAGAAGATCATCTTGTGATGAAACAGGGCCTGCTGGATTTCGACGATTTGCGCGTCACTCGCCAGGGCGCAGTCAACCCCGCCAATTTCTGCCCCCATCGCGGCAGCGAGAGGAGTGGATGTAATATTGTCATACGCCCTGGCGTGATTGTCAAACTGTCCGCCAGCGGGCTTCACCGACGTGTTGCGATTCCATGTCATATAGCATAATCCTCCGGCGGAACTGGGAATATCTGGCTCTGACTGTCTACATTTTTCGGAAATGTTTTCAGATCGGCGATACTCTTTCCCCTAATGGACTTTGGATAGCATCAACCAACGTCCTGACCAATATATTGATTTTTTCATATATATGAATTACCGGCACTTCATGAGCAACAAAACTCCCGGCGATGCGGTAAAATCGGCAACGCGTGCGCTGGAAATTCTGGAACTGCTGGTCACGCTCAATCGCCAGATGAATGCAAAAGATATCGGGCGACTGAAACCGATACCGCCAAGCAGCCTGTCCTATTTGTTATCGACTCTGGTCAATCTCGATTATTTGCGGCGCGAAGGTCGCAACTATATATTGGGTCCAGCATTGGCGAGACTCCAGTTGCGCGATGCGCCGAATGCCCTGCCGGAAAGAATTGCACCGATCATCCGTTCGATCCGCGACCGGCTCAATGAGACATGCTCTTTCTTCGTCGAACGAAATGGCCAAATTGCCGCGCTGGTGAGTGCGATGAGCAGCCAGGCGTTACAATATAGCGTGGAGGAAGGCCGTATCGCGCCGATGCACGCCTTTGCCGCAGGAAAAGCATTGCTGGCACAGATGAGCGATGCCAAGCTCGACAAATGGCTGGCGAGCGCAAAGCTTGAGAAATTTACCGAGAAGACAATTGTCGATGCCGCTGAACTGAAGCGAGAGATTTCTGGCATAAAGGAAGAAGGTTTTGCCAGAACTGCAGAAGAGTGGACCATTGGTATCACCGCCATTGCGAGGGCCATCACTTCGGGCGGCAAAACGGTCGGCGCGCTCAGCATCGCGGTTCCCCTCGCCCGGTTTACCGAGGAAAAAGAGAGCCAGATAAAATACGAACTCGAACAAGCCCAGAAACTGCTGGCCTGACATTGGAATGAGGAAGAAATCTCTCGGCTCGAAAAACGACTTTGTGCATGTGAATCGCGGGTCAATATCCAGCAAGACAGAAAAATATTCGGTAAAAGGAGGCTAGTATATCGGCGTCTCGACCCGCTCGCTCCGCATCAGTTCTGCCTTCTGCTCTTGTGCAAATTGGCGCGAATCTGGCCGGCTTTTCGATGGCTTCCCAAACTCCGGGGCCGACCATATATAACCCAACAGGGCATCGGTTTCAGTGCTCATCATCGCAGTTTCACGATGCCTTATTCTATCCGTAAGACTGCACCGCTTCATTTAGACTGAAGGGTTTTTCAGCCAAGTGTTGAAAAAGATAAGCAATATCGAAGCTGGGCGCAATTTCCGCTGGGATGATAACGATCACCTCTCCCACTGCGGGTTGAGAAACGGTTCGCAGAAACCGGTAAAATCAACGGTGACATCATCGGGCAATCTGCCGGTGCAGGATTTGATTATGTCCAGACTCATGCTGGAAGCTCCCTGCACTTTCTTACAAGCCTGTCCGATCGCCACCTTTGGGCAGCAAGAGCACAGCACAACCAATGCCGCTCGAGACCATGTGCATGTCTGACCAATGCATCAGGCCTTTTGGATGCTGCAATGTCCAAAGACCCGCAGATCGATATTCATCTCGATGATCCAGCGACAGGCCTCCCGTGGCTCGGACACCAACTGTATATTTTGAGGCCGTCCTGATTCGACAATGATTTGACAGAACTTCTTCCCTCGAGCATGCCGAGTCAGAGTAGTTCTGGAGAGATAAGATGTTTGAAAATATGAAAAAAATACAGCAGAAAAGTTTTGCTGCAAGCCTCTTTCTATCCACTTCAATCGTGACATTGGCCGCAAGTTCGCCAGCATTGGCTCAAGATGGTTATTCTGAAGATCAGACGAACTTTAGCTTTGCGGAGTCAGGATATAGCTATTGTGATGCGAAACTTGTCGGAGCTGTTTATGGTTGGGATGCTGTGGATGGCAAAACCTTCATCGGTGCATCGATACTCTACGATGATGGTGAACAGATTCCCTCCTTGCTCGCGGAGTCCCGACAATTGGGGAACACTTGTTCATTTGCTGATTCGAGCTATAGCTATTATGACGCGGAAAGAATTTCCGATCTATGGAATTTGGGCGACGTCGGGCGAGCCAAAAGCAAAATTGCAAATATGGTGACAGGTGGCGAGAGAGATCAGATCATCGAGGCCCTCGGTTACTGATCTGCGACATTCCCATTTGATCCTGAAAAGCTGATCGGCCCGAAAATGGGATTCGGCCCAATTTTTTGATAAATTCCGAATAGTCCGACAATATTTGGCGTCAGGGCCTGACTCCCAGGGCAGAATGTTGCACGCCAGAATTCACCGACAAAGCCCGCCAGATGGCAGCAACACGGGATATGCCGCACCCGGATTTTCCGATTTTCTGCAGTCGTTGTCAGCGCCAGTCAACGCGCTGTCGTGATCGAAACCAGATACAGTTCAAACTCCGCCAGAATTTCATGCCGGCAAGCCGCCTCGTTCACCACATCCATATTTTGCGGCCCTATAAGGTTATGCACATCAGGCCAGTCTGATCGGATCGCAGACCGGATGCAATTCACGAACCAGAAATATCACCGATCGAATTGCGTGCCGGTCCAGGTCAGATAGGCCGGATTTTTATTGGTGGTTCCACCAAGCACCATCCTGCCATCCGGCGTCAGCTTACCCTGGTAAACCGTTCCGGTGTTCTGGCGCCTGTTCCCCGTCAGCACCTGTGGCACAAATTTGATGTTGTAAGTTAAGGAGGATTTGGGTCTCGTCGTAGTGACGAAGGAACGAAGATGAGACCCAAATCCTC
>Ga0209491_10000889_pt1 | contig 59990 bp, 58 predicted proteins | sample BON02_FD_187213 | JGI IMG/M metagenome (GOLD analysis project Ga0209491, IMG submission 187213) | Freshwater microbial communities from Lake Bonney liftoff mats and glacier meltwater in Antarctica - BON-02 (SPAdes) (version 2) | ecosystem: Environmental > Aquatic > Freshwater > Ice > Glacier... | reverse complement strand
CCTGATCTCCATCGAACACATCAACCGGCTGCCCTCCGCGTTGATCTATACGCTTCCGCTGGCAGATGGAGCGGGAGCGGATGACCCGGCAGACGAGGCCTGGCATCCGCAGACCTTGGCCGAACGAATCGAAACGCGGCAGTCCCCGTGGTTCTCCTCCTCCGAGATCCTGGAAATCATTCTCCCCATCATCAACGTAGTCGTCAGCTTGAACGAGGAAGGGCTCGTTCACCGTGACATCAAGCCGGCGAATATTCTCTTCTTTGACGGCGTACCTTGCCTGGCGGATATGGGGTTGCTCTCAAACGATACGGCTTCCCTCACCCAGCGTGGAACGCCGGGGTTCCTGGCCCCGTCATGGTTTCTGGAAAGCTCGGGCCAGCCCGACATGTGGGGTCTCGCCACGACTCTCTACACCTTGCTCACGGGAAATCATCCTGATAAAATGGGGCGAGTGGCGTTCCTCTGGCCCCCGGAGGGGAAAGATTCCCTCTCCGCCCCGGAACAAGCGGAATGGCGGCGACTCCATTCTGTCATTTACCGTGCCACTCACGAGAAACAGTCAGAACGGTTCCGGGACTTCAGGGCGTTCGAGGCGGCGGTGAATGGGATAGCGCTTCCTGATCGCCGGAAGACAAGAATGATTCCGGCACTCGTGGCCGCAGCCTTCCTTGGTGCAGGCGTCATCGCGTGGCTCGTCTTCACCAAAGTAAGCCCGGATAAAGTATCACCCGAGATTCCCATCGTTCTTCCCTCCGGTGTTCCAACAACATCTCCTCGTATTCATGTTCCCGGCGAAGCGAAAAATTCAACGGGAATGCAAAAAGCCTTACCAACTGGACTTCTTGAAAAAGATGCTCAGTCGATCATTGCCAGAATGGATGCTGAGGCGGCGAAAATGCTCGCCAGTCGAGATTCATACTTCAATCGTGCTGCGGAAATTCGTGAAAAAATGAAAAATGCTGACGGCGGGATCGTCAGCTTGGAGTCAATCCGTGAAGACCTGATAAAGCTCCGTGAAGTTGAGCCGAAGGAAACGATCCAGCAGTGGTTTGATGAAGTCTCCAGTCTTTACACGACTCTTATAGCGGAAGCCTGCGCCAAGACCGCAACAGCGGATGATAAACTCTATTTCAAGGATAAGATCCAACCCGGGCTGGATGATGATTTTTTCCAGATGTTTGGCGCGAAACCCGGGGAAAAAATTTACGATAAAGTTCCAGTCAGTCTCTATGACGCTCAGAAACATCTTTCCTAATAGCCCCATGAATAGCTGATATTCTTAAAGTCATTTTGTCAGATCTGGAATCCGACCCCCTTCAGTGCTTGATCGGGCTGGTCTTTTCCGTCCCTATGGGACGGCACTGTTTTCATTCTGTTGTTATTTGTTGGTTCTTTTTATTTCGCCCACGATTAGGGCCGCCTTCTCCGATTTTCTGGGAACAGTTTCATGTTCGAGAGTTATACCAGAGGCGATATAACAGTCTTTCCGAAAAAGGGTTTTATTTTCCTAATTTTCCAAATATTTCCATTTTGATCCCTGCTTTCATTCCTCTTTCGACAAGCGACCGGAAATTCTCACGGTTCGCTTCCATTTTCTCCGCCTCTTGGACGAGATTTCTTATTGCCTGAGTGTCCGCTAGACCACCATCAAGTCCCGGATTCGATACCAGGAGTATCTTTCCAGTGACGAATGCGACGCCGCAGATGGAAAGGTCGGTTCTCGTAATCCGCATGTCGTAAACACCCGTCGGAGGAAAACAGATCTCCTTGATTTCCCATGACGGCACCAAAAATTTCAAAAACTTGAGCCACAAGCTCGGATCTTGCTTTTCCGTCTCGTCAGGGATGGAGAGGCGGATCCTTTTCGAGGTCAGCTTGGCCGACTCCAAAAAGTCTTCTTTCAGTGTTCCCTGCAACCCGAGTGCGGATACGAGCTTGAAAGCAATTTTTTCGCCTGCCGTTCTTTTTCCATTTTCGAGGGCGGAGATCAGGCTGTATGGCACGGTTGTTTTGTCGGCAAGTTGCCTTTGGGAGAATCCGCTTTTCAAGCGGAACTTCTTCAGCATCCTTCCAAAGTGTTGTGGGCTACGTGTCATGTCGAGGCGTTATATCGCATGCGGTATAACAGCATGCAAGCCCTTTTTTAGAATTTATTTTAATCCGCGCCGACCGCTACTATTTTTGACATCTGCGGGCCAGCACTGGGGGGCACGTTCGACGCAATTAGAGTCGGGTCAAGGGCAGGTTGACCATCTTGCGGGGCTTGAGGCTTTTCATCGGTTTGGGAGGCTCACGTTTGGATCCGGCTGAGGCGAATACCGCTGACATTTTTGTTCCGGCTGCTGCCAGTTCGTTCGAATTTACCTCGGCGCTGTAGGTGCGCAGAATCAATTTCCCTCCATCTTGGTGTCCCTGCATTTCAGCGATAACCTTGGGGCCCACGCCTGCGCGTAGTGCTTCGGTGACATTAAGTTTCCGAAAGGATCTTGGCGTGAAAGCCGGATACCCGAGATCTTTGCATGCCGCCTCAATGGCCTTCTTCGGAGAGTAAATTGTAAAAATCTTCGTGGTTGGGGTGGTCTCCGTGATTTTTTTTCTGCGCTTGAGCAGTTCCCGTGCGGCTGAGTTGAGAGGAACTGAAAAGGGGACGCCTGTTTTTCGTCTCGTCACCCTGAGTGTTACTGTCTCAAAATTGACATCTTGCCATACCAGCGATGCGACCTCTGCCTGTCCCAGTCCCAATAGCGCAAACGCCTCGACGACATCAGCTGCCTCAATGTTGGTATCGGAAAATTTTCGCCCTCGTATCACTTTAACGATGTTTCTCCACTGCTCAACCGTGGGGATGAGCCCAATGACGGGCATCACTTTCCCAAGCTTCCAGACCGTTTCTTTTTTTCGCACGCCAGGATCTGCGCCGGGAATAGCCCCAATGGCTTGTGCAGCCAGAGCCCGATCAAAAACCCGCCGGAGATACTGGACAAATTGATTGCGGTAGCTTGAGCCGCAATTTCCGACGGCGTCATTGATACACTGTTCCACATCCAGCTTGGTAGCTGAGCTGATCGAGGTTCCTTCATCACTGGACCAGTGGGCGACGACTTTTGCATGAAACCCTTCAATCTTCTTCAGGGTCATTTTTGCAGCGTTGCTATAGCGAGCCAACTCTTCCTGAGAAAAATCCTTCACTGTTCGTGCGGCAGCCTTACTCTGGATCTTGAGGTTCGTTCTGAGGAACTCGCGGGCCTCCCTTCTTGCCGCCTGAAGGTCTGTGTTTTTCAACTTGTGCCACGTCGTTACTCCCGCTACCTTGCGCCTCAAGTGAAAACCGCCGCTGATATAGCGGTAGATTCCTTCAGCAACTCGTGAATACCTTTTTTCCTGCTTTGTCTTCATTTCTTGTTACCTGCTTTACGGGCGCGCTCCGGTATGTCCATAGCATAGGTGTAGGAAGTGGGTGTAGCAAACGGGAATTGGAGTTTACGCAAGTTGCTTGTTATCAGTAATTTTGCCGGTATAGCTCAGCGGTAGAGCAACGGTTTTGTAAACCGTCGGTCCCCGGTTCGATCCCGGGTGCCGGCTTTGCGGCTCCGCGGGAGCGAACCCCGGTTCACTGCCCAAGCGAGCGAAGCGAGTCAATCGAAAAGAGGCGAAGCCAAAATGCAGAGCCCGAAGCGAAGCGGAGGGATCATCCCGGGTGCCGGCTTTGCGGAATGCGGATTGGGAATTTTGGATTAGAGGGCGAGCGAGACAACCGGAACGAAGCGGAGGAACTTTGAACATCGAAGGAAAGATGGTAACTTTTTCGAGTGCTTTTGGAGTGCGGCGGCATGACGCCGCCTTGGGACTGGGGCGACATGTCGCCCTGCGCAGAAAGCTCGGACGTGTCCGCGCACTCCAAGGAGACTCATCAGAAGGGCCGACGTAGCCAGCGTCCGTTCAAAAAGTCATCACGTGGATATGCCGGGTTAGGATCCGCAGGCTGCGGGGATGGTGCCGGATTTTCTTCTGCTGTTTCTTTCCCAGTGGGGGCGGTTTTTTGACGGTCGGTGGCTTGGCGGGTCCTGGGTGCGCTGCCTCCTTGCTGCAACTCTGGCCTGTTTGTTGAGCGGAACCGTGGCGGGACTGGTTGGCGGGACGAATCCTCTGATTTTACTGACGCGATAGTTTGGGAGCCTCGCGTTTCATCACGGCTTAAAACGAAGACAGCGGAGGGAATGGGCTGCCCCTCCCTTGGGTTTGAGCTACGGTGGCTGGATCTTTATGATTGAAGTTGCCCGTTGGATTGTCGCGCTGTTGTGCCTAGCGGTTTCGCTTACGGCTTTTTTTAAGGCTCCCAATCTTCCTGTTTGGATGCTTTCGCTGGGGGCAACTGAGTATGGGCATCGCCTATCTCAAAGCCCAGGCGGTGGAACTGGGGGTTGACCCAGAAAGCTTTGTGCTTTTGGGGAGGTCTGCGGGTGGTCATATCGCGGAAACGGGGGCTTTTTCCCGGCCGGATCCGGCCATTCGCGGTTGGATCGCTTTTTATGCTCCGGCGGACATCCACTACGCCTACCGGTTTGGGCGTAAGGACGACATCTTGAAATCGCTTCAAGTCGTTCGGGATTTTATGGGCGGCACTCCTCAGGAACGGCCGAGCCAATATGACAGCGCTTCCGCCATTCAATTCGTCAATCGGAAGACGGTGCCAACCCTTCTTTTCCATGGGCCGCCGGACCCTTTGGTCTGGAATTTACAGAGCCAAAGACTAAGTGACCGACTGGAGGAGGCGGGCGTCCCTCATCTTCTCGTCGAACCACCGTGGGCGACCCATGCCTTCGACTACAACTTCAATGGTCCGGGGGGACAATTGAGTGCCTACGCCGTGGACTATTTTCTCTCAGTGGTCACCCGGTGAGCGGTCGCCAGTCGTTCCACTTCCTGATTCTGAACCACAGAGGACACGGAGAGCACGGAGAACGGAAATAGACAGTTCAACCGACCGTTGTCATATAGGCAATTGTCCTGAACTTCCCTCGAGTTTTCATGTGCCGTCTGTGTTCCTTGGTATCCTCTCTGTGTCCTCCGTGAACTCTGTGGTGAATCCGCGTTCTTCTTTTTCAGGTCAAACGCCTCCCAATTTCCGCAAATAGGGGAAAGTGAAAATGCCGGTGTTGTGACCATCGGCCCAGCGGGGCTGGATGCCGTATCCTCCGACCATTTCCCAACTGGTGAGGTCGAAGCTTTTGTCCGAATAACTGACTTTGGGCCGATCAAGGTTGCCGAGGACATCGGGCTCGCCTCCGCAGGTGGCGCAGGGACAAGCGCGGCGGAGCGGTTCGAGAGCCAGGTACGACTCCGCGCCGTCCGACCAGGCGAGAGCCAATTCGGGGCCAATTTTTTGAATTGTAAGGAGTTGGATGGTGGTGCTCATTTTTGAAATTTTTTATTGCCAAATCGAATGACTACCAATTTAGTAGATATTCGATTATGGAACATCTCGACGAACTGGAAGCTCAGAGTATTTATCTTCTCCGGGAAGCCTATCACAGCTTTTCAAATCTATGCATGCCCTGGAGTATGGGCAAGGATTCCAATGTCCTCATCTGGTTGTCGAAGAAGGCATTTTGCGGGAAAATTCCCTATCCGTTGCTCCACATTGATACGACTTATGAGTTCCCGGAGATGTTGGAGTTCCGGGAATGGGCCCAAAAAGAATACGACTTGGATTTGATCGTGAAGATCAATGAAGACGCCCGGGCGGGACGCGGGACCTACGAGTCGCCGGTCGGTTACGAGACTCATGATCCGGTTACGGTGACGCATGAACTTAAAACCGTCGCGCTCCAACAGGTCATGGCGGACCGGAAGTTCGACGCTTTGATCACGGGCATTCGCCGGGATGAAGATTCCACCCGGGCAAAGGAGCGGTACTTTTCGCCCCGCAATGCGGAGTTCGAGTGGGACTACAAAGACCAACCACCGGAATTTTGGAATCAATTCACCACCGCCTTGGAGCCAGGTGAACACATCCGGGTTCAACCGCTCCTCGACTGGGCCGAGGTGGACATCTGGCGCTATATCGAACGGGAACAAATTCCCATCCCCCAAATGTATTTCGCCCGGCCGGGTGAGGACGGTAAACTCTACCGATTCCGTTCCTTGGGGTGTTGGCCGATCACCAAGCCGATCCCAAGCGAAGCGACCGACATCCCGGCCATCGTGGCCGAGCTGATGGTGACCAAAACCAGCGAACGCGCCGGTCGCGCCCAAGACCATCACGAGCGCAACGCCATGCAAAAACTCCGTGCAAAGGGGTTCATGTGAAGTCGGAAGCGGGAAGTGGGAAGTCGGAAGGATTGGATCTCAAAGCGCGAACGCTTGAGTTTGGCGTACGTTGTGTTCGCCTAGCGGAGGCTCTTCCCGCCTCGCGATCAGGAAACACCATTGCGGCGCAGCTTGTCCGATGCGGCACTTCCGTCGGAGCCAACTACCGCGCCGCCCGACGGGCGCGATCGAAAGCAGAATTTGCCGCCAAGCTTGGCATCGTTGAAGAAGAGTGCGATGAGACCATCTATTGGATGGAAGTCATTCAAGCTCTTGCCCTGATCAAACCTGAATTGCTCGTTCCGCTCCATCAAGAAGCTGACGAGATTCTTGCCATCACTGTCACCGCCATTAAAACAACCAAAAGCAACCAAGCCTCCAAGTAACATGGCTCACACAGAACTTCCCACTTCCGACCTCCCACATCCCACTTCGCAAAAGCTTCGCATCGTCATTGTTGGCCATGTGGATCATGGGAAATCAACCCTGATCGGCCGGCTTTTTCACGACACCAATTCGCTGCCCGACGGCAAGGTCGAGCAGATCCGCAAGGCCAGCGAGGCCGAGGGAATGGAATTTGAATATGCCTTCCTGCTCGATGCCCTCCTCGAGGAGCAGGAACAAAACATCACCATCGATACGACCCAGTTGCCGTTTCGAACTGCCCATCGGGAATACATCATCATTGATGCGCCGGGCCATAAGGAATTTCTGAAAAACATGATTACTGGGGCGGCCAGTGCCGACGCCGCAATCTTGCTCATCGATGCGCATGAAGGCATCCAGGAACAATCGAAACGCCATGCTTACTTGCTGTCCTTGCTGGGGATTCGGCAAATTTTGGTAGCGGTGAACAAAATGGATTTGGTTGGCCATTCGCAGGAACGCTTTGCACAAGTGGAAACCGACTACACCGAATTCCTCAGCAAGCTCGGGATTACGCCGCTGGCCTTCATTCCTATCTCGGCCAAGCTCGGCTTGAACATCACCAAGCCCAGCCCGGAAATGGATTGGTTCACCGGAGCGCCGATTTTGGGGGCCTTGGAGCAACTGGAAATCTCCGCCCCGCCGGAAGGGCTTCCGCTGCGCTTGGTTTTGCAAGATGTCTATCGCTTTGACGCGCGGCGGATTCTCGCGGGTCGCATCGAGACCGGCAGCCTCAAGGTGGGTGACGAGATTATGTTTTGGCCGGGCGGAAAAAAGAGCCGGGTCAAAACGATTGAAGCATGGAATGCGTCCGTGCCTCCCACGGAAGCCACCGTGGGCGAGGCGGTTGCTTTGACCCTGGAAGAACAAATTTTTGTTGAGCGCGGACAAATCGGAAGTCATCCCGGAGAGGGACCAGCCGAAGGCCGCGAACTCCAGGCCAGCCTCTTTTGGTTGCAGGCCGAATCCCTCGCGCTTAACACCCCCTTCACTTTGAAAATCGGCACCCAAAGCGTAGAAGGTCGTCTCGTGGAGATCACCCGGGTGCTCGATTCATCGACTTTGGAGCCGCTCCCAGGATTGCCGGAAGCGCTCCACAAAAACGAAGTCGCCGACGTCCGGATCCGCGTCCGCAAGCCGTTGGCCTTTGACCGCCATGATCGCATTAGCGAAAGCGGCCGCTTTGTCATCGTGACCGGTAAACGCATCGGTGGAGGCGGCATCATTCGCGAAGCCGAATACGCCAACGATCAAACTGTCACCAGCGGCAACATCACCTGGACGATCAGTCCGGTCACCCGCGAAGCCCGGGTCGAACACCTCGGCCATCGGGGCGCAATCCTTTGGCTCACCGGATTGTCAGGTTCCGGAAAATCCACTTTGGCCACCGGTCTGGAATACCAACTCCACCGCCGTGGCTTGGCCAGTTTCATCCTCGACGGCGACAACCTCCGGCATGGACTTTGCGCCAATTTGGGATTCTCACCGGAAGATCGTTCCGAAAACATTCGCCGCGCCGGCGAAACCGCCAAGCTCATGGCCGAGGCCGGGCTGGTGGTGATTTGTTCCTTGATCTCGCCCTATCGTGCCGACCGCGAAAATGTCCGCCGGATCTGCGACCGGGACGGAATTCCCTTCGCGGAGATATATGTCAACGCGTCCCTGGAAGTCTGCGAAGCCCGCGACCCCCGCGGCCTCTACAAAAAAGCCCGCGCCGGGGAAATCAAAGACTTCACTGGACTCGGATCGCCTTACGAAGCCCCGGAGACCCCGGAGATCGAAATTTTGACTGGAGAACGATCCCTTGAAGAATCGCTTCAGGAGCTCTGCCAATTCGCGGTCGAACTCTCCCGTGGGTCCTCACCGTCCGTCGGCGGCGAACTGGAACGCGGGTCGGGAATCTGACGAAGTCGAAATGCGGGAGTCGGCTGCAACGGATCAGGGATTGGCCGAACGGCCAGGCTTTCAACCGGGAAGTCGCATCTGTCGGCATCGTGCCGAATCCATATTTCAGGATTGTCCCCCTCCAGATTTCCCCTATCGATCGGCTTTGAGGGCCCTAAGGGTAAGATCAACCACTATGACCTCGGAGGGGAGGGTGAAGCGTTGGGGGAATTTTCCGAACAGAAGGATGGCGGCGTTGGTGGGTCGGCCGTCGTCGAGGAGGTTGAGGCGGGTGGGCACCTCGGTGATTTCAGCTTCGATGGGCAGCGGGAAGTTGCGGGCCTTGCGGGTGCGACGGACGATGTTTTCCGGATCGAGGTCGTCGAGGGTGGCCTTGCGCGCAGCGCGGGCAACCGTTCGTGAAAATTATTCCGAATGAGTTCGAAAGAGAAGCTATTTTCGGGGACAGGGGAACGCACCAAATTTCAACAATTGCTCTCTGGCGAGTGGGGCCATAGTCGGCGAACCGGGTCGGCTAAACATGGAAGTGAAATAGTCCAATCGCTACGCTTTGGAAGTAGTGGGTTTGAGGATTTTTCCCTATGCTCCGCTGAGCTCATGAATCACGACCCGCTGATCCTCGACCCAAAAGAAGGCGTCACCGTTCCTCTTGGTGCTAGTCGATTGACCATCAAGCTCGACGCCGCTGCGACCGGGGGACGGTTCGCCATGTTGGAGTACGATGTCGCCCCAAATTTCGTGGCCCCGAATGTTCCGCATTGGCATACCAGAGAATCGCATACGATCTACGTCCTTCATGGCCGCATCGACTTTCAATTCGCGACGAGGCTTGTCGAAGCCGAACCTGGCATGGTCCTTCATATTCCGGAGCACTGCGCCTTCACCTGGCGAAATCCGGAGCCGAATCCAGCGAGGATGCTCTACCTCTTTGCGCCCGCTGGCTTCGAACAGTTTTTCCGAGACGTGCAACAAGTCTATGCCGACCATCCCGGTATGACGCCGTCGGACGCCGCCCCGCATGTTGCGGCCCTTTGGAGCGAATACGGCATCGAGCAGTAAGCGCCGGCCCCCGGGTCCGGAACAATGTCAGCTTGGTTGCGCTCTCGCAAGCCGCCTGGGTGTAAACGCGGCTTCCTTCCTCATCTTCTGGAAGCGGTCGAGGAAGTCGTAACGACTCGCGTTCAGCCGGATCATCTTATCCAACTTCCGCTCGATCAGAGCTTCGCCTCCCGCCCCATCGAACTCGCACCCGTAGACCACTCATCGTAGGCAAAGCGAGCTTGCTCATTTCGAACCTCAGTATCGTGGGCATTGTGAAACTCCACGACCTGCATCGGGCCGTACGCATCGACCGACGCGAATTTCTCCCCGGGAAACCCAATCGCCTTGGTGACGTCCACATCGTCACCGCGAGTCGGAACTTGGTTTCGGGCAGACCCGCCGCGACGCATTTTTTGATCATGTCGCGGGTGCCAGTGCCCATGCGTTCGATGTATTTGGTTGGGTAGAGCGGTTCGGCCAGCAGCGGGTTTCCCGGGAACAGAAGGGGAAGAGAACATTGGCAACCGTTTGTGGAAATTATCCCGAATAAGTTCGAAAGAGAAGCTGTTTTCGGGGACAGGGAGAACGCACCAAATTTCTCCGTGTGCGTCCCGTTTTTCAGTCATTTTCCGCGCTTCTCTTGCTGGCGAATTTCTTTCTGACGCATGGGCATCTGATCGATCAGGGAAAACCATTTCGCGAGATCGAGGGTTCCCATCTGTCGCGATTTTTCCCCGCCGTCTTTCCCGATCAAAATGAAGACGGCTCGTGCTTCCGAATCGCTCAGTTTCAGTTTCTCGCGGAGCCTTTGCGTTTGGCGGGCCTCCAGTCGCAGCGCCTGGGGAATCCTGGGCGCGCCGGGCGAGACATCAATCACCTTCAGATCACGCTTCTCAATTCCCGAGCGGCTCGAAGCTAGGGAGTTCGTGAGGTTGTCACGAGATTCCCCGTCCTCCGGGAGAGACACGATGATCAGCCGGTTTTCCCAGCGATAGGCGTCGAGTGGTCCGGCAGACACGGGGCGAATCATCGACAGGAAAACCGCGGTCAAAAGAATCGCTTGGCAACCGGGAAGAAGTGTCATGCCGGAAAGATACTCCAGATGGAAGGATTGCAATCCTCGTTGGCGATCAGAGCGGGGCCCCCACCGAAGTTACGCACCATTTCGGTGAGCAAGATAAGGTCTTCCGCACCGTGGGGACTGGCGGTGATTTTAGGCCCTAGGCCTTTGGGCGTGGCTAGCGTTGGCTCAGGCGGGTTCACCCGACCGGTCGGGCTGATAACACTGCAAGCCATGCCGCCAGCGGTCCGGCACTCCATTGCTGAGACCAAGCAGGGCTCCCACCACGGCCCCGCGATGACAACTGTCGCCGCCAACCATCGCGTTGGCGATGATCCCAAGGTCGAAGCTTTGGTGATATTTCCAGGCAAGGTAGAGGCTGGCCGGAAACGACTCGTTAATGTAGCACGCCGGACTCAACCGTTTGCCAATCACAACCGTGTCTTCCTCTGACGACCAGCCTTCCGCTCTTTTGCTCGAAAACCAATCGCCCGCTTGATCGCGGAGAGCCTCTCGCAACGGCAGGCCTTCCGAAAGGTGATGAAGGAGACAAACCAGACAGTCCGCCGCCCGCAGCACATCCTCATGCAGGTGAGTCAATGAGACGTGTTCTTTGACGATCGCCCGAAGCTCGCCCACCGGCATTTCCGGCAGCGCTGCAAACAGGGTCGGCACATGGGCCAGCCCGCCGATGTGTTCGTCGCGGATTCCACACTTGCGTGGTTTTTTGCCCTGCGCGTAGCGAGTGAAGAATCCGCGATGGTATTCTTCCAAATAGGTGTCCCGGTGGCTCCCCGGGGTCAGCATGAAGTCGATATACGTCTCCAGCCAACGATCAGGATCGTACCCCCCTTGTGAGGTGATTTGTCGGAACAGGAGGTCGGCCAGCTTAAAGTTCACCGTATTCTCACCCGCCGCAAGAAACTGGTGGTAATGAACGCCTTCGCGCCCCCAATACTGGGCCTGATCGTGAAGAATATCCCCTTTCGCATTGATGGGCGAATACTCGGACCGCCAAAGAATGCTTCCACTGTGCTTAGCGTGTGGAGCCAAAAATCGATCCACCGGGCCGTATTCCGCCAAAAGCGCCTCTCGGTCGTAGTACCAGTGCACGGGCATGGCGAGCGCGTCGGCCACAAGAGCGCCGAGATGCGCGTTCGTTTTCATAAATTGATTCTTCACAATGAGGATTACGAATCGCATCGACCATTGGATCCCCACAAATTTCACCCCAGCCTCTCGGCGGGGGCATCACGAACCGTTTCTCCACAGGCTCCCAGATGCGCTCGCACGGAGAAACTCTCCAAAAACTCCGTCGGTGACGCGCGGCAACGCAGCGGCCAGGTTTTCAAATCGGCAACATTGGCAACCGGAGCAAAGGGGAGTAAGCCGCAAGGTAGCAAGTGGCGGGAGGGCGGATTTTTGGATGCTGGCCCTGGCCTCAACATGGCCGGGGATAATGAGGCAGGGGCGAGGAGCACCCATCGATTGGGAACGAATCCGCTTTGCCTGCAGAGGAACTTTTCGCTAAGAAGGGTGGGTCCGGATTTCCATGGGGAAAGCGGATTTTCCAGAAAGCCGGCGTGGCGAAATGGCAGACGCAACGGACTTAAAATCCGTTATTCAGAAATGAGTGTGCGGGTTCGAGTCCCGCCGCCGGCATCTCATTTTAAACAGCTGCTCATCCGAGCCTACTTGTCCGAGGGAACCACGATGCCACGCAGGATGATGTTTTGGCAGGTCACAAAAACAATCAATGTCGGCAGGGCGGTGATGATGAGAGAGGCGTACACTACGGGCGGTCCCACCTGCGCGCGGAGCTGATAAATATAGACCATGATAGTCCACATCTTTGGATCCGGGGCGAGGATGAGGGCGAAGAAGAAGGTGCCGTAGGCGGTGACGAAAGCCTGGAGAGCGATGACGGCAAGGATCGGCTTGGAGAGGTTCATCGTGATGGTCCAGAAGGTGGTGAGTTCGCTGGCACCATCGATGTCCGCCGCTTCGTAAAGTTCGCGCGGAAGGCTGTCGAAGAATCCTTTGAGAAGAAAAATCGAGAATCCATTGGCGAGGCCCGGGAGAACGAGGGCGCCAAAGGTATTGAGGAGATGGAATTCCTTCAATTGGAGGAAGACCGGAATCATGGTGACTTCGGCGGGGAAGGCGATGGTGGCCAGACAGAAGAGAAGGATATGATAAGACGACTTCATCTTGTACCGCGAGAGGGCATAGGCGGCGAGGGGGTTGATGATAAGGGCTCCGGCTACGGAAAGGATGACGAGGATGAAGGTGTTGCGGATAGCTCCGCCCTTATCGAGAAGTTCCCCGAGAACCATCCGGTAGTTCAAGGTGAGGAATTGATTGCGCCAGAAAGTTTTTTCCTGGGCAAAATCTGCTCGATCAAGGCTTTCTTGAGGAATACGAGCGTCGGAGACGCCGCGCTCGACCGCCCACTGATGAAAAAGCGTATCGGCCGAGACCACGATGAGATCTCCGGGTTGGGCGGTGGTGCGGATGAATTCGCTTTTACCCAAACGGGAGGCCGCCTGATGGGTCTGGCCGGCAGGGGTGAACTGAACAAAATCGGTGCGAAGAATGCGGGAGACGAAGAAGAACCAGGGCTCGGCCCCAATCTCCGGGACGGTGGCGGGAAAGGGGACCTCGGCGTATTCCGCGTAGGTGGTGCCGAAACGTTGGTTGTACGCGGAGATTTTCGAGTCCACCAAACGGGGAAGAATGGTGGTCCGGTAGTATCCTCCGATGTTCCAGGCAAATTTCCGACTGGGCGGCTGGGCGGCGGAAAATTCCAGGAAGGCATTGACCATTGGGGTATTCGGAAGGATCTCTCCGTCGATGCGGACGTGCGGTGCGGCAATTCTGGACATGCTGGGGAACGATGTGTCGAAGGTACGGTTGATGCCAGCAATCGTACCATATTTTTCCCCCAGCCAGTCACGGAACGCGAAGCTGGTGAAGTCGGGCATGCGGCGATTCTGGCGCATAAATCCCATCGCAAAGAGCTCTTCTGGAAGTTTTTCAGCCTCGAGGAATTCCTCCCAGAGGGCGATGTCCTTGGGGCGGGATTCGACCTTGGCCAGCTGCGGAAGCGAGAGGAAGGAGGCTTCGGGATCATTCCAGGCCATCCGGAGATAGTTGGTGAAGCCATGGTATTTGATTTCGACATAGCGGGACCAGAGAGCGTCCTCGCTGAGAAGATAGGGCGGAAAGAAGTCAATTTTGTCGTTTTGGGACCGGGGCTCCACCGACCCGGTGAGCATGATGAGGAACGGTACGACCATGGTGATCCCCCCCAGGATGAGAAAGAAATAGATGCTCGCGAAAAGCGAGCGCACCGGGAGGCTGCGGGCGGAGGTGGGTGAGAAAAACATTTTATTTTGCGGTTTTGAATTCCATCCGGCTGAGGCGTTGGAGCTGGATGACGGTGACGCCGATCAGCATGCTGCCGATAATCCAAGCCATGGCGGTTGCGTGTCCCAGGCGCAAGCGGGTGAAGGCTTCGAAGAAAAGCAGGAGGGAAGTGACCTCGGTGGCTCCATTGGGACCGCCTCCGGTCATAATGAGGATATTGGTCGCCCCGTGAAAGGCGGCGGCGATCGCTCCGGTCAGGTTGATGAGGATAAGGCCCTTGAGACCGGGATAAACGATCAGACGGGTCTTTTGGAGGAAGGTGGCTCCATCAATTTCAGCTGCTTCAAATTGCTCGGCGGAGATGGTTTTGAGGGCAGCGAGATAGATGAGGCATCCCGGCCCCACTCCGGCCCAGAACATGGGAAGCACGCAGGAAAGCATGGCGAGGTTGGGGTCATCTGTCCAGGCGCGCCGGGCTTCGAATCCGACGAAGCGCAGCATTTGATTGAGGAAGCCATCGATGCCAAATAATTCCCGCCAGAGAAAGAACACCGCCGTGGCGCTGATGACCGCGGGGAGGTAATAGAGGATGCGGAAGAAAATTTTGTGTTTGGGAATGAGATGGAGGGCGTAGGCCAGCAGGATGGGGAGGGCAAATCCGACGGTGAGGACCCAGGCGGCGTAGTGGGCGGTGGCGACGAGGGAGCGCCAAAAAGTGGCGTCAAAGAGCACGTTGGCGAAATTATCGAGGCCGACAAAGGCGGAGGGCAGCACCAATTGGTAGTCTTGAAAGGCGATGATGGTCCCCCGGGCCAGCGGCAGGTAATGCCAGACGAGAATGAGAAGGAGGGCCGGGGCCAGACAGAGCCAGGGAAGAATGCCGCGGGAGGCGACCGGGCTGGCGGCCATGCGGCCGGCGTCGGCAAAAATGCGGCTGACCCGCCAGCCGACGATGACAAAGGCGATGATAATGGCGATAACGACCCCGAGAGCGACGAGACGGCGGAAGGCCATTTCCTTCGGCGGCACATAACCGATCATGCGCTCATTGGTGCGTTCGACGGCTGTTTTGAGGATGGCGGCGATACGTTCGCGAACCTGCTCAAGTTCTCCCGCTTTCCAGAGCGTGGCGATCTCGTCGCTGATCAGAATCTGGTCGAGCGGATAAGTCATCTCCTGATAGACGAGATTGCAATTGCGGCCATAGGGCTCGGGTTTTCCGTCTTTGAGCGCCTGTTGGAAAGACTCCTCCATGCCCTTGGGGAGCAGAGCTAGATATTGGTCGAAACCATACCTGCGCAGATAGACGGGATTGAGTTGATCGGCCATACCAAGTTCGACCATGGTGTCGATGGAGATGCGCTCGGCTTCCTCGCTGGTGATGAATTTGACATATTCCCAGGCCGCCTGCCTGACGGCCGGATCCTTGATCTGGGAGAAGACCCCCAAGACGCCCGAATTAATCTCCGATCCGCGCAAGCCGGTCGGACCGAGGGGGACCGGTCCAAAGCCAAATTTTTCCGGATCGTAGCGGATGGCGTCTCCGATATAGCCGAAGAACATACCGGTTTTTTGCAACTCTTCGGCGCTGCTTAATCCCCCGGAGCGGGAGACGAGACGCTCGGCCTCGACCAGTTGATAGTAGAACTCGTAGGCGGTCACCGCCTCCGGGGTGTCGAAGGCCGCCCGCCAGGTTCCCGGCTCGGTTTCCACCACCGCTTCGGCTCCGGCAGACCACAGGAAGCTCATGAGATTCCAACTGGCGTTGGCTCCACCGTTGAGATAGAGCGGGCGAATCTTGGGACCGAGGGTTTTGAGCGCCCGGGCGAATTTCACCATCTCGGGCCAGTCTTTGGGTGCGCGCAGAGGCAGTCCGGCCTGTTGGAAGAGCTCGCGGTTAAAAAAGAGACCGGTGAAAAGCAATTTGGTGGGAAGACCATAGAGCCGCCGCTCGTCGTCGGGTCCAAACCGATTCACCACCGGAATAACTTGGGTGGGGATCCGGGAAAGAAGGGCTTCGCGAGCTTCCGGAGATTCTTTTTCCAAAAAATTATTGAGAGGCTCGACCACACCCATGCGGACAAAGGTATCCATGCTGCGAAAATTCATTTGGAGCACGTCGGGGGCGATCCCGCCGGCGATCATCATGACGGTGGTCACCTCGCTGACGACATTCTCCAAACGGATCCCCTCCGCCCGGACGAGGTCGACGGTGGGGTTTTGCCGGAGGAATTCCTGATGGACGCGCAAAGCGGCCACGGCGGTGGGCTCGGTCGCCCCGGGATCGGGCATTCCGATGATGCGAAGAGGGATCTTGCCCCCCTCGGAAGTGTCGGAGGACTGTGCAGGGGCGGCCGAGCCTGCAGAGGCCGAGGCGAGGAGGAGGCCGAGGAAGGAAACGAGGGCCAGCTTGCTGAGAACCTTTTTGCCCAAAAAGTATCTTCCGCTGCAGAAAGGTTCCGCTGGGAAAATACGGGAGGTGTTGTTGGAGAGGACGGGCACGAGGTACAATGGATCAGACGTTACAGGGAGTCTGGGGGCCGAGGGAAGGGGATGCGGGCGGAAAAAAATCATAGCATTTTAGTCGGCAAGGGAACCTTAGGATCTCCGGCCGGCCGGGAAAGGAGAGACCCCTAGATGTTCACGCTGACGGCCGGGGAATCTCGCAGGAAATAGAGGCAACCCACAAGGAAAAACGCAGGAGCCAACATTTACTAACGGGCGGAGCTTTTCTCGGGCTGGCTGGAGTCAGGATCCGGAGTGAGTGTAGGGAGAAAAATCGCCGCGATTGATTCGTGAATATCTGCGCTGGCGACACTGAGAGACTGCAAGTCGAGAGGCGTTTTTTCGTAGGCAATCCGGTGAGCGGGGGAGTGGATTTCCCGGAAACCGGGAGTGAGGTCCGCCGCCTGCTGATAGGTGGTGAGGAAATTAGCCCAGGAGGAAAGGCTTTGTGGAGCCCGATCCATGGGGCCGGTCCAAGGGTGGTCGGTGAGGGAACCGGAAGCGGTCAGTCGTCCATCCGGGGTGAGAAGGAGACGGAGAGCGGGTGATTCTTGGGAGCGGTTCCATTGCATTTGGACGGCTCCTTGGGCATCCCGTGAGAACACGACCTTGCCGGTGATAGCCTGAGCGCCTTGCTGCCATCGGATGGTTCCGAGCTGTGTCGAGATGGCCGTAAAGTCGGTCTCGTGTGGGTGTGTGGCGCAACCTGCTAGTCCCCAACCCACGAAGCAAATCCCGAGCGCGAGCGCAAGCGACTTGCCGGAGGGACGCCTCACCCGCCAGAAGGTTTTTCGAGGTGACCGCCAAACTGAAACCGCATTGCCGAGCAGACTTTTTCCGCCATGGTGTGGTCTTTGCGGGAACGAAAACGGGCAAAGAGTGCGGCGCTGAGCACGTCGCAGTCCACCGCTTCTTCGATCGCGGCCATGATCGTCCAGCGTCCTTCGCCGGAATCCGAGACCCGGCCGGAATAACTCTCCAATGTCGGGTCGCCGGCAAAGGAAATTGCCGCCAGATCGAGCAGCCAGGAACTGATGACACTGCCGCGGCGCCAGACTTCGGACACGTCCGCGAGGTTGACGTCATAGACGTAGTCGTCCCCGATGGGAGCGGTCTCGGCATCGGCCTGACCTTTTTTCAAGCTGGCATTGGCGTTGGCGAGAATGTCGAAGCCTTCTCCGAAGGCGGCCATGATGCCGTATTCGATTCCATTGTGGACCATCTTGACGAAATGGCCGGCACCCGAAGGTCCGCAATGCAGATAGCCTTCTTCCGATGTGCCTCCGAGTTTTTCCCGACCCGGGGTGGGTTCCAGATTGCCTTTGCCGGGAGCGAGAGATTTAAAAATGGGATCGAGGCGTTCGACGGCGGAGGTGTCTCCGCCGATCATCATACAATAGCCGCGTTCGAGTCCCCAGACGCCGCCGCTGGTGCCGACGTCGAGATAATGGATGCCCGCAGGTTTGAAGTGGGTGCTGCGCCGCCGATCATCGCGGAAGTAGGAATTGCCGCCGTCGATCATGGTGTCGTCGCTTGCAAGGTGGGTGGCCAGCTCGTTCACCACGGTGTCGGTGATGGCTGCGGGAACCATGACCCAAACATTGCGGGGCGCGGTGAGTTTTTCGGTCAATTCCTTCGTCGAGGACGCCCCGATCGCACCTTCGGCCACGAGAGATTTCACCGTCTCCGGGTTGGTGTCATAAACGACACATTGATGTCCATCTTTCATGAGCCGCCGAACCATGTTGGCGCCCATCCTGCCGAGACCGATCATTCCGAGTTGCATAGGGTGGGGGGAGTGTGCGCGGAGGGCGGGAATCCGGCAACAAGAATCGAGAGGGAGAGGCCTTTAGGTAGGGTCCGACCTCTGGGCGGACCGCGGGGGGGCGGCCTGCCCGGAGGTCAGGCCCGACCGGGGCGGCAGCATAAACCGCAGCATCTCGCCACCGACTACGAGATGCGCCGCCTCTGGCCGAGCACGTCAGACCGCGAGCGACGCCTGAGCTTCGGCGGTCGGGGGCCAAGGGCTCGCCTTCCCGGCAAACTTGGAATAAACGAAGCGGGTCGAGGTCGACCGATCACGATGCTGGGGCCGGTCAGAAGGTCGTTGTCGGCCCTTGCTGCGGTGTGAAGAGCGGAACCCTGATGATCAGGGAGCCGTGTTGCCAGAGGAGGCAGTGGCTTTCGCCGTCGGCTTCGAGGGCCCTGGTTGGGCGCAGACGGTTAGGAGGCGTCGGAATCGTTTCGACAGGCCCACCACACGCCCCCAATAAGGGCACCGGCGACACCTGCAAAACCAAGAAATGCTGCGAGATCAAACATAAACGCTGCGGAGGCTCCCTGATTTCGCCAGCAAGTCAACAGAAAATCTCTTTCGGCGTATCCAGTTGAACACCAAAAAAATCCTGAAAGACCTGAATGTAAACTTCCTGCTTCATGGGAGCGATCCAATGGAGGTCGCAGGAAGTGGGAGCGATCCAGCGAATTTTTTGGAATTCGTCGGCTCCATCGAGGCGGATGACCGCTTCGGGCTTGATGAGATCGGCGAGCACATAATGTTGTTCCTGGCCGTCGAAGCCCCGCTTTTTTTTGTTCGCGGGGAAGAAGTAGCGATAGGGACCTTTGTGGGAAACAATCTGATAGGTGTCTGGGGTGATTCCGAGTTCTTCCTCGACTTCGCGTTCGGCTGAGGTGATGAGGGATTCTCCTTCTTCGCGGCCGCCTTGGGGGAATTGCCAGCAACCGGCCCGGTCGCTACGCTCACCGAGGAGAATTTCCCCGGCGAGGTTTCGAAGAATGAAGGCGACATTGGGGCGGTAGATCGGCATGGGAAGAGAATGATGAAGTATGAATGATGAAGTATGAAGGGGATTTTTTGGGCGTCGCGTGAGTTCCGGTTTGCGTGCAGAGAAAAAAACTGGGACGTTGAGGGCGAAGTCTTCCTTCATCCCTGAGAGTCTTATGAGCCAAATTAAGAAATCCTTCCCCCGAGCGGTCGTTGCATTTTCGGTCGGGCTGATCGTGTGGACGGCGATGCTGGCGACGGCGGGAGCCCAGACCCCCACGCCGGATCCTGATCCCCCGGAACGTGGAACCTGGACGGCGGAATTGCCGGGCGGCACTTATATCGTCATGTTGTCCGCCATCACCTCGGTCAGTCAGCACGAATATTTGGTTGATGGCGCGGCCCGGGTCACGGAGGTGAATATTAATACCTTGGGTCCGATCGTAGCCCGATTTTATTTTATTGGGCCCAATACTCCACAGACTCCCAATGGGATCGGCCAAAGTGGGATTGATCTGCTGGAGGAAAAGGCTAACGAGGCGAAGGGACTGGTCGGCGGCGATGAGGTCTGGAGCAAGGTCATGAAAAGCTATCCGACCACGACCCATGCCGGCACGGTGGAATATCGGTTGCCCAGTCTCGAAACTTTGGAAAAGCTCTTTAATAGTGTGGAGCGATCCTGGCTCCGCAAGAAGCCGGGAAAATTCAAACCTTGAATCGTTTGATGGTTGCCCACATTTTCCCGCTTCGCTTGATCCCGATCCCTTGAAATATCTGCCCACACACGAATGCGGAGTCTTTGCCGTCTACGGTCACCCCGAAGCGGCCATGCTCACCTATTACGGTCTCTTTGCCCTTCAGCATCGGGGCCAGGAGAGCGCAGGAATCTCGACGGCCAAAGAAGAAAACGGAGTTTTCACCACCCACAAGGACATGGGCCTGGTTTCACAGGTTTTCAATCCAGGTGTTCTCGAGCGCCTGACCGGAACGCGCGCGGTCGGCCATGTCCGCTATTCGACCACGGGGTCGAGCAATGTGAAAAATGCCCAGCCCCTGGTGGTCAATACCTCCCGGGGCCAACTCGCCATTGCCCACAATGGGAACCTGGTCAATGCCGCCTTGCTTCGCGAGGAGTTGGAGGCCAAGGGATCGATTTTTCAAACCACGGCGGACAGCGAGATTATTTTGCATCTCTTGGCGCAACCACGTGGGAATGGGGGCGGGCTTTCCGCTCTCCGCCGGATCGAGGGGGCCTTTTCCGTCGTCTTGATGGGAGAGCGGGAGATTATTGGATTTCGCGATCCTCATGGCTTCCGGCCCCTTTGTTTGGGCCGAAAGGAGGGGGCGTATATTTTGTCTTCGGAGAGTTGTGCCTTCGATCTCATTCAGGCGGAATTTATCCGGGAAATCGAGCCGGGAGAGGTGGTCATCATCGATGGAGACGGGCTTCGCTCTGAGTTTCCTTTTCGTTCCTCACGGAGCGCGTTTTGCATTTTTGAATATGTCTATTTTGCCCGTCCGGACAGTAATATAGGCGGGATCAATGTCAGCAAGGTCCGGGTGGAGATGGGGCGGGAATTGGCCCGCCAGCATCCGGTCGAGGCGGATTTGGTCATCCCGGTGCCGGATTCCGGCATTTATGCAGCCCTTGGGGTCTCCGAAGAGTCTGGGATTCTCTATCATCCGGCCTTTGTGCGTAATCACTACATCGGTCGCACCTTTTTGCAGCCGAGTCAGCAGATTCGGGATTTCCATGTCCGGGTGAAACTGAACTTGCTTAATGAAGTGGTGAAGGACAAGCGGGTCGTGGTGGTGGACGACTCGATCGTGCGGGGCACGACCGCTCGCTCCCGAGTGGTCAATCTTCGCGAAGCCGGGGCCAGCGAAGTGCACATGCGCATCAGTTGCCCCCCCCACAAGCACGCCTGCCACTACGGAATTGATTTTCCCGATCCCAAAGAGCTCCTTGCCAACCAGTACGACCAAGAGCAGATCCGGGAATACCTCGGCGCAGATTCCATCGGGTATCTCGATGTGGCCGGGATGGTGCGGGCGACGCAGCAGGAGGAAAATACTTTTTGCACCGCGTGTTTCACCGGGGACTATCCGGTGCCGTACGACGAGCGTTTTGATAAACATGTCATGGAAAAACGAGCCCACCGGGTCGGATTGTTGGAAAAAGAAGAGCCCCGCTTGTTATGAAGAAAAAAAAGGTTAAGGCCTACGCCCAGGCCGGAGTGGATGTGGACTTGGGAAACTCAGTCAAAAAGGGAATCCAAGCCTTGGTGCATTCCACCCATGGACCTGAGGTTCTCGGGCGCATTGGGGGATTTGGCGGACTCTTCCGGGCAGATTTCAAACGGATGAAAGATCCGATCCTGGTTTCCAGCGTCGATGGCGTCGGCACGAAACTGAAGGTCGCTTTTGCCGCCGACCGCCACGACACCGTCGGGCAGGATTTGGTCAACCATTGCATTGATGACATCGCCGTTCTTGGCGCCCGGCCCTTGTTTTTCCTTGATTACATTGCCTCCGGAGAATTGAAGCCGAAGGTATTCACCAAGTTGCTGCAAGGTTTTGCCAAGGCTTGCAAGGCGGGCGGATGTGCTCTCGTGGGAGGAGAAACCGCGCAAATGCCGGGGATGTATCAGGAGGGCGAATACGATCTGGCGGGTACGATTGTGGGCGTGGTGGACCGGCCGAAAATGCTGGACGGATCCAAAGTGCGCCCAGGCGATGTCCTCATTGGACTGGCCTCAAACGGCCTCCATACCAATGGCTACTCCCTGGCCCGAAAGGTGCTCTTCGACACCATGGGACTGAAAGCCACCTCGAAGCTTCCAGGTCTGAAACTCAACCTTGGGGCGGAGTTGCTGCGGGTGCATAAAAATTATCAACCGCTGATGACCTCGCTGCCGAGCGGACTCTTCCACGCCGCCGCCCACATCACCGGAGGTGGTTTGCTCGACAATCTTCCCCGGGTCCTTCCCGAAGGTTGCCAGGCCCGGATCCGGTTGTCTTCCTGGAAGGTGCCGGCGATTTTTCAAGCGATTGAAAAAGGAGGCCGCGTTGATGGCGAAGAGATGTATCAGGTCTTTAACATGGGGATCGGCATGGTGCTCATCGTGCGGAAAAAGCGCGCCGCCGAGGCGGTCAAACTGACGGGCGGAAAAATCATTGGCGAGATCGCCAAAGGTTCGCAAGACGTGGTTCTGGCCTGACGGTTTTTCCGGTCGGGAGGGCGAGGCTCCTGCCGAGCCACGGAATAAAGAATCGGCTCACCGGGAGGTTCGCCCTCCCGCTTTTTGGTCGGTGTGCTAACCTCTGCGCCATGGGTGAAAACGGGCGCAGGCATCCCGCCCATGGGGTGCATATTGATCTCGCAGTGCCGACGATTGTTTTCCTGACCGTATGCACGAAGGATCGCGCGCGGTGGCTGGCCAGCGAGGAGGCGCATAGCGCGTTGCTGGCGGCATGGGAGGAAGCCAATACCTGGAAGGTCGGGTGTTATGTGCTCATGCCGGATCACTTGCATCTCTTCTGTGCGCCTCAGGCTTTGGATGTTCCACTGGACGGATGGGTGCGTTTTTGGAAAAGCCGCTTTCGAAAGTTGACCTCGGGCAACGAATGGCGCTGGCAATCCCACCATTGGGATACGCGAATGCGGCGACCAGAGAGCTATGCGGAAAAATGGGACTATGTGCGGCAAAATCCAGTGCGGGCGGCGTTGGTGAGAGATGGCGAGGGTTGGCCTTTTCAGGGCGAGCTTCACAAACTGGATTGGTGATTGGGAGGGCGAGGCCGCCGAGCGAAGAAATCAATAGTCGGTTCGCCGGGAGGGCGAGGCTCCTGCCGAGCCATGGATTAGAGAATCGGCTCACCAGGAGGTTCGCCCTCCCGGGTTTTTGGGATGGCATTCGGGCGAAACTTTTCTTGTCCAGACTGCGGCGCAGCCTTGTCACGGCGCGTCTGACCTGCTGGAATCTATGATCGTGAAAAAATTTTGGAAACCCAAGCCAGCATTAGGCATCGGGATTGGTGTCGGGTTGATGGGGGCGGTGGCCCTAGCCCTGCGCTACGGGTTTCGCCGGTCGCCGCGGATGCCGATTCCGGATGAGATTTCTCCGGCGATCTTTGCCACCCGGGTGGCCTCCACTTCGCATGGCGAGATGGTTTATCACGTCTCCGGATCGGGCGATCCGGTGGTCTTTTTGCATGGGATTCACCTCGGGGCTTCTTCCTACGAGTGGTCAAAGGTTTATCCGGCATTTGCTCTCGGCTACGAGGTCATTGCGCCCGATCTGGTGGGGTTTGGAGAATCGGAACGCTCCGACCTCCGGATGGACGCGGCCGACTATGCCGAAAGTTTGGCCGATTTTTTTCTTGAGACCTGTGGAGGGCGGCGTCCCATTATTATTGCCAGCGGGCTGACCGCCGGGATTGCTCTCTTGCTGGCTTCGCGGCACCCCGAACGGGTGGAGCGCTTGATTGTTCTGCTGCCGACCGGCTTGAAGGAAGCCGGAAAATGGCGGGCCCTTGGCATTGGGGCCCTCGCCCGGGTGCCGGGACTCTATCGGTTTGTTTATCGCAATCATCTTTCCAGGGTGCCTTTTTTGCGCGGTTGGCTGACCAAATTTGCTCTGGGAGACCCTGCCCGTCGCACCGAAGAAATGGTCCATATGCTCGCCACCTGCGCCCAACAGCCCGGCGCCGAGCACGCCATTTTGGGATTCTTGCGCGGGCGGTTAGCCTTCGATATCGAATCGCGCCTCGATCGGGTGCTTCAGCCCGTGACCATCCTTTGGCCGGAATGTGCAGCCGGATTTCCGCTTGAGACCGGTCAGGCACTGGCGGATCGCCTCCCGCGCGGGCGGTTGGTCTCATTTCCCAAGTGCGGGATTTTAGCCGCACTGGAAGATCCCGAAGCGGTTAAGTCCCTCCTGGAGGCGGAACTAGATGGAAAGTTTCACTTTGAGAGTGCGGCCTGAATTGCGCGAGTGAGAAAAAGGGGGCGTATCTTTACTTTTACAATTGGGAGAAAGGGACTGGAGAGGAATTGGCGCCGATGCGTTCGTCAACCGGTTGTGCTTGCGGATTGATGATTTGAAAAAAATCCCGAAGCCCGTCAATGGGTGGCTACCGTTGCATAATCAAAACGGGAACACTAAATGACAAAAATAAAGATACGACCCCGTTTCGACCCCGTTTCCCGCGCAACTCACGCTCCGCAGAGAACGATATCCTCGCCCTTGCCGCATGACGAAAGATTTTTGTCCTGCACCCAAAAAGATTTCACTCAATTTTTCAGAATGGTACCTGCCCTTTCTCTGATCTCTCGCGGAGAGGCACCGAATTCCTTGCGGATATCACGGGAGAGTTCGTTCACCCTTTCATAACCTGTCTTTTCCGCAATTTCTGTGACCGACAATTGAGAATAGATGAGGAGCCCTCGTGCCATTTCCAGGCGGAGAGTTTTGATCCGGCGCACCGGCGATATTCGGACGGCTGACAAACTGGCGCGGTGAATGGTTGCGGGGCTGGTCCGCGCCATGGCCGCGAGACTATTGAGCGTGTACGCCCGCCCGAGATTTTGCCGCACCTGATTTTCAATATTCCACCAGAGTTGGCCCAACCAGTTTTCCGGCCTGGCTCCCGCCGAGGGCAGGTCCGGAGGATGACGACAGAGCAGAATCCGGGAAAGAGCCGCATGGCAGCGGAGGGCGCGGCGAGATTCCCCGTCGGAGTTGTCCTGCCAAGCCGCATGAAGATCTGAAAACATCTTCCCGGCCTGCCGCACATCCACCCTTGACACCCTTTGCGAAAAATCTGGTGGAGGCAGGGAGGGAGCATGAAAGACCACGGAATAGAATCGCCAAGGTGCCAGTGAGCAAAATCCTTCGACAGATTCATTCTCGTGGTACCAGAGCATGTCGCCGCGGCGCAGGTGGTATTCGCGGCCATTGCAGCGCTGGCGCACCTCCCCCACAATAACCAGGTGAAGAAGGTGGCCAGGCGGAGAATAGGCGACAAAAGATTGTCCAAGCTCACGGCGTTCCATAAGAGCGACACTGTGGATTTCGGCAATTTCATTGCGGAGAGGTGCCTGGAAAACGGGAGAAGCCACAGGCGAATTGTTTCATTTCTGACAATAATTGCGAACTTTTTTTAGGGAACTGCTAACGACAATAAACGCCTGATCTATTAGTTTTTTCCTATGAAAACGAACAGCCTGTCAAAAAAACAAAACCACAAGAAAGATTGGGAACGGGACGGTTTTTTAATTTTTCCCAAGGTGCTTTCCCCCGACGAATGCGGACAACTGAAGGAGAAAGGCCTGCAAGTTTTGGAAACCCACGCCAAGCCCGGCGCGACCGTTTATGTTGGCTGTGCCGTGGCAAGCCCGGATTTTGCACGCCTGGCCGAACATCCCACCATTGTGAATATTCTGAGGCAGTTGATGCCAGATGGCATCGAGTTTCTGAGTGACAAGCTTGTCTATAAAAAGCCCGGCAAGTCCTTTGCCACTCCCTGGCATGTGGATGCCTGGTATTGGAAAGGCACGCGACCGAAGTTGTCTGTCTGGATTCCCTTTGCGGATACCTGCGCGGACGGAGGCACCTTGACCGTTCTTCCCGGCAGCCATCGCTGTGAGTGGAGTGTTCAGAAAACCAAGCGCGTCGATGGCGGGGAGTTTTCCGAATTTATCGACGAAACGGAACTTAACGGGCAGGACATTCGTGTCTGCGAAATTGAAGCAGGAACCGCGATTATCTTCTCTGACCGTCTGCTGCATGGTTCCACCGCCTCTCAAGGCACCAGAGAGCGCTATGCCATCATTTCCACGTACCATGCACCTGGCAACGAACCTTTCGACCAAAACTTTCTGGCTCGGAAGGTGATCACCTGAAAAAATGCGCGTTCTGGGGAAAGGCCAAGGCAGTGAGGCAGTGGATTCACAAAGGGGTCGACAAAGGGGTCGCGACAAAGGGGTCGTATCTTTACTTTTACAATTGGGAGAAAGGGACTGGAGAAGAGAGAATGCCGCGTGTCGAGTTCGAGCGATCGGAAACGGGCTCAGAGCGCAAAAATCAAAAAGTAGGTCCGCGAGCCATTCGATTTGAAAGCCTGACAGGTCATGCGCAAGCTGACCGAATTTTTGAAATGGCCGCCAAGAAAACCATCTTTTGGGGCGAACTACGCTCTGAGGCCAACCCGAGAAGGCTGTAATTGTGGTTTGAGGGGTTTCCGGGCGGGCAATGGTTTTTGTCCGGGGAAAAGCGACTGTTTTTGAGTGGTGGCTTTCCAGCTATTGCACCCGGAGAGGACTCCCGTATGATCCGTCGATGATTGAGGAACATGATTTTCGTTACGCGATGGAGAGTACCAAGGTGGTGGTGCATCCGGAAAAGGCAATCGAGACCTTTGGTTCGACGAGTTTTCGGTTCCTCCTCGTGAGCGAATTGATGGACGAAGTGAATGCGGTTCGCATTCGCGGCGGGCGGATCGAGGCGGAGCGTCCTCGGATTGTTTCTCCGCACCATTTTCGGAAGATGTTGCTAGAGGGGTTTGGGGATTCGGCCCGGGAGTATGCGGATTGGGTGGAGGAAAACCCTCAAGCCTTCAAAGTGTTGCGGTATGGGTTTCAGTTCAAAAAAACCGATATGGAACAAAATGTCGTCCATGACTCCCTCGAAACCGTGGTGGGCCGGCTCAAGGATGACCTGGCGTCTTGGAATGATCCGACGGCGGCCTTAATCTCCGGAGTCGACGATGCTTGGGAGGTTTGCCTGCTGAAATTCACCATGGATTTGATTCAGCGTTCCTCCGGCGAAAATATGGACGAGTGGAAACGGCGGGGGTTGATTTGACCGCCCCGCGGATTTCGAGTTTTCAGATCGGCCCAAAGTGGCTGCAATGGAGTGACTCGGAAAATCCTTTCGTACCACCAATTTGGCAATGACTCTTTTTCGTGTTCTCGTCATTTTTCTAATGGTGGCAACGATTCTGGGGGGATCGGTGTACTATTCTTACGAACTTTTCTGGAAGCCGAACTTGCCGCCCCCTCCGGGGGAGGTGGAAGCTCCCCCCCTCCCGCCGGCGGATCCGGCCGTGGTGGCCTATGAAAAAGTTCGGGCCGTGGCGGGCCAAGGGGATCGAAAAGTCGAGCGGGTTGCCTTGACGGCGTTTTTGGCCAAATTCTCCGATTCGCCTCAGGCGGTTGAGGCCGCCAATGAATTGGGGTCTCTCAATGCCCGTCGGGTTTTTTCCCCCCGCGAGACCGGCGAGGATCTTCCCTACAAAGTCCAGAAGGGAGATTCTCTCGTCCGGATTGCTTCCAAGTTCAAGACCAACGCGGAATTGATTTACCGGGTCAACAACCTGGAGACGATTAATCTTCAGATTGGCCAAGAACTCCATATCCCGAAGGTCGATATGAGCATGGTGGTGGATCCGAAAGGGAGGACGATCACCTTGTTTGATGGCGGAGCTTTTTTTAAGAAATACCCCATCGTCTCGGAGAAAATGGGTAGGAGTGCGGGGAAGGGAACGACCAAGGTGACGGACAAGCTGGCTTTGCAGGGCTCGGATCGGGTGGCCTTCGGGTCGAAAAACTATGCCGGCTGCGACCGTTGGATTATGTTGGGTCGTCCGGGACTCGTCATCCGAGGTCTGCCGGAAGACGCTGGCGAGACGCCACCAGCGGGAATATTGTTGTCGCCCTCCGATCTCGAGGAGATTTTTCTTCTCGTTTCCCCCGGTGTACCAGTCACGATTGAATAAAAGGACCTCATGAAACTCCAGATTTTAGAATTTGAAAAACCCATCTTCGAACTTGAGCAGAAGTTGGAGGAGATGAAGAAGCATCTCGATGGCCAGGAAATCAATATGGATCCCGAGGTGCAGCGGATTCAGGAAAAAGTCGAATCGACCAAGCGCCAGGTTTACGCCAACCTGACTGCGTGGGAGCGGGTGCAGATCGCGCGGCATACGGCGCGGCCATTTTTCCTTGATTATGTGGCCAAGTCGTTCACGGAATTCGTCGAGTTGAAAGGCGATCGTCTCTATGGTGATGATCCCTCGATGCCTGCCGGATTAGCCAAGATTGACGGCATCGACTGTGTGGTTATCGGTCAGCAAAAAGGGCGGGATGTGAAAGAAAACGTCTATCGCAATTTTGGCAGCCCGCATCCCGAAGGTTACCGGAAGGCGCTGCGGATGATGCGGATGGGCGAAAAATTCAAACTCCCCATCGTCTGTTTGATCGATACGCCTGGAGCCTACCCAGGAGTGGGGGCCGAGGAGCGGCACATCGCCGAGTCGATTGCGGTGAATCTTCGGGAAATGATGGTCTTACGGGTCCCGATTGTCTCGGTCGTGATCGGCGAAGGCGGGTCGGGTGGAGCGCTGGGAATTGGCGTCGCCGACCGGGTCTTGATGTTGGAAAACGCCTATTATTCCGTCATCAGTCCCGAGGGATGTGCGGCCATTCTTTGGAAACACCGGAAACATGCCCCGGAGGCCGCGGCGGCCCTCAAGCTCAATGCTGCCGAATTGCTCAAATTGGAAATTATCGACGGCATCGTGCCGGAACCTCTCGGCGGAGCGCACCGGGGGATCGATGAGGCCGCCGATAATCTCAAAACCGCGATCGCAACCGCTTTGCGGGATCTCGTGAAGTTGCCGACCGACAAGTTGTTGAAGGCCCGCTATGAGAAGTTCCGCCGGATGGGACGAGTGGAAGAAAAATCCTGACCGGATATGAAGCCGGGCCGGTGTCCCCGGCGAGAGGATTCTCGTTCCCTCAGGCGCTGGAAATAAAGGTAACAAAGAGGCTGAAGGAATAAGCCCGCTGGTGCCTTTATTTATTTGCAGTGCCTAAGAGATCGCTTTTCAAGCTGGGCATGACGGGTTTGCTGCCGAACCAAAGACTGAGAAAAGCTTTCTGAAAATTCCGTCCCTGAATGGTTCCCTGAAGTTTGCCGTTATCATAGACGCGGGTCTCGTTTCCTTGAATTTCCACTTTTTCCACGCCGCCCGTTTTTAAGGGGCCGAACATTTTGACAAAGGCGATTTGGTCTTGCGCCAGCCCGTCGTAGGTGAAGGTGACACTATCTTCAAACTGGGCATTCCAGGCCTGGGTGACCTGGCTTTGATTGACGCCTTGGAGAAACGTGAAGTTGAATTGCAAGGGCCCGGAAGAGGCGAGGACGGCTTTTTCTGTGCCCAGTTTCTCCGGCGCATAAAATGAAGCGACGTAGGCCTTGATCGGAATAAAAACCAATTTTACGGAACGGACGCCGGCCCCATTGAGTACCAAGGACTGACCTGAGACGGTGGTTTGGGCGGGGATATTAATTCCTTCGATGGTTTTTGCATCGGTAGGAGCAAGGAAAAACAAGCTGAAGGATAGGGGAAGAACCAATCGTTTGAACATCCCCCGAGGGTAATTGCTGAAGGGAGAGGGGGCAAGCCTCTCCTTCATTCGCGAAGGAAGTTCACCGGGGAAAGATCGAGGGCCTTGGCGGAAGTGGCCGTGGCAAAATTTGGATTTTTCGTTGACAATTTGAGATTAAAGTGGTGAAAAGTGGGGAGTTGTGGCGACAGGTGTCACGCAGCCCCTAAACTCTAATGGAACAGGAACCAACAACGCTCTTCTCGGGAACCTTCGAGCGTTCTATGGACGCAAAGAAGCGTGTGGCCGTGCCTGCGTCCTGGCTGAGCGGCGAAGAGGGGCAGACTTTCTATGTTATTCCTCATCCTACGGAGGGGTATTTGATGGTGATGCCGTTATCGGAATTTAACCGGCAGGAGCAGGCGATCAAAGACTCGCCGGCGGCCCCGGCTGACAAGCGGCGTGCGATTCGACAATTTTTTGGTGAGGCCCACACGACGGCGACGGACAAGCAAGGGCGGATCCTGCTCAACGAGAAGCATTGCGAACGCGCAGGCCTCTCGGGGGAGATTGTTTTTGGAGGAGGCGGTCGTCGTTTTGAAATCTGGAGTCGCGATCGCCATGCCGCCTCCGAACCGGAACGCAACGACGCCCTCGCCCTGGTCGCCGAGATGACCGGAATGTAATTTTATGCTGCCTGAAACCCCATGAAGACCAACTGCTGATGACGAAACGAGGCCGGATGTATTCCTTCGGCTTTCGGGTCGCCAAGGCCTCGGACGGAAAGTCCCACGGCCACGCCACCATCATCCTCCGCCCCCGCAATGCTTATGAACTTCTGGGACTCCGACGACCCCATGCTCCAAACCTTGGAAAAACCTGAAAACGTGCCGACCTATCACACGCCGGTGATGACCGATGAGGTGATGGCTTTGTTGCGTCCCGCTCCGGGGTTGCGGTTTCTGGATGGAACGGCGGGTGGCGGCGGACATTGTGAGACTTTGCTCAAATACGGAGCCGAGGTGGTCGCCTTAGATCAGGACCCGGATGCGATTGCCCAATGTTCGATGCGTTTGGGGCGCTATGCCCGGCGGCTCCGGCTGGTTCAAGGGAATTTCGAAGAAGCGGATCGGATCTTGGACGAACTGGGTCTGGACACTGTCGCGGGCGCCTTGCTCGATGTGGGCGTTTCTTCGCACCAGCTGGATACGGCCTCCCGCGGTTTTGCCATGATGAAGGATGGCCCGCTCGATATGCGGATGAGCCAGGGTCCCATCCGCACGGCTGCGGACATCGTCAATACCGCCGACCGGGCCGAGATCACCCGCATTTTGCGCGAATACGGCGAAGAACCCCGGGCCTCGCATATTGCGGCCCGTCTGATTGCGGCCCGGGAAAAGCGGCCCTTCCAGACGACCTTCGATTTGGTGGCTGCTCTGGATGCCGCCGTCCCGCGTACCGGGCCCCGGCATCCGGCCACCCGGACGTTTCAGGCTTTGCGCATCGCGGTGAACGACGAGTTGGGAGCCCTCACCCGGGGACTGGATGTGGTCAGTAGCCGCCTCGCAGCTGGGGCGCGGTTGGCGGTCATCAGCTTTCATTCCCTCGAGGATCGAATCGTCAAAAATTTCTTCCGCCGCCGCAGTGTCGAATGGATCGACCGGCCGGAATGGCCCGAGCCCCGTCGGAATCCCGAACGCATTTTCCGTCTTCTCACCCCACACCCGATCGATGCGTCGAGCGCAGAGATCTCCGCCAACCCCCGCGCCCGCAGTGGCAAGCTGCGGGTCGTCGAACGCCTGCCCACGCCATGAACCGTCCCTCCAATCGTCGAAACCAGAGCAATCCGATTCATCTGGCTCCCCTCGCCCGATCACTCTTCCTTGCGGTCGTCATAGGGGCCTGCGGACTCTTGTTCGTTTACGTCAAAAACCAACAACATGCCATCGGGGAACAAACCCGCCAGGTCGAACGGGAAATCCGCGAGACGCGGGCGCTCAATGAGGTCTTGCTGGCTCGGATTTTGGCTCTGTCCTCCCGGACGGAATTGCAGCGTAAAGTCGGGAGCCAGCTCATTGCCCTCCAATCCATTCAGGATCATAGCATTGCCCGGTTGACTCCGCCGGCCACGGCGATCGACGACGGCATTTTGCGTACAGCTGCGAACGAGAGGGGGGGACCATGACCCGCCGCAGCCATCGGCGCGCCTTTGTCGTCTGTGGAGTGATGGCGCTGGTTTTTACCGGTTTTTCGGCCAGGCTGATTCACTTACAGGTCACCAAACACGACGAGTATTCGGCCTTGGCGGCGGCCAAACATTCCATTCGTTTGGAGGTGCCTGCGCGTCGGGGCATGATCCTGGATCGCAATGGAGAGATCCTCGCCACGAGCGTGCCGGTTCGCAAGGTCATCATCGATGGCTCGCACGTCAATGACCCCGCCGCCCTGGCGGTTTTGGCTTCCCCGTACCTGGGGATTTCGGTGGAGAAGCTGCGGGAAGAACTGAAAACCGAGAGCAAATACAAGGTGCTCGTTGCCGAACTGGCTGAGGAAAAATTCCTCAAACTGGGCAAGGCAATGCAGGACCATTCCCTCCGCGGTCTCTATTTTCATCCCAACAGTGTGCGCACCTATCCGAATGGCCGCATGCTGAGCCATGTCCTCGGCTTCCTTGCCCGCAAGGATCCGAACGATGAGCATCTGGTCGGCGTGGAAGGGATCGAACGCCAGTTCGAGACGGCCCTTCGGGGCGAGGATGGATTTCGCCATATCGAGCGCGATCGGACCGGACGGGAAATCGTGATTTACCGGGGGCAGGAACAACCGGCCAAAGACGGGCAGACTGTTCAGCTCACGATTGACATGGGGTTGCAGGCCATTCTAGAAAACGAACTCGACAACACCTTTCGCGATGCCCGGCCCGCCAGCGTGGTCGGGGTGATCGTGGAACCGAAGTCTGGCGAGATTCTCGCCATGGCCAGCCGCCCGGATTTTGACCTTAATGACATTAACTCGGCCGAACCCGAGGGAATGAAAAACCGAGCCATCATGGATATGCTGGAGCCGGGATCGATCTTCAAAATTGTCGTCGCTTCGGCAGCGTTGAGCGAGAAAGTCGTCAACGACCGGAGTCTGGTCTACTGCGAAAATGGCCGCTTTGCCTACGGCGGGCGGACCCTCCATGACCACCACGGCTACGGGAATCTGGACGTGCATGACATTCTCATGAAGTCGTCCAACATCGGCTCGGCCAAACTGGGGCTCATGTTGGGGGAGGGACGCTTCTATGAATATGTGCGCCGCTTCGGATTTGGTGAGCGTACCGGAGTGGATTTGCCCGGAGAGATCCGGGGACTGGTTCCTCCGCCGGCCCATTGGGACAAACTCACCATCACTCGGATGCCGATGGGCCACGCGGTGGCGGTCACTGCGCTCCAGGCCACCATGGCAATGGCGGTGATCGCCAATGGAGGTGATTTGATGCGGCCGAAAATTCTCAGATCCATTTGCGATTCGGAGGGACATCTGATTAAAAAAAGTAAGTCCGAGATCGTTCGCCGGGTCGTTCCGGAAGCCTGCGCGCGTTTTGTCGGCGACGCGCTCACCAGCGTAGTTAGTGATCGAGGCACCGCCATTCTTGCCAGCGTCAATGGATACTCGGTTGCCGGCAAGACCGGGACCGCGCAAAAATTGAACCCCAAGGGCGGATACTTGAAGGACCGCTATGTGGTCTCCTTTGTCGGCTACATGCCGGCTGAGGACCCTCGCTTCGTCTGCCTGATCATGGTGGATGATGCGAAGCTCTCGGCCAATTTGAACTACGGGGGACTCGTCGCCGCACCCGTGTTTTCCCGGGTGGCGGAAAAAGCAGCCCGTTATTTGGATCTCGTACCTTCCCCGCGGGCCGAAGCTGTTTCGCCCGTGGCCATGGGAAAAAACCCGACCGGAGGATTCCGCCAATGAGGGTGCCGCTTTCTCAACTTCTGGCTTCGACCTCTGTGGTGGAAACCGGTGTCGACCCGCAAATGCAGGTCGAATCACTTTGTTATGATTCGCGCCGGGTCACCCCGGGCGCGTTATTTTTTGCTCTCCGTGGAGCCAAGGCCGAGGGTTCTCAATTTGTCGCGCAGGCCGCCGAACTAGGGGCGATTGCGATCGTCTCTGACGCTGCCTCGTCGGCCTGCGCGCTTCCTCACATCCAAGTTCCCCAGGCCCGCATTGCGATGGCAGATATGGCCTGTTCCTTCCATGGTCAGCCGGCCGAGGCCCTCAAAGTCATGGGAGTGACCGGGACCAACGGAAAAACCACCACGGCTTTTTTGGTCAAACACCTGCTTGATGCGGATCAGAAGCGCTGTGGATTGTTGGGCACGGTCAAGTATTGCATCGGGGACGAAGAAATTGAAGCTCCCCGGACGACCCCGGAGTCGGCAGATTTGCAAGACCTCCTCGCTCAGATGGTTGCTGCGGGCAGCAAAGCCGCTGCGGTGGAAGTGTCCAGCCACGCTTTGGCACAACACCGGGTTCGTGGCATTGGCTTCGACACCGCCGTCTTCACCAATCTGACCCAGGACCACCTCGATTATCACAAATCGATGGACGCCTATTTCGACGCCAAAGCGAGTCTCTTCGAGGGGCTCCGGACCGGGACGAAAAAGAAAGCCCGTGCCATCGTCAATGTCGATGACCGCTATGGCCGCTTCCTCTGTGATCGCTTGGTCCGCAAGGTGCCGGTCCTGACCTATGGCCGGGGACCAGAATGTGATTTTCGGGCTACTGATTTGAAATTTGATGCGGGCGGAACCACCTTCCATCTGGCCGGAAAGGGCCGCAGCTATTTGGTGCGTACCCCGCTCATCGGGGTCTTCAATGTTTATAATGCCGTGGCCGCGCTGGCGGCAGTTTCCGCCATGGGGATGGAATTGCGGGCAGCAGTGGCGGCCTTGGCCAAAGCACCTCAAGTTCCCGGCCGCCTCGAACGCGTCCCCGCGAGACGGAGTTTCCAAGTCTATGTCGATTACGCCCACACGGACGACGCCCTTCGCAATGTCCTCCGGACTTTGAGCGAGCTTAAACCAGCCCGCATCCTCACCGTCTTTGGCTGTGGCGGCGATCGAGATGCGGCCAAACGGCCCCTCATGGCGGCCGCCGCAGAGGAATTTTCTGATTGGTGTATTGTCACTTCCGACAACCCGCGTTCCGAGGACCCGCAGCGGATTCTGGCGGGAATTGAAAAAGGATTTCGTCGCAACCGGCATGAGCAAATCGTGGATCGGGCCGCCGCCATTCATCGGGCGGTGGAACGGGCCGGACCGGGCGACATCGTTCTCATTGCTGGCAAGGGGCACGAGACCACTCAGGAATCGGCGACTGGCAAAACGCCCTTTGACGACGTGGTCGTGGCCCGCCGGGCCATTGGGGCCAAACTTGTTGAGGTGGACGAGGAATGAACGCGCTTTCCCTTCAGGAAGTCGGCGAAATGTGCGGAGGTTCGGTTCTCGGCGATGCCCGTCCGCTCATTCGTACCATTTCCAAAGACACCCGCACCCTTCAGGCCGGAGATTTATATCTGGCCTTGCGGGGTCCCCAACACGATGGCAATGCTCATGCGGCCAAAGCGATCGAAGGCGGGGCGGCGGCGGTATTGATTGACGATCCCTCCGTCCTGGACCGCTTGCCGAAAGGATTTTCCGCCATTGTGGTGCCGGATGCACTCGTGGCCTTGCAGCGATTGGCCGCCTCCTGGCGGGACCGGCTCGAGCTCAAGGTTGTTGGCATCACCGGAAGCAGCGGCAAGACCAGCACGAAGGAATTCGCCGCCGCAGTTCTTTCCGCCCGCTACCAAGTGGTGAAAACCGCCGGCAATCTCAATAATCACATCGGAGTGCCGCTCTCGATTTTGCAAGCGTCCACCTCGGACGATGCCGCCGTCTGGGAGATTGGGATGAATCATCCGGGGGAAATTGCTCCCTTGGCCGCGCTGGTCCGACCGGATTTTGCCATCATCACGAATATTGGGGTGGCCCATTTGGAACACATGGGGTCCCGGGAAGCGATTGCTGATGAAAAAAGCGCCTTGGTCGAAGCGGTGTCCGCCGAAGGTGTGGTCGTCCTGCCGGCTGAAGACGAATTTGTGGATCGTCTGGCCGCTCGCACCCGGGCCCAGGTGATCCGCGTCGGATTTTCCCAGGGAGCGGTGACCGCTTCCGAGATTCACATGACGGCCGACGGCTGCCGGTTTCTCCTGCACGCCGACGGAGAGACGCTCGCCGCGCGCTTGGCCGTTCCCGGCCGCCACATGGTGGCTAATGCTTTGCTGGCCGTTGCTGTTGGACTGGAATTGGGCGTTAGCTTAGAAGAATGCGGAGAAGCCTTGGCGACGGTTCGCCTCACCGGCGGGCGGCTGGCCCGACGTCAAATCCGAGGCATCACCGTGTGGGATGATACCTACAATGCCAATCCAGATTCGATGGAAGCCGCTTTGCAGACCTTGGGCGCTTTGCCTGCCGGTGGCCGTCGTATTGCGGTGCTCGGAGCCATGGGCGAATTGGGTTCCCATGCCGGGGAAGGCTACCGTCGCGTCGGCCGGGCGGCCGCGCAATCTGCTCACACCCTCATCGCGGTGGGCGCAGAGACCGGAGCTCTCCATGAATCCGCCCGCGAAGCCGGTCTCGATGAGGCTCACCTCGTCGGAGACGTGGAGGAGGCGGCGGACCTGCTCCGCTCCCTGGCCCGCGAAGGCGATGTCGTCCTGGTCAAAGGCAGTCGCGGAGCAGCCATGGAGCGCGTAATCAAAACTTTCGAAAACTAATGTTGTACTACCTTTATCAACTTTCCGGTTGGGCTCAAAGCCATGGATTTGATACGGAATTTTTCAAGGTTTTTAATGTCTTTAAATACCTCACCTTTCGCTCGATTTGTGCAGCGGCAACCGCTTTTTTGATCTCGATTGTTTTTGGCAATCTCGTTATCCGTAAATTGATCTCTCTCAAGTTCGGACAACCGATCCGGTCGAAGGAAGAGGTCCATAAGTTGTTCGAGTTGCATGGATCGAAAAAAGGGACCCCCACGATGGGCGGGATCTTGATCATCGGGGCAATTTTGATTTCCGTTTTGCTCTGGGCCCGTCCAGACAATCCCTTCGTTTGGCTCGTCCTCTTTAGCACCTTGTTTTTGGGAGCGATTGGATTTTACGACGATTGGTTGAAAGTGACCAAGAAGGACTCCAAGGGGATCAGCAGCCGGTTGAAATTTGGACTCCAATGTGTGCTCGCGGGGATCTTCACCACGTTCTTTCTGACCAATCCGGAACTCTCCAATCTGGCGCAGAAACTCTATATTCCCTTCTTCAAAGACCCGCTGGTCGTGAGCCTGGGGGGGTTCACTTATATCTTCTATTTATTAGTCATCGTGGGGACGTCCAATGCGGTCAACTTGACCGACGGGCTCGACGGGTTGGCTACGGGATGCACGGCTACGGTGGCGGCGGCTTATGCGGCTTTGGCGTATCTGGCCGGCAACAGTAAAGCGGCCGCCTATTTGCAAATTCCTTATGTGGTTTTTTCCGATGAATTGGCCGTGGTCTGCGCCGCGTTGCTCGGAGCCTGTCTCGGGTTTCTTTGGTGGAATGCCTACCCGGCCCGTGTCTTCATGGGCGATACCGGGTCCCTCGCCATCGGGGGAATGCTGGGAGCCGTGGCCATTTGCTGCAAACAGGAAGTGTTACTCGTCATCGTCGGAGGGGTCTTTGTCATCGAGGCCTTGTCGGTGATTCTTCAGGTCGCCAGTTTCAAACTCACCGGACGGCGGATTATCAAGATGGCACCGATTCATCATCATTTTGAACTCAGTGGTTGGAAGGAAAATACCGTCATTGTCCGCTTTTGGATCATGTCATTGCTTTTTGCGCTCCTCGGCCTCGCCACCCTGAAACTTCGATGATTTATTCTGGAAAAAATGCCGTCGTTTTGGGGCTGGGTCACAGCGGGGAAGCCGCCGCGTTGTTGCTCCGCGAAGAAGGAGCCCAGGTGACCATTTGCGAGAGTCGGGATGATGCCGCTCTCCGCGCAAAAGCGGCCCGCCTCGAAGCTCTCGGGATCACGACGCGATTTGGCGACGAGGCCGAGAACGATCCCGCAAACTATGATGTTTGTGTCCTCAGTCCCGGCATCGACCCGGTCGTGTCTTTGGTGCAAAACGTGGTCCGCAAAAATATTCCAATCATCGGAGAACTTGAACTCGCTTTTAAAGAATGTTCCTGCCCGGTGGTGGCGATTACTGGGAGCAATGGCAAGACGACGACGACGGAGTTGACCACCGCGATGTTGGCCGGTTCGGGGGTGCGGACGGCGGCGAGCGGCAACATCGGGATTCCTTTTGCCACCATGGTGCACCAGAGCAATGAGCTCGATGTGATCGTGTTGGAAGTGAGTTCCTTTCAACTCGAAAGCACCAGCACCTTCCGGCCTCATGTGGCGGTGTGGCTGAATCTCAGCCCCAATCACCTCGATCGCTATCGCGATATGAAAGAATATCGCGATGCCAAGTTGCGGATTTTCCGACGTCAGACAGAAGAAGATTTTGCCGTCGTCAATGCCCAGGAGGATCTCCCACCCATGGCGGCCCGGCGGATTACGTTTAGTGCCGCGACCGATGAGGCGGATTTCACCCTTCGCGGCACCGTGATTCACTTCCGGGGCGAACCCGTCCTCGACCAATCGAAAATCCAATTGCAGGGACTGCATAATGCGGAAAACCTCATGGCGGCCCTTGGCGTTGGGGTCGCCCTCGGCGCGGACTTGGAACGGATGGCCGCCGCCGTGGCCGATTACCACGCCCCGGCCCATCGCTGCGAATTTGTTCGGGAACGCGCCGGAGTGCGCTGGGTCAATGATTCTAAGGCGACGAATCTTGATGCGCTGGAAAAAGCGATCCGATCGCAAGATCGTCCTTTGGTCCTAGTCGCTGGGGGCAAGGACAAAGGCTTGGGTTTCGAGTCCATGGCTCTGATTGTGCAGCAACGCGTGCGCGAGGTGGTGTTGATCGGAGAAATGAAGGATCAGATTCTCAAAGCCTGGTCCTGTGCAGGCTTGACCATTCACTTGGTTGACACGCTGGAAGAGGCGGTCACAATCGCCGCCGACGTCGCCCGCACCGGCGAGACGGTCTTGTTTTCCCCCGGGACCTCGTCATTCGATATGTTTCGCAACTATGGCGAACGAGGAACTCTTTTTAAGGAATTTGTTAATGCTCTCCCGGTCCCCGGTCTGGAGGCCCCGGACTCCTCACCCCAAAACGCCACAAAAAACCAAAAGATATGAAAATAAAAAAAGTCGTAAGAATGCCGCTTCGACGCACCCCCGCGACCGGGAAGAGTCGCCGTACCCCAAAGCTTCGGGCTCGAGCCGCTACGGCCGATGCAGAGGAAGAAGATTATGAAAGCGGAGAAGAGCCGAATATGCGCTTTTCGCACGCCCTCATTGTCGTGCTCATCCTTCACCTCATCGCCGTCGGCGGGGTCTTTGCTTTCAATTGGATGAAAGCTCGCCAAGGCGAAAAAGTGGGTTCCTCGGCCTTGACCGCGACCTCCGGAGGAACGGAAGCTCCCGCTCCGGTGGTGACCGCAAAGTCCTCGGCTCCGACGACCGATGTTGCCAACGGGACGGAACGCAACCACACGGTGACCGCAGGAGATACACTCACCCGAGTGGCGGCTAATTATGGCGTCACCATTCCCGCCATCGAAGCCGCCAATGGGATCGATAATTACTCCATGATCCGGGTCGGCCAGGTCCTGAAGATTCCCGACGCCGGGACAGCCCCAGCGAAGGCGACCACATCGACTCCCGCATCTGAGACAAAGACGGTGGCGAATTCCGCTCCGGCCAAGACGAGTACACCGAACTCAGGGCAGACGGCTTTCCTTGCGACCCAGCCGGAAGTCAAGAAAGCGGTCATTGCCGCCGTGCCCACGGACCGGGTGGTGGCCAAAGCCGTGGCCGCTCGGGCGGAAACGACTGACTCCAGCGCGACCACTTCGTCCAGTGCGACCGCTTACGAAGTGGTTAAAGGAGATAATCCCTACAGCATCGCAAAGAAATTCCACGTCAGTTACAACAAGCTAATTGAAGTCAATGGAATCACCGATCCGACCAAGATCCAAATTGGGCAAAAACTAAAGATTCCTGCAAAATGATTACAGGCGGGCGGGGCCGGGTCCCCGCCTGCGTTTCCGCGCCCCATGCATCGTAACGCCATCTTTATCCTTCTCCTTTCCGTGGCCGGCTTGACCGCACTGGGAGTGGTGATGCTTTTCAGCACCAGCGCTTTTGCGCAGGAAAGTCATGGCGATATTTATTTCTTTGTCAAACGCCAGGTGGCCTGGCTGGGGGTGGCAGGCGTGGGTGCAATCGTGGCGGGATGTATTGATTATAATTGGTGGAAGAAAGGCTGGTGGTTGTTTTTTGCCGGTGCCGTCGTGCTCCTGATCCTCTGTTTTGTTCCTCACTTTGGAATGCGGATCAACGGTTCGAGCCGTTGGGTGCATTTCGGCCCGATTACTTTTCAACCCAGCGAGTTGGCCAAAATTGCCGCGCTTTTCTTTGTCGCCTGGTGGTATGACAAATATGACAAAAAGGTGGGCACGCTTTGGCGGGGACTGGTCCTTCCTTTGGGGATTTTGGGGGCTTTGATCGTCCCGATCCTCTGCGAGGTCGATCTGGGAACCAGTGCCCTCATTGGGGTGACTTCGTTAACAGTGATGTTTTTGGGCGGAGCCAGTCTGCGGTGGTTGTTCGTCATGGCATTGAGTGGGCTGGCGGCGGTTGGCTTTCTTGTCACCCAGATTGATGAACGCATGGGACGCTTGCTGGCTTTTATGGATCCGGAAAAATACAGTCTGGGCGAGGGGTTGCAGCAATTGCAGGCCTTGATCGCTTTTGGTTCCGGGGGCTTGGATGGCCTCGGCCTGGGCGACGGTCGGCAGAAATTTCTCTACCTGCCCTATGCCCACACCGACTTTATTTTTCCCATGATCGGGGAGGAATTGGGTCTGCGGCTGACGTTGTTGACCGTCTTGGGATATCTTCTGATTTGTCTGTGTGGGATCATTGTGGCGGCCAACTCCCGGGATCGTTTTGGGATGTTGCTGGGCTTCGGGTGCGTGATGATGATTAGCCTCCAGGCGGTCGTGAATATTGCCGTGACCACCTCGCTCATGCCCAACAAGGGCATGCCGCTTCCCTTTATCAGTTTTGGTGGTTCCAATCTGGCTGTTTGCTATTTTATGATCGGCATTCTTGTGAATATTTACCGCCACGGAAACCCTCTGACTGTTCCAGTATCCCCGAATTTGCGGATGATGCGGACCTCTTGCAAACTATGACGACGCCCGCATTTCGTGCCGTCATTGCCTGCGGAGGCACTGGGGGACATCTCTTCCCGGGCCTGGCCGTGGCGGAAGCCCTCAAGGCCCGTGGTCATGAGGTCATGCTCTTTGTTTCCGAAAAAGAAATCGACACCATCGCCCTTAAGGCGCATCCGGATTTCCGGGCGGAAAAGTTGCCTTCGATTGGGATGCCGGCAGTGCTTTCTCCGGCTTTTATTCGGTTTTTGCGTCGGTCCTGGGAGAGTTTCGGCACCTGCCGTCGCAGCTATCATAAGTTTCGCCCGGCCGTCGTTTTAGGCATGGGAGGATTCACCTCGACGGCACCGATTCTGGCTGGCCGCCTGCGGGGGTTGCCGACCTTTATTCATGAATCGAATGCCATTCCCGGCCGGGCCAACAAGCTGACGGCCCGATTCGCCACCCGGATTTTGTTGGGATTTTCCACCTGCGAGAAGCATTTCCCCAACCGCGATTGTGTGGTCACGGGAACCCCGGTGCGTCAGAATTTGGGGGCCCCGCTCGACCGCCTCGCGGCGCTGGCCAATTTTCGACTCGATCCGGACCGCAAGACCCTCTTGGTCATGGGAGGGAGTCAAGGGGCGTCCGGCCTCAATCAGATTCTCTTTAAATGCGCACCGCTGCTCGGTCGCGAGCCACTTCAGATCATTCATTTGACCGGCGACCGCGATGACCGGTTGGCGGCAGCTAATTATCAGAGGGAAAATATTCCCCATTACGTGGCCCCCTTTCATCATCGGATGGAAGAGGTGCTTTCCGCCGCGGACTTGGTGGTCTCGCGGGCGGGTGCGGCCAGCTTGAGCGAGTTATCGCAATTTGGCTTGGCCTCGATCTTGGTTCCCTATCCCTTTGCGACCGATGACCACCAGACCGACAACGCGCAGGTCTTCGTCCAGGCCGGCGCGGCCGAACTCCAGCGCGAACCCGACGTTGTTCCCGACGCCTTTGCCGCCCTGATTGCGAACCTCATGGCGAACGAGCCCCGACGCCAGGAAATGGCGGCGGCCGCCCGGGCCATTTTACCCCGGGCAGCAGCCGAGAATGTGGCCAATGAGATCGAAGCCACCGTCCAGAAAGGGACCCGCCCATGACCACGGCGGAACTGACAGAATTTTTTTTGGGCCCTCCCCGGCGCATCCACCTCATCGGAGTGGCGGGATCGGGGATGAGCGGGCTGGCCGGATTGGCCGTCGCGCTCGGGCACATCGTGAGCGGTTCTGATCGGGTCGATACGGAGGAAGTGGTCCGCTTGCAAAAAAAGGGACTGAAGTTTCAAATCCCGCACGCTGCCGAGGAGGTGGAGGAAGTGGATTTGGTTATTTATTCGTCCGCGATTAAGCCGGGGAACATTGCCTTTGATGAAGCCCGGCGTTTGGGACGCCCTCTGGCCCACCGGGCCGAGGCTCTCGCCGCGATCATGAAGGCCAAGAAGGGCATCGTCATTAGCGGCACCCACGGAAAAACGACCACTTCCGCGATGACCGCACATGTTCTCCGCTCCGGCGGGCTGAAGCCGTCCCACTATGTCGGAGCGGAGATTCCGATTTTGGGAACCAATGCTCGGTGGGATTCCGAAGGTGAGTCTTTCGTCGCGGAGGGCGATGAAAGCGATGGGACCTTGGTAAATTACCATCCGGAGCATGCCATCGTGCTCAATATCGAGCCCGAGCATTTGGATTTTTACAAAGATCTGGATGCCATTGACGCGGTCTTTTCGCAGTTGATTTCCCAAACCGAGGGAAAGGTCATTTATTGTGGAGACGACGTCGGGGCTCGCCGGGTGTGTGCCGCCCATCCCCGCGCCCTCAGCTATGGAGCGGGTCCGGATTGCAACTATCGGTTGACGGATTTGGTCACCGAGGATTTTCAAGCCCGTTTCACCGTGTGGCACGGGGCCGACCAACTGGGACAAATTTCTCTGGGAATCCCCGGGGCTCATAATGCGATGAACGCGTTGGCGGTCGTCGCGTTAGCCAGCGAGATCGGGATGCCTTTTGAACAGATTGCGCCCGCCCTGGCAGAATTCCGCGGGGCCCGGCGCCGGTTTGAGATTCGTCATCAATCCGCGCGTAATCTGCTCGTGGACGACTACGGGCATCATCCCACCGAAATTGCCGCCACCATTGCCACGGCTCGCACCGGCGGCTGGAAACGGGTCCTGGTCATGTTCCAACCGCATCGCTACAGCCGGACGAAGGCGCTGGCGGATAATTTTGGAAAAGCCTTTCGCGAGGCGGATATGGTTTTTGTCGGCGATGTCTATCCGGCTGGCGAAGCCGCCCTTCCGGGTGTTTCGGGGGTTACCGTGGTCGAGGCCATGCAGGCGCATGGTCATGAGGCGGCCTTCACCCATCCGGACATTTTTACCATCCATCGGGCGGTGGGAGCGGCCATGCGCGATGGGGATTTGGTCCTGAGTTTGGGCGCGGGAAATATTCACGAAGCGGAAGCCCGCTTGCGGACTGATCTCGTCCTACGCGATAAACTCCTGGAGGTTATGGGGCCCGGCACGATCCGGCTGCACGAACCCCTCTCCCGCCATACCACCATGCGGGTGGGCGGGCCGGCGCGCTTTTGGGCCGAGCCCGAAACGGAAGAAGGTTTTGCCGACCTTGTTTGTCATTGCGCGGACCGGGAACTTCCTCTCCTCGTTATCGGGCGGGGATCGAACCTCTTGGTGCGCGATGGCGGCATCCCCGGGGTGGTGGTTCATTTGAAAAAAGGAGAATTTGCCCGCCATGAAGTGGTGGGCGATGAGATCACCGCCGGGGTCGGACTGAAACTTAAACAAATCACCGCCATTGCCCGGAAGGCCGGGTTGGGCGGCTTCGAGTGGATGGAGGGCATCCCCGGAAACCTCGGTGGAAGTCTGCGCATGAATGCCGGCGCGATGGGTCTGGAGACCTTTGGGCAGGTCCTCCGGGTCCGTTCTTGCGATGAAGATGGAAATATTCTTACCCAGACTCCGGCCGAGATGGAGATCCGCTACCGCGACGTGCCGACCTTGCGGCAGAACTACGCTCTCTCGGCCACCCTCAAGGGGACTCCCGCCAGCGAGGGAGAGATCGCTGAACGCTTGGCCCAGAGTGACTCGAAACGCCGCCAGTCGCAGCCGATCGCAGCCAGCGCAGGATGTATTTTTAAAAACCCGCAGCAAATTTCCGCCGGACAATTAATCGACGAACTGGGGCTGAAAAATCTTTCCGTCGGGCGGGCTCGGGTCTCGGAGGTGCATGGCAATTTCATCGTCAATGACGGGGGAGCCACGGCCAGGGAAATTTTGGCCCTCATTGGGGAGATTCAAGCCGCCGCGGCCAAGAATCGCGGCATCATCCTGGAAACCGAAGTGCAAATTGTGGGAGAAGATTTATGAGTGAAGAAATTTCCATCAAAGGGATGCCCATTGCGGTGCTCATGGGCGGACCGGGGGTAGAGCGTGAGGTCTCGCTGAATTCCGGCCGGGCGGTCGCGGGAGCGCTCCGCGCCGGTGGAGCCGAGGTCACCGAAGTGGACGTTCCAGGACCGGATTTTGTGGTCCCCGCCGGCACCGCCCTAGCCTACAATATGATCCATGGCACCTTCGGCGAAGATGGCCAGATTCAGAAGATTCTTCAGGATCGGGGTGTTCCTTACACCGGGGAAGGGGTGGAAGGGAGCCGAGTGGCCTTTGATAAAATTCTCAGTAAAAAGCAGTTCGCCGCCGCCGACCTTCCCACCGCGGCGTGGCAGGTTCTTCGCCTTGGGGAAGAGTGCACCTTTGCGCCTCCCTGTGTGGTCAAAGCGCCCCGGCAGGGTTCCAGCATCGGCGTGCATATCGTGCGGAGCCGCGAGGCTCTCGCGGTCGCCTTGACCGATTGCTTCCAATTTGGCGACGAAGTTTTGGTCGAGGAGTATTTCGTCGGACGGGAACTGACGGTGGGAATTCTCGGCAGCAGGGCGCTTCCGATCATTGAAATTGTGCCGCAGGACGGGATTTACGATTACCAACATAAGTACACCAAAGGCACGACGACCTACTTTGTCCCGGCCGAGATCGGAGATGAGGCCACCCGCCAGGTTCAGGAAGTTTCCCTGGCGGCTCATCGGGCCCTCGGACTGGAAATTTATTCCCGGGTCGATGTTCTCCTCGCGCCGGACGGGCGATTGAATATCATGGAGATCAACACCATTCCCGGAATGACGGAAACCAGCCTCCTCCCCAAGGCCGCGGCCGTCGTCGGATTGGATTTCCCCGCACTCTGTGCGCGGATTGCCAGCTTGTCTTTACAACGATTTCCCAAGAACTAAATGCCCACCCGTCCTCCAGTGCGAAAAATCAACCGCCGTGCGTGTCGGCCGTCGTCCCGCGACCATTTGCTCGACGTTCGCATCCGTACTTCGACCGCTCGGCACCGCCGGAACGAAAAAGTGGGCGGCTGGATTTGGACCCTCCTGGTCGTAGTCGGTCTAGGGGCGGGCATCTTTTTTGGGGCTCGTGCCGCCTTGGACCGGTTCTTCTTTGAGAATACCGAATACACCCTCCGCCGAATCACCTTGGATCTGGATCGTGCGCTCACCCGGGAAGAGGCCTTGGACGCTTCTGGATTGCACGAGGGAGGAAACATTTTTTCCGTCGATCTGGCGAAAGTGAAAACCGCCTTGCTGAAGTTTCCCCAGGTGGAATTTGTCCGGGTCGAACGCGAACTGCCGGATCATCTTTCCATCAAATTGACCGCCCGCAAGCCGGTCGCTTGGGTGGCACCGCCGGGGGAAACCGGAGATCCTTCCGCCTCCGAGAAATCGCTTTTGGTCGATGCCAGCGGATTTCTCATGCACCCTTTGCATGTCCTTCCGGAGTATTTTCATCTTCCGTCCATCTATGGGGCACAAAGTGACAACATTAGCGCGGGAGACCTCCTCCCAGGCGAGGACTTGCGTCTGGCCCTGGCCCTGATCGACAAGGTTTCCCGCACTCCGGAAAGCCTGTTGCGAATCCGGACCTTGGATATTTCCCGCGGCTATTGCATCGAAGTGGTCAGCGACCGCAATGCCCACATTATTTTTGACGCCGAGGACCTTGAGGGACAACTCAATCGCCTTCAACAATTGCTGGCCCATTGCGAAGAATCCAGCCGAACTCTTAACACCGTCAACCTGATGGTGAAACGAAACGCTCCGGTGACCTTTGTGGTCGCAGCGGCACCGGGGAATGACGCTGGAAACAATGCCGGTGGGCGGAAGGAAGGATACTAATGAAACGTCAGGATATTTTTGTCGGCGTGGAGGTGGGCACCACCAAGGTCTGCGCCGTGGTGGGCGAAAGCGGTCGCGATGGAACCCTGCGCATTCTTGGCATTGGGATGGCTCCGTCCCGGGGCGTCCGCAAGGGCGAGATTGTCGATCTGGCTATTGCCACGGAATGCGTTCATGACGCCCTCGCCGATGCCGAAACCAATAGCGATGCGGAGATTGTCAGTGTCTCCGTGGCGGTGACCGGTGGTCATGTGCGCAGTTTTAATAGCCGGGGCGAAATTATTATTCCCGACGACCGGTTCGAGATTGACGAGGAAGATGTCAATGAGGTCGCCATCAAAGCACGTGAAGTCAACATCCCCGCCGGAAACCATTTTCTTCATTCGATTATCCAACACTACTTTGTTGATGGACAGGCGGGAGTGCTTAATCCGGTGGGGTTAATGGGGCGTAAGGTCGAAGCGGATTTCCATATCATTCATGGCGTCAAAACCCGCCTGCAAAATACTCTCCGAAGCATTCGCGAGAATAACATCGAAATCGAAGAGGTGGTGGCCAATTCTCTCGCCTCGGCCCAGGCGGCCCTTGATGAACACCAGAAGGAGTTAGGGGCCATTGTCATCGACATCGGGGGCGGGGTCACAGACTACATTGTTTTTGAAGGAGGCGTCGTACGCTACAGCGGCGTCCTGGCAGTGGGGGGAGACCATGTTAGTAACGATATTTCCATGGGATTGCGGATTCCGCTCAGCCGGGCGGAACGACTCAAATGTGAGGAAGGTTCCGCCAAAATTGGGTCAGGTTCCCCGGGAGCAAAAATCGTCTTGAAAAATGACGCTGGTTTTTCCGGCAAGGAGATTGAGCGGGAGATGCTCAACACGATCATCCATGCCCGCATCCGCGAGATTTTCGAACTCATTCGCCGCCAGATCGAAAAAGAAATCACCCCCCATGCTCTCGGTGCGGGGATTGTCCTGACGGGAGGATGCAGCCTCATGCGAAACATCAAGGAAGTCGCGGAGTCGGTTTTTGATTTGCCGGTGTCCCTGACCCGCGACGCGGGAGTCTCGGGACCAAAATCGGTGCTCAACAATCCTCAATACTCCACCGCCATCGGATTGATCAAATTTGCCCAGGCCCAACGGGCCGAGGAGGAAGAGTCCGGACTGTTGGGGTCCGTGGTGGAAAAAATTTCGGGATGGTTCCGGCGCAGAAACTAATTTCGTTATTCGAATGATTACCTATCCTCGTCCTTCAGATTACGCTCCCGCGCCGTCGCTTCGCATTGTCGGAATCGGCAATGCCGGAGTTCACCTTGCCGACCGATTGGTCATGTCCGGGGCCGCCGGAGCCGACGTGGTGGTGATGAACACCGACGGGCAATCCCTCACCTCGTCGATCGCCTCCCAAAAACTGACTTTGGGTCCCAAGGTCACCCGCGGGCTGGGCGCCGGTGGGGATCCGGAAGTCGGATATCAGGCCGCCCAGGAGTCGCTTAGTGAAATCCGCGACGCCGTCAAGGATGTGGACCTGATTTTTCTTTGCGCTGGGTTGGGCGGCGGCACTGCCTCGGGCATTGCCCCGGTGGTGGCGGAGATGGCCCGCGAATCGGGGGCTACCGTATTTTCCCTCGTGACCACCCCGTTTAGTTTTGAAGGGCGACGTCGCAATGCCCAGGCTAGCGAGGCCTTGACCGCCCTGGCCAACCAGTCCCACGCCGTCCTTCATTTTGAAAATGATCGCATGGCGGAGTTGACCGGTCCGCGTGCAGGAATCGAGGAAACCTTCGCGGTGGCGGACGAGACCCTCATCTCCTGCGTGACCTCCTTGGCGGCAATCTTACAAGGGGGCGTTCCCATGCCGGTGGGCCTGGCAGATCTCCTCTGCGCGCTCGGCGGCGGATCGGCCCGGGCCCTCTTTGGCCATGGCGCCGCGACGGGTGATAATCGGGCCCACGAAGCCCTTGAGGCCGCGCTGAGGGGGCCGTTGTTGGATCGCGGCCGCTTGCTCAACGAAAGCCACGCCATCGTAGCCCACCTTTCCGGCCCAGCTTCTTTTTCCTTTGCCGAAGTGGCCGCCATCATGCGCGGTATCACCAAGCATGTGGCGGATTCAGCATCCGTCTTTTTCGGCGTCACCACGGCCTCCGACCCGGCGGCTCCGGTCCAGGTGACGATTTTGGGAAACTATGACCGGCAGTCGGTGGAGGAAGCCGAAGCGCCAGTTCGCAGTCGAACGGAAGCGCCCGCTCCAACCGAAAAACCCGACCCCAAACGACGACCCGCGCCCACCCCGGAATCCGCTCCGGCCGTGGATGAATCCAAGCCCCTCTTTCCCGAACCGGCGGAACCGGACGAAAAACCCGCCTTGGCTCCGCGGGCGGTGCCCGTCGATCCGAAACCGCGTCCAAAAATCAAGCCGGTGGCCAAACCCAAACAGGAAACGCTCCAATTCGAATCGGTCGCCCGCGGACGCTTCGAAAAGAGCGAGCCGACCATTGTGGAAGGCGAGGATCTGGATGTCCCCACCTTCCTGCGCATGCGAGGGAAGACGGACTAAAGGCGGGGCCGTCCCCGGCGTCCGTTCTACTTTCAAGAAATCTTCTGCTGGAAATTCGTAGAAACTTGTTCCCTTTGGTCACTCTGACGGCGGTGATGGGGACATCCTGGCTTTAACCAAACGGCTATCTTTCAACCCGCCTGGAGGGAAAATATGATGTTAATTGACATCAAGCTCCGATGTCTTATGCTGCTTCCATGCGCACGACACTTTCGATCGAGGATGACATTGCTGATGGGATTGAAACGATCCGTCAGCGCGATCATCTCAGTCTCCGCGCAACGGTAAATCGACTTCTCCGGGAAGGACTGAGATCGATCGAACGCGAGAGCACCGCTTCCGCTTACGAAGGACCGGTCTTCTCGAGCGCACTTCGTCCGGGGATCGATCCGAACCGATTGAACCAACTCGCCGACGAACTGGAAATCGAAGAGTTCGCTCCATGATCTGTCCGGACGTAAACCTCCTGCTTTATGCGTGTTTTCCGAGATTCCCGGACCATGCGGCGGCAAAAACTTGGTGGGATGACGTCCTTTCCGGTTCGCAAAGGGTCTGCCTCGGGCATGTGGTGGCCTTGGGTTTCATTCGAATTTCCACGAGCCCTCGCGTTTTCGAGACCCCTCTCACGATCGATCAATCCCTCCGGGTGGTCGATAGTTGGTTGAACCAACCCAATGTCGAGTTACTTGGTCCGGCCCGCCATCACTGGGATCATCTCAAACGCATGCTTCGGGCTGGCAAAGTCGGGGGCAACCTCACGACCGATGCCCATATTGCGGCTTTGGCGCTGGATTACGGACTTGTGGTGTACAGCAACGATGCGGATTTTTCGCGGTTTCCGACCGTGAAGTGTGTGAATCCGTTGTAAGCGATGCGGTTGTTTTTTCCCAAATCTTCTGCTGAAATTTGGCAAAAATTTGTTAAACTGCCTCTATGCGACCGGACAAGTTTACCTCAAAGATGCAGGAAGCCTTCAACGCCTCGATGGACCTCGCGTCCAAAGACAATCACTCGGAAGTTTCCTCCGAACATCTCCTTCTCGCCCTTCTTCAACAAAGCGAAGGGCTCCTCCGGCCCCTCCTGGAAAAACTTGGCATCGCTCCCGCGACCTTGGAGGAACAGGTGGCTTCCGAGCTTTCCCGTCGGGCCAGCGTGCATGGCGGATCTTCTCCGCAGCTCGGAGCGGATCTGCGCAAGACGATTGATGCCGCCGAAGGGGAGATGGCCAAACTCAAGGACGAATACCTCAGTGCCGAACATTTTCTCCTCGCGCTGACTCAATCCCGCACCCCGGCGGGGAAACTCTTTACGGCCACTGGGATCACTCACGACAGTCTCATGAAGGCTCTGGTGGAGGTTCGGGGCAACCAGCGGGTGACCGATCAGGATCCGGAAGGCAAATACCAAACCCTGGAAAAATACGGTCGCGATCTGACCGAACTGGCGCGCAAGGGAAAGATCGATCCCGTCATCGGTCGGGACGACGAGATTCGTCGTACCATGCAGGTGCTCTCCCGCCGGACCAAAAACAACCCGGTTTTGATCGGGGAGCCCGGCGTGGGCAAGACGGCGATTGTGGAAGGTCTCGCCCGCCGCATTGTCAGCGGCGACGTGCCCGAATCGCTAAAAAACAAGCGCATCATCGCGATGGATATCGGAGCGATGATCGCGGGCGCAAAATTCCGCGGCGAATTCGAGGATCGACTCAAGGCCTTCCTCAAGGAAGTCACCTCCAGCGAAGGCGAAATCATTTTGTTCATTGACGAGCTTCACACCATCGTGGGCGCTGGAGCAGCGGAGGGTTCTGCTGATGCCTCCAATATGCTCAAGCCGCAGTTGGCCCGGGGAGAGCTGCGGACGATCGGGGCGACCACGCTTAATGAATATCGAAAGTACATCGAAAAAGATGCCGCCCTCGAGCGACGTTTTCAGCCGGTCAAGGTCGATGAACCCAGTGTCGAGGACACCATTGCCATCCTTCGGGGGCTGAAGGAACGTTACGAAGTCCATCATGGCGTCCGCATTCAGGATGTCGCCATTATCGCGGCGGCCACGCTTTCCGACCGTTATATTTCGGATCGATTTCTTCCCGACAAGGCGGTGGACCTCATCGACGAGGCCGCCTCGCGCCTGAAGATGGAACTCGATTCCATGCCCACGGAAATTGACCAACTCGAGCGTCAGGTCATGCAGTTGGAGATGGAGAAGCAGGCGCTGAAAAAAGAAAAAGACGCCGCCAGCAAGGAGCGCCTCGGCAAGTTGGAGAAGGAACTCGCCGACCTGAAAGAACAGGCCTTCCGGCTCAAGGCGCAATGGCAAAAAGAAAAAGAGGAGATCGGAAAATCCCAAAAGGTGGCGGAGGAAATCGAGCAGTTGAAGACGGAGTTGGAAAAGGCTCAACGTCAGGGCGACCTCCAGCGCGCTTCCGAGATTCAATATGGAAAACTCCCCGGGCTTCAAGCCGAGTTGGAAGAAGCCACCAGCAAACAGGCGTCGAGCACAGATGCCCTCCTGCAAGAGGAAGTGACCGAGGAAGATATCGCCAAGGTGGTCGCCAGTTGGACCGGGGTCCCGGTCTCCCGGCTCCAGGAAGGCGAGCGGGAGAAATTGGTCCAAATGGAAACCCGGCTGATGGAACGGGTCATCGGCCAGGAACCCGCCATCAAAGCGGTCTCCAATGCGGTCCGCCGCGCCCGGGCCGGACTTCAGGATGAAAACCGTCCTATCGGTTCGTTTCTTTTTCTCGGACCGACCGGGGTGGGCAAGACGGAATTATCCAAGGCTCTGGCGGAATTTTTATTCGATGATGAACACGCCATCATTCGCATCGATATGAGCGAATATATGGAGAAGCACACCGTGGCCCGGCTCATCGGTGCGCCCCCCGGCTATGTGGGGTATGAGGAAGGTGGCCAACTGAGCGAGGCGGTGCGACGGAAGCCCTATTCGGTGATCTTGTTTGATGAGATCGAAAAGGCCCACCAGGACGTTTTTAATGTCCTCCTCCAAGTGCTCGACGATGGGCGGATCACCGACGGTCAGGGGCGTACGGTCAATTTCAAAAATACCGTCATCATCCTCACAAGCAATATCGGCAGCCAGCATATCATGGAAGACCTGGCCCGGGAGGAGCGCAACCAACGGGTGCAGGATGCCTTGCGCGGGCATTTCCGGCCGGAGTTTCTCAACCGCATCGACGAAATCATTATTTTTGATCGGCTCAGCGATGATCAACTGACCCGCATCGTCGAGATTCAATTGGAGCGCCTCCTCCAGCGTCTGCAAAAACAGAATATTATCCTGACTCTGACCGCTGCCGCCAAGACCCTCTTAGGAAGGGAAGGCTATGATCCCGCCTACGGGGCGAGACCCTTGAAGCGGGTCATCCAACGAGAGATTCTCGATCCGTTATCCTTGGAAATCCTCGACGGAAAATTCCAAGCGGGAGACACCATCGCCGCCGATGTGAAAGGCGACCACCTCGAGTTCACGAAGTCATAAGATTCAGTTTCCGTCTTCTTTCTCTTCGCTCTGTTTCTGCATGGCTTCCAGGGCGTCGGCCATATTCTCGACTTCATCCCAGACGTCCTGGCTGACAAAAATGGGAGCCTTTTGCCGGATGGCCAGCGCGATGCAGTCGCTGGGCCGGGCATCCAATTCGATGATCTTGCGCTGCTGCAATTCGTTTTCTGCGGTGATGATGAGGCGCCCGAAATAGGTGCCGTTCTGAAGGTCGTTGATGATGACCCGTTCAATCTTGGCCCCGACGGCGGCGAGGAGGGAAGCCATGAGATCATGGGTGAGGGGACGCACCTTGCTCGACTTGCTCAGAAACATGGTGATGGCGGTGCCCACACTGGGCTCGACGTAGATGACAAAGACCTTTTCGGCATTGCCAACAAACACGGCCACTCCCGCATTCGTGGGAATGAGGGCTCTGACCTGAACGGGAATCACCGGCTTGCTCATGATAGCAATTCTAGCAGTCTGCGGGGCGAAGAGCAAACGGTTCGCGGCCCATGGCCCTCCGGAAATATTATTGTCCGTCGCGGGCAAGATAGGCCCGCGAGAGGGTCACATACCTTTCCGCCCATCCTCGAATGCTGGCGCGTTCCTCCGCGCTTAAGCTTTTCTTGATTCGGGCCGGAGAGCCTAGCACGAGGGATCCGGGGGGAATCTCCATGTGCATGGTGACGGTGGCGTTGGCCCCAATGATGCACTGGGCGCCAATTTTTGCACCGTCGAGAATGATGGCTCCCATGCCGACGAGCACTTCATCGCCGATCTGGCAGGCGTGCACGATGGCCTTGTGTCCGATCGTGACCCATTCCCCAACGACCGTGGGAAGGCCGTCCGCGACATGCACGACCGAGCCATCCTGGACATTGGAATTCGCGCCAATGGAAATGGGCGCGATGTCGCCACGAAGGGAACAGCCCGGCCAGACGCTGACGTTTTTTCCCAGGGTCACGTCCCCGACAAGGAAGGCTCCCGGAGCCAGAAAGACTGAGGGATCCACGCGGGGGTTTTGGCCGAGGTGTTTTGCGATTTGTTCTTCGAAGGTCATGCCAAATTGTAGAGGCGGACGGGGAACGTCGCAATCCCTGAGGGAAGAAACCAAGAAGTGGTCTCCACGGAGGCGCTGAGGATCATCTGTTTTAGCCTTTCGCTGCGTCTCCACGCCTCCGCGTGAGTGTTGTTTTGCGACCGTTTGTGATTGCATCTGCCCACTTCGTCAAATTTTTGACGTTTGCAGGGTTGACAGAAAATGCGTTTCTTTTCATATTTCCCCCTTCTCAAACATATTCAATCCAACCTCCTCTCCCAAAAAAAATTATGAACAAAGTTGAACTCATCGTCGCGGTGCAAAAAAAACTCGACTCCAGCAAGGCCGACGCCGAGCGCGCAGTCAATGCAGTGATCGACAGCATCAAGACCGGGGTCAAGAAGACGAAGACCGTTCAACTGATTGGATTTGGCACTTTCAAAGTCACCAGCCGCAAGGCCCGGGCCGGAGTCAATCCCAAGACCGGCGAAAAAATTCGCATCAAGGCTTCGAAAACGGTCAAATTTGGTGCCGGTAAGCAGTTTAAGGAACTTCTCTAAGAGATTTCCCCTCCGCATAGAGAAAACCCGTTTTGCCTTGAGCAAAACGGGTTTTCTCATTTTTGGATCTTTTTTTCTTGGGCTGGAAGGAGGTTCGCCTCAGCTTTCCAGGGCTTATGAAAATACCCATTAAAGTCGCCGTGACCGGCTCTGCCGGACAGATTGGATATGCTCTTCTCCCTCGAATTGCTTCGGGGGCCATGTTTGGGCCGGACCAGCCGGTGGTTTTGCAGCTCATCGAGGCTCCGATTGAAAAAGCCATGAAGGTCCTCGAAGGCGTGGCCATGGAGCTGGCCGATTGCGCCTTTCCTCTTTTGCACAGCATGATCCTGACCGACGACCCTAAGGTGGGTTTTCGGGATGCGAACTGGTGCCTCCTCCTTGGAGCAAAACCTCGCGGTCCCGGAATGGAGCGGGCGGACTTGCTCAAGGATAATGGCAAGATTTTCACTGGTCAGGGACTGATCATTGACGAAGTGGCGGCAGACGACGCCCGGGTGGCTGTGGTGGGAAATCCTGCCAACACCAACTGCATGATTGCGGCCAGTAAGGCGAAGCGTCTGACCCCGGATCGCTTCACCGCGATGGTTCGTCTCGATCAAAACCGGGCCCAAACTCAGTTGGCCCGCCGGGCCGGAGTGGCCACGACGGACGTGAAAAACATTTTCATCTACGGAAACCACAGCCCGAGCATGTTTCCCGCTTTTGCCCAAGCGACGATTGGCGGAAAGCCGGCCGTGGAAGTCATCAATGACGCCGCCTGGTTGCAGGGCGAATTTTGCGAGACGGTGGGCAAGCGGGGTGCGGCCATCATCGCAGCGCGGGGTGCCTCTTCGGCCGCTTCGGCCGCCAGTTCCCTCGTCGATCATGTTCATGATCTTATGATTTCGGGAACCGAGCACTCCATCTCGGTCAAATCGAACGGAGCCTATGGATTCGATCCGGAAGTGTGGGCGGGCCTGCCTGTTCGCACGACCTCCCCCGGAAGCTACGAAGTGCTGACCGGGTACGAGATGGATGCGTTTGCCCAGACGAAACTGGCGGCGACCAATAAGGAACTCACCGACGAACGGGCCATGGTGGCTGAGTTGCTGGGATAAGCTTTCTAAACGGCCGCTGAGGATTAATCGGTGATGGAGGGGGGCTCGGCTGGAGCCGAGTACAAGGGAGGGCACCCTTCGGAGGGAAGCTCCTTGGTTGGCCTTGGCATTGACCCGCCAATCCGCCTTGTTGACATATTATTCGAATTGGCAGGGAATAAATCGGCGTTAACCCTCTCTCACTTTTAGCAACCTTTCGACCATCTATGAAATCCCTTAACGCTGAATCCGCGGTCAAAGACCGCTATGCCAAAGCCTCCCAAGCGGCTGAAGCCGCTCTCTGCTGTCCGGTGGACTATGATCCGCAGTTCCTCAAAGCCATCCCGGCAGAAGTGATCGAACGCGACTACGGATGCGGCGATCCCAGCAAGTATCTTGCGCCAGGGGAAACGGTGCTCGACCTCGGAAGCGGCACGGGAAAAATTTGTTTCATCGCCTCGCAGGTGGTCGGGCCGGAAGGGCGCGTCATTGGAGTGGACATGACCGACGACATGTTGGAGGTAGCCCGCCGACACGCACCGACGGTGGCGGAAACGATTGGCTACGCGAACGTGGAATTTCGGAAAGGTCGGATTCAGGATCTGGCGCTTGATCTGGAGCGACTCGATGCTGAATTAAAAAAAACTCCCATTGCCAGCGCCGACTCATTCCTCGCGGCGGACGCGCTGGCCGAAGAATTGCGGATCAAGCATCCTTTGGTGGCCGATGATTCCGTGGATGTGGTCGTTTCGAACTGCGTTCTCAATTTGGTGGAATCCCGCGCCAAAAGGCAACTTTTCGAAGAGATTTTTCGGGTTCTCCGCCGTGGCGGGCGGGCCGTCATTAGTGACATCGTGGCTGATGAGGCGGTGCCCGTTCACCTCCAAAATGATCCCGAGCTTTGGAGCGGTTGCATTTCCGGAGCGCTCACCGAGGAGGAGTTTCTTCAAGCCTTCACCGAGGCAGGTTTTTATGGCGTGGAGATCCTTAAGCTGGATTCCCAGCCTTGGCGAACGGTGGAAGGCTTTGAGTTTCGGGCCATGACCATTCAGGCGCTCAAGGGCAAGCAGGGCCCGTGTTTTGAGCGCAATCAGGCGGTGATTTACCGGGGGCCTTTCAAGGAAGTGCTCGACGACGACGGCCACCGGATGGAACGCGGTCGTCGCTATGCGGTTTGCGATAAAACCTACAACCTTTACCGCAAAGCCCCTTACGCAGCGGCTTTCGAGTTTATCGATCCCCTGACCGAGGTCCCTTTGGAAGAGGCCCAGCCCTTCGATTGTTCGCGCACTTCGCTTCGACATCCGCGGGAAACGAAAGGTCAGGAATACCGCGTCACCACAGAAGCTTCCCAATGTGTCGATGGAGGAAGTTGTTGCTAACGGTTTCCCTGCATGAGCGCACAGAAGGACTTTGAGCAGTTTATTGAAGGCGTGGAAGCGTCTTCTCACGCGGTCAGTTCCAAGCGGACGCCCATGATGGATTGGGTCATCGGGGAATTTCTCGGCACGTTTCTTCTCGTCTTCTTCGGTTGTGGTTCGGTCGCGGCCGCCGTTTTGCTTGGTGCGCAGGTTGGCGTCTTTCAGGTCGCCATCGTCTGGGGGCTCGGAATTTCTACCGCGATTTACCTCACGGGGGCTCTCAGCGGGGCGCATCTCAATCCTGCGGTGACTTTAGCCATGGCCGTTTGGTCGGATTTTCCCAAAGCCCGCGTGCTGCCTTATGTCGGCGTCCAACTGATCGGGGCCATCGTGGCCAGTGCCGTCCTCTTCGGGATTTTTGGCGATAGTCTGCGGGTTTACGAAAGCGAAAATGGCATCCGCCGGGGTGAACCCGGAAGTGAAGCCACCGCGATGATTTTCGGGGAATATTTTCCCAATCCCGGCGGCAAGCCTCTCAATGAGGCCACCCGGGCCAAGATGTCAGGCGGGGCTGCATTTTTCGCCGAAGTGGTGGCGACAGCTCTTCTTGTCCTGGTGATCTTTGGCGTCACCGACGATCGAAATTCGACCCGCCCTCAGATCCTTGCACCATTGACGATTGGACTAATGGTGACTTTGCTCATCTCGCTCCTCGGGCCCCTCACCATGGCCTGTATGAATCCAGCGCGGGATTTTGGGCCCCGCCTTTTTTCGAGTCTGGTCGGCTGGGGTTCGGTCCCGTTCACCACCAATGGATTGGGTTGGCTGACGGTGTATATTGCTGCGCCCTTGCTGGGAGGATTGATCGGCGGGGGCATCTACCGGCTGGCGATGCACCCGGCCTATCGCTTAAAAAAACTATGAATCGTATTTTCTTTGCTTTGATTTTTGCCTCCAAGGTCTGGGCCGGAGAGGTGCTCGATCCCAATCAAGCCTACACGGCGGAACAAAAAAATGCGGTCACATACGAAGCGGAGTTTGATCTCGTTTTTACGCCGCCGAGCGGGAGCCAGGATGTCAGGGTTTGGTTGCCGGTGCCGCCATCCAATGCGGCCCAAAAACTTGCTAACTACCGCACGGATCCGAAACCTGATACCGACGCCGCTGAGCCGCTTTACGGAAATCGCCTGGTTAGTTTTCATTTTGAGAAACCCCTCGGCGGACAAACGATCCATCAATCCTTTCGGATCACCACCCACGAACTTTTTTGGCATCTCGATCCGGATCAGGCTCAGGTGATCTCAGAATGGCCAACGTCTTTCGCCCCGTTTCTTCGCTCCGAAGACAAGATTGTGGTCGATGAAAGCACGCGAGCACTCGCTCGCGAAATTGTTGGCGACGAGGCGAATCCCATTCTTCAGGCCCGAAAAATTACGGATTATGTGATGGCCTCGTTGAACTATAGCCACACCACCTGCTCACTCGAAGCCAGCAGCAAATGGGCCTTGGAAAAGAAAACCGGTCACTGCAGTGATTATCATGGTCTGACGACCGCCCTGGCTCGATCGGTCGGGATCCCGGCGCGGGTCACCTACGGCGTCAACCCGCTCCCCAAGAGCTCCCCGTCGCACTGCAAGAATGAGATGTTTTTTGCCGGCTATGGCTGGGTCTCATTCGATGTTTCGGAGACCCAACAATTTGTAAAAAAAATTCAAGCTGACCCCTCGATGTCCGCGCAGGAACGAGAGAAGAAGGTCGCCATGGTCATGGACCGTTTTTATTCGGGGTACCGGGACAACACCTGGTACCAGTCGTCTTCCGGGACAAACTTTGATTTTGTCCCCAAGACCGCCGCCGGCACCCCGCCACTGGTTCGAACCGCTTACATTGAGGCCGATGGGGTTCCTTTGAAGGATCCGGATCCGGGCAATCCTGAAGAGAAGGAGTTCGCATGGATGACGGTGGTAAAATTTTCGCCTGACCAGGCGGTCACGTATCCTTTCAAATGAACAGATTTACCTCCACGCTGGTTCATCATTCGCTTTCCCTGCGTCGCACTCGAACGGAAATTCTCCAAATCAATGTGGGAAAACTTTGCAATCTGACCTGCACCCATTGCCATGTTAATGCCGGTCCCAAGAGGAAAGAAATCATCACCCGGGAGACCATCGACCGGATTCTGACCTGGTTGGAGCAGACGGAGATTCTTACCGTTGACCTGACAGGCGGAGCGCCGGAAATGATCCCTGATTTCCGCTATTTCGTCAGCGCGCTCCGAGCGCTCACGCCCCGTCGTCGCATCATTGACCGCTGCAACCTGACCGTTTTGTTGGAGCCGGATCAAGATGGTCTGGCCGAATTTTTGGCTGAAAACGAAGTCGAGTGCGTGGCGTCCATGCCCTGTTACTCACCCGGGAACGTCAACGCCCAGCGGGGCGAGGGGGTTTTCGATCGCAGCATCATTGCTTTGCAGAAACTCAATGCTTTGGGCTACGGCCGCGAAGAACGTCTTCCGCTCCACCTCGTTTACAACCCCAACGGCGCGCAACTTCCCGGTCCTCAGGCAGAATTGGAGGCCGACTATAAACGAGAACTTCGCAACCACTTCGGGATTGTCTTTAACAACCTCTATACGATCACCAACCTTCCAGTTTCTCGCTTCGCATCTTGGCTGAGAAACAACGGCAAGTACGAAGAATACCTCAATCTTTTGATCGAGTCCTTCAATCCCGCCACGGTGAACGGCCTGATGTGCCGCGATACCATCAATGTCAGTTGGCAGGGAGGAGTCTATGATTGTGACTTCAACCAGATGCTGGATTTGCAATGGAGGAACGGAAAACCGCTCTTTCTCTGGGATGTCGATTCGGAGAAACTGGACGGACGGGCCATTGCCACGGGTGACCATTGCTTTGGCTGCACCGCCGGCGCGGGATCAGGTTGCGGGGGAGCCATCGAGGCCGACTGAGAAACTCGCTCGCAACCTGACGGAATTTTGGTTCGAAGGCAGTCATGCGTTCGGGCGTGAAGAGGGACTCAATCCCCCGGCGGTACGTGGGGCCTTCTCCAGCGGATTGGTCCGGGTTTTGCTAGCGTCTGCCATCAGCGACTTCCTCAGTGAAGATCGAGATGTGTTTCTGGTTTTTCCAAAGGGCATAGGGGTATTGACATGACTTCATGGACCCCAAGTGGTAGTGTTTCCTCCCATGATCAGCAGGCCGTTCATGAACCACCAGGTCCGTCCAAAGCTCTCGCAAATTACAAGGGGTCGTGTCAGGTGGAGTCATCTTAATCTCCCTAAAAAATAATGTTTTTTTCTCAACGTTCAGCGATATTCCTCAGAAGATTCTTCGTCATTGTTTGTGCGGTGATGAGTTTGGCCGGATTGGCCCAGAGCGCGACATTCACCAACCGGCTGGCCCAGGAGAAATCTCCCTACCTGCTCCAGCATGC
>Ga0209491_10000888_pt1 | contig 60004 bp, 50 predicted proteins | sample BON02_FD_187213 | JGI IMG/M metagenome (GOLD analysis project Ga0209491, IMG submission 187213) | Freshwater microbial communities from Lake Bonney liftoff mats and glacier meltwater in Antarctica - BON-02 (SPAdes) (version 2) | ecosystem: Environmental > Aquatic > Freshwater > Ice > Glacier... | reverse complement strand
CTGCAACATTCTGAACCGCCGTAATCTCAAAATGCTCTAGCAGTTTTAAAGGCAATATTTGCCCGATTAATACATCACTTATCACACTACAAAACTAACTACTCCCCGTAAATTTCATGTGAGCCAGTATTTGCCTTTGGCACTTACTTTTACAGTTGCTATTGTGCTAAATGCAGCTCTATTCCATATTTTGATGGATACACCTGCAAATGCGGGGGGTGCACTTATCGCATTAATACTAGCTATAGTACTAGCATATGCTCATAAAGACAGATTCTCAAGCCTTTTAAGTGCTTAGACTGAAACAATCTTTCTAAAAAGTCTCACCACGTTGGTGGGACTTTTTTTATGCCTAAATTTCTAGCAGTTCACTGTTCTTTCTCTATTTAGAAAGCAAAGGTGAGCTTACTGCCTTTTTAGTATATTTTTCTCTGGTAATCAAAAATATAAAACAATATACATAGTAAAGTAACTCTAGTGGTTCGCATCTTATTAGGTGCATTTATGGTATTCGCAGGTAGTGGTAAATTAATCGGTGGAGATACTGGTATGACCAGAGAAATGGGGAAATTATTGGCAACCTTAGGTTCCAGTTACCTAATGGTCATAGGAGGCTTTGAAATAGTATGTGGTTTACTACTTGCTTTTGGTAAATTTATTCCTGTAGCACTCACTATCATCGCAACTATTATGTTTAATGCATTTTTATTCCATATACTCAAAAATGATGTAAGTCAGTCTGCCGGAGCAGCTATAGGCATCATACTAGCTCTAGTTTTGATATTCTTAGGATACAAAGACAGGTTTAAAGAATATTTGAGGTTTTAAAAGAAACCTTAACAAAATAAGGAAAGGACAAATTGAGAGATCTGTCTTTTTTTATACCAGATATAGTTTTTAAAAAACACAATGTTTAAACAATAAAATTTCAATCAAGGTTGATTTTTAGGCACAAAAAAAGCCAAAACTTTCGTTCACACTTTGTTTAAGTGGTCGGGGTGGCAGGATTACTAACGTGATCCTGTTATTGGGGGGGCTCAACTATTCGAAAGTATTAACAGCTTTCAGCTGCTCCCTTTTTTTTATGCCCAATAAAATTTCAAGCAAGCTTGATTTTTGGGCACAAAAAAAAGCCTGAACTTTCGTTCAGACTTTCTTTAGTTGGTCGGGGTGGCAGGATTCGAACCTACGACCTCCTGCTCCCAAAGCAGGCGCGATACCGGGCTACGCTACACCCCGAGGTGTACTATTAAGTTGTCTGTATATTGGGATCAGACAACCAATTCAATCTTGATAAACACAAAACCTTGTGGTCCCACCAGGACTCGAACCTGGAACCTACGGTTTAGAAAACCGTTGCTCTATCCGGTTGAGCTATGAAACCAATAAAAGATATTAAAGAACATAATTCTTATTTTCTTTTCTGTGGCGGAGAGACAGGGATTCGAACCCTGGGTACCCTTGTGAGGTACGCTTATTTAGCAAACAAGTCCTTTCGGCCACTCAGGCATCTCTCCGTTAAAAGGAGTGCAAAGATAGCAACATTTTTATATTCAGAAATCTTTTCATCTAAAAAATCTCCTTTTTTTTCATAACTTGGTTTCCACTTTTTTTTACGCATCTTTTAACAACATTTTAAATATTTATATTTAACGTTGAACCGTAATGGGTACAAAGAAAAATCCGAACCATATCTTTAGGAACATTAAAGTCTATAGCTCTACAGAATGGCTAGCAGATAATAAAAAAAAATACCGCTCAGTATTTGACAAAAATGAGTCTACTTACATCTACACAGAGTTCTCCTTTTTTAACCTGCACTTCAAGAAGAAAGAGTGGGACTTAAAACTTGAACTAGTGTGTAGAGACCAAAGTAAAAATGAAGTAGCTAGACTTAACTGTGACCGAACTATATCTCCCAATTCTAACCTTATTTTTATTCGTGAAGGCTGGGGCACTTACAACAAAGGCGGCTATTGGCAATCTGGCACCTATACTTGGGAAGCGTGGTTAGACAATGAACTCATAGCCGAGAAAAATTTCTATTTACAAGAGGTTGGAGAGGTCACCGCTCTGTCTAACCCATACTTTGATCTAGACTCAATAAAATTCTATGAAGGCCCCTTTGACAATGTAAAAGAAGGAAAAAGAGTATTTTTTCAACAGTTTAGTGATCAAGAGACAAGATACATATGGGCAGAAATAACGTGTAAAAACAAGGCTAGAGATTTAAATTTCTGGAACTGTGAGATGGTATTTAACTTCCACACAAACAGTCATCTACTAAAAGGGTCTGTGTCCAAATTGATGTTCGTATATAAGCAGGATGATAAATTTACACTAAGTGTAGGCTGGGGTGCAGATACACCGGGTTCTTGGATGAAGGGTAAATACTACCTTGACATTATATTTATGGATCATCTTATCAAAAAAGAAGAATTTTTCATAGGTAAAGATTTTGTAGAATATTTAGTACTAGAGGACCACAGGTCTGCCACAAAACGAGCCGAACTAAGTGCTGCCCCCATAAAGAAAAAAGATGTAGAAAAAACGCTGAGTGAACTAAATGATCTGATAGGACTAGACACGGTAAAGGATAGAATAAAAGAATACTCTAACTACTTAGAATTCATATCATTAAGAAAAAACAAAGGCCTAAACGAAGAAGACCAGATAAACCTAAACTGCGTATTCAAAGGGAACCCAGGAACCGGTAAAACAACGATAGCCCGTAAACTTGGCAAAATCTATAAGCAGTTAGGATTACTCAGTAAAGGACACGTACACGAAGTGGATAGGAGTGACTTAGTAGCAGAATTCATAGGACAAACTGCTCCAAAAACTAAAGCTGCTATAAAAAAAGCAGAGGGAGGTATTCTATTCATAGATGAGGCATACTCTCTAGCTCGTAAGGATGACGATAATAAGGATTTTGGTAAAGAAGCTATAGAAATTTTATTAAAAGAACTCTCAGACGGCAAAGACATCGCTATAATAGCCGCAGGGTACCCAGATGAGATGGATATATTTTTAGAGTCTAATCCTGGACTGAAATCTAGATTTAGAATGATCTATGATTTCCCTGATTACACTCCTCAAGAACTTCTTCAGATTACAGATGTACACGCAAAGAAAAAAGGAATCTCATTTGCTCCAGATGCTAAAGAGCTGTATTACAAGAAGGTAGTAGAAGCCTACAGAAATAGAGATCAATTCTTTGGCAATGCCAGACTAATAGTGTCTCTCATAGAGGAAGCAAAACTTAATTTAGGAATACGTGTGATGGGTACTGAAGATCCAGCTGCACTGAGCGTAGAGGAGCTTTCTGTGGTAAATATAGAGGATGTAGAACAAATCTCTGTCAGTAAAAAAAGCATTATTCCTGATATTCCTATTGATGAGGAACTTTTAGAGATTTCTGTAAAAAAGCTTGAAGGTCTGATAGGCATAGACTCTGTAAAGGAAGAAATAAAAAGTCTGGTAAAACTGGTACGTTACTACAAAGAAACTGACCAGGATGTACAAAATAGTTTTAGTCTTCATTCCGTATTCACTGGCAATCCTGGTACTGGTAAAACTACTGTAGCTAGGATTCTTGCTCAGATATATAAAGCTCTGGGGATCTTAGAAAGAGGAAACTTGGTAGAGTGTGACAGACAAAGTTTAATAGGGGGATACGTAGGGCAAACAGCCATAAAAACTGGTGAAATGATAGACAAGGCTATGGGTGGAGTGCTCTTCATAGATGAGGCCTATGCACTCACAGAGGGTGGCAATTCTGACTATGGTAAGGAGGCCATAGAAATCATCCTCAAGCGTATGGAAGACTTCAGGGGTCAGTTTATCGTTATAGCAGCTGGATATACGGATAATATGACTCGGTTTATAGAATCTAACCCTGGATTAAAATCTAGGTTTGATAGAATCTTTGAATTTGAAGATTTTGATACCAGCTTACTCATGAGTATTGCACAAAATCAACTTTCTGATGCCGGATTTTCATTGGCAGCTGCATCCGAAAAAAGCTTATTAAAACTAATCGAAAATATGTATAAGGGTAAAGATAAGTACTTTGGTAATGGCAGAAGTGTGCGCAAAATAGTGGAAGAAGCTATCCGTAATCAGCATCTGCGTATGAGTGAAATGGAACCTGGTAGTCGCACCAATAAAATGATCAAAACAATTTTGGCTAAGGATATAGATTCCATTGCTTATGAAGATAAATCTACACCTGAAGTGCTTCCTAAATTGGGTTTTAGGATAAGTAATTAAAATGATACAGCTTTCATTCACAAGTATTATACTACTCGCAATAGCATTTACTTTCCTAATAATACTATCATTATACTACCTATTTATCTTCAGCCAAGCTCTAAAAGTAGATAGTAAAACGAGTGATCAACCACCCGTAAGTGTAATCATAGCGGCTAGAAATGAGTTTAAAAACCTCCAAAATAACCTTGCGAGTATTTTAGGACAAAACTACCCTAACTATGAAGTAGTGGTAATCAATGACTGCAGCTTTGACGGCACTAAAGACTATTTAGATGACCTTGCTAAGAGTGAGCCAAAACTAAAAATAGTAACTCTTGCAATCGATGAGCGATTTCAGAAAGGGAAGAAATTTGCTCTGACCATGGGAATAAAAGCAGCTACACACGAACGACTACTTTTCACAGACGCAGACTGCAGACCTGCTGGTGATGAGTGGATAGCAACTATGGCTAAATCATTTGTGGACAATACTATCACACTTGGTATAGCTCCTCTAAAAACTAAAAAAAATCTCTTAGGCTCTATCATAAATTACGAAACACTGCACACTGCAATACAATACTTGGGGTATGCTAGGCGTAACGAAGCGTATATGGGAGTGGGAAGAAATCTATCTTACACCAAAACAATTTTCTTTGAAAATAAAGGTTTTGCCAGACATCAGCATATCATGAGTGGTGACGATGACCTCTTTGTACAGCAAGCAGCTAAATCTGTAAAAGTGAATTCTGTAGTTTCTTCGAATAGTTTTATGTATTCAAACGGCCCAAGTGATTTTGGAGAATTTTTTAAACAAAAAATAAGGCATTTATCTACAGGTAAAGAATACCTCCCGAAATATAAAATGAGGCTAGGTATTTATAGTATCTCACAAATAATGCTATACTTCACTTTAATTTCATTCCTAATATACTCTTCCGAGCTATGGTACTTGGGAGTAGCTATACTTCTAACAAAATGGCTTATACAGTGGATAGTAATCGGTAAAATAGCTATACATCTAGATGCTAAAAAAGTAGCCTACGCCCTACCCTACTATGATATTCTTTATACTTTCTTTTTACTCACGTTTGGCGTAGCCCAAGTATTTATAAAACCAAAAACATGGAACTAATAACCAAATACTTTCCTGACTTAGATTCAGACAAAGTAGAACTGCTAAAAAAGCTAATGCCACTCTATGAAGAATGGAATGCTAAAATAAACGTAATCAGTAGGAAGGATATGGATCAATTTTACTGTAACCACGTCATTCACTCACTGAGCATAGCCAAGTTATATCCTTTTTCTGATGGAGAGAGTGTGATGGATATAGGTACAGGTGGAGGATTCCCTGGAATACCGCTAGCCATACTTTTCCCTGAAGTCCATTTTACTCTTGTGGACTCTATCCGAAAGAAAACTACTGTGGTGCAAGAGGTCACCGCTGCCCTTGGACTTACTAATGTGGTGGTAATCAATGATCGATTTGAAAATCTGACTACATTACACGATGTAATAGTCTCTCGTGCTGTAGCTCCTGCACTGAAGCTAGTCAACTTCACTAAACATACTCTGGCAATAGGAGGAAAACATATTTTAATAAAAGGTGGTGATCTTGCAGACGAAAAAACAGAATTACTAAAAAAGTACAAATCCTTGCGATGGACAGAGACTCAGTTAAACACTATTTTTGAGGAAGAATTCTTTGAGACTAAAAAAGTAATCCTGTTAAAAGCTAGCGTATAAGGTTTATCGTTCCTGTTTTCTTGAATGCCTTATTCTCATAATCTGTGAAGGTGATGAGATACATATAGGTGCCCATAGGAATATTTTCACCTCTATAGAGTGGGTACCATTTCTCATTTATATCGGCAGTCTGAAATATCTTTTCTCCCCAGCGGTTATATATCTGGATAGTAAACTCATTAATTGCTACTCCTCTTACACCAAACCCGTCATTTAGGTTATCACCGTTTGGAGTAAATGCATTAGGAACGTAAATAGTAGGTGAGAAAAAGAAGCAAATCTCATTACTCCACGAGGAAGTACTCTCTCCATCTTGTTCATCCGCTTTTATTCTAAAGCACTTACGGTACTGGTCCGGATCGTGACTTACTACTATACTCCTTTGAGGACCTACTCCAGCTCTCTCGATAGCCAAGTTTCTTACATTATCTTCTAACCATAAATCGTATATGCTCACTCCATTATCCCAACCAGAGTATTCTGTAAACTCGAGTATTGAATTAAAATCTTCGTCCTGTATACCTGTGAGTAAGATACTGGTATGCATCTCTGAGGTAATAAGTGTGCCGCATTTATTAGTAGCAACTACACGATAATCGTATGCACTTATATCCGTATTGATTCCGGTTTCAGTAAAATTAAAGGTACTACCACTGACCGTATTGACAGACTGCCATTCACTTCCATTAGCACCAGCTATTTTTCGCTGAATAGTAAAATCAGTTACATCTGCTGGCACTTCTAATTGCCAGTCTACTATCATCTGGTTATCAGGCGTACCTACGCTGATATATCGCATATCTAAGGCTAACCTATCTATCTCTACAGCTAGACGCTGTGTGTCTCCTAGACAGCCTTTATCTGAAGTTTCTAGTACATAGAGACTTCCGCTGGCTAAAGTGACATCCCAGTCTACGGTTATACTACTCGTACCATTGCCTCTCCAATCATTGCTACCTAGCACCTCCCATATGAATGATGAAGTGGCACTACCTATCACTGAGTATTCGTGATTATTAGAACTCTCTGGACAGATAGTAGCTGGACCCAGTATAGGAGTAGTGGTAGGTTTAGGATTAACTAGCACTAGGGTATCTACTAATTCACCGGGGCAACCCGCAGGCGAAGTCTCTAGTACTGATAGTGTCATAGTGCCAGCTGTCTTCCATACTAGCTTTATAGCACGGGTACCTTGACCTAGTACATCAGCTACATCTCCATTTATTCTCCACTCGAAGGTACTCCCAGCAAAACCATTGATAGTGTACTGTACGGAATCTCCTAACTGGCACACTTCCATATCACCAATGATCTCATCTGCTGTAGGTTTAGGGTATATTTTAATAGGTAAATTAGCTGGATCACTCACACATAGTCTACTGTTCACTGGGTCAAATGCTCTTTGAATTACACTGACATTACCTGCACCTGCTGTACCCCAAGTAGCTAAAATACTGGCAGTATTAGTACCTGCAGTTTGCACTCCTCCAGTGATAGTCCAATCAAAAGAAGAACCAGATATATCTGTCACAGTATAAGGGAGATTTAAATCAAACTCACATACTTCATCTAAGCCATCTATTATCGGTAATTCCAGTATATAGGTCTTATCTACATTGAGAGTCACAGGATTTCCTATGCAGCCAAATCTATTGTTTTCTATGACCGTCACAGAGCCTAATCCCTCGTCTCCCCAGTTTACGGTGATGCTACTACTATTTCCTCCCGTGACCTGAGAGCCTCCCACTATACTCCACGTATAGGTAGAGGATGCTAATCCCTCAGCTTTATAAGCTACACCTTTAGAATTAGGACAAACTGTGGTAGGTCCTGTGATATCAGGTGTAGGCTCTATGACAAACACCTCATAATCAGCGGTGTCACTGGTACATCCAAATGCATTCGTCTCAGCTACTCGTACTGTAAAGTCTGGCATACTGTATGCCGCTAGCTGTATACTATTTCTGTTTTGCGTAGCTATAGTAGCATTTATAGTTTCCCAGTAGTATGAACTACTAGCTGTATTAGTAGTACTATAACCCAAGTTTAACTCATCTGCACATACGGTATCTTTTCCTGAGATTAGGGGTAGTACAGGACTTTCTTGAATAGTGACATCCATCTCCTCCCAGTCACCAAAGCATCCGCCAGCATTCACTTCTCTGGCTCGCACACGACCTATGCCTGTCCCTGTCCATGATATGTCTACGGCAAATACTGTAGCTGAACCTACAATAGTACCTTCAGTAACTTCCCACTCATAAGTAGAGCTGTTTTTTCCGGTAGTAAGTGCATAGGTTTCTTCACTAGTCCTGCACACATCACTAGGTCCCGTAAGTAAATCTGCTCCCACAAAATCCTTGACATCAATAAGTACATCCAAGCTATTCTTTTTCTCAGGACACCCATCATCTCTAGTCTCGAAATAGACTATGTATGGTAGTGAGCGAGCTGCATCACAGCTAGGTGTCCAGCAAAACTCTTGAGATACTGCAGGCTTTCCAGTAGTATCTCTAAAGGTCACAGATTCCCCAGGAATTCCACCTCCTTGGCCAAACAATCCTCCTTTACCCGATAAAAATACGCGATCACCATCGGGATCAGATGTTCGTACTGTAAAGCAAAGCTCTTCACCTTCTTCTACCTCAAACCTTTTACCTTTATCTGAACTTATCTCGGGTCTTTCATTATCTGGACAGGTAAGCACGACGATCTGTAATTCCATTCTAATCTTACCTATAAACTCCCCATTTCTATACTCTAGTACCTCTACTCCTACCACATAGTTTCCTATCTCAGTAGCTAAAAACTGTGTATAAGCCGTCTGATTATCGATACTGATATATCCTGCTGTGCCAAAGGGTTGTAAGAAACTATAACCTGGCCTATAGCTTACATATGGAGTAGTATCTAAATTAGCTGCGGGTACAGGTATAGGTGTGCCATTACTTCCGCCCTGAAAAGGTCTCATAAAACGATAGGCTAAGCTATCTCCATCTCTATCTACTGCGTTGAAAAGAAAAGAGGTAGTATCATTGGCACACATATACGGGCTAGGTACTCCATCAAAAGCTGGAGAACTATTTTCATAGGCAGTAGCTGGTATAAAGCAGTAATATGTTTGACCTTGGTCTTGTGTAGCCCCAGCTTGCGTTAAGTTATTTTGAGAATTCCTACAACACACTTCGTACGTAATATGGTATCCTTCCGTATACGGTGCTAAGGTGACTATGCCTGTGTATAGTCCGTACTGTACATCTATAGATGCTCGATATGCAGGACACTGCACAGAACCGGGAATAGGAACAGTTGTTCTACCGTTAATTCTCATTTTCACAATTTGACTCAAGCTTTTATCTGGATTATTTAAATAAACTCCCACTGATATTTCATCAGATAGCTCCACTCCGGATTGATCTCTGTATACATGAAAATTAATCAAGTACCTGCTATCACCATTGGGCAGTTTATTAATAAACTCATAGTTCATATATCCACCGAGTAAGTGAGTAGCTTTAGACTCTAAGCTCATAGAGCCAAGTAGCATTAGAAGAAGCGATATTTTAAAGAATTTGGTCAAAGGTTGCGATTGTCACAAAAATATAATACAATTTTATATAAAACGCCCTCTAAGAACCAATAGTTTCCTTGAGGTGTTTAATCTTTCGATAAATGACTCACAAATGATGCCAAAGTAGCAAACGTGAAGTCTTGGTTATCAAAGGAAAATTGAGGGTTATCTATTTTCACTTTCAAAAGTCCTACTGAGTCTGCTAGCCTCATATCTCCCGGAGAGTCACCTATCATTATAGCCTTAGAAAAATCTATATCTGGGAAGTACTCCTTGGCCTTTAGCAGCATACCGTTACTTGGCTTTCTCCACGTATGCTCTTCTATTTTCAGATACGGAGCAAAAAATGCAGCATCAAACCACTGCTGATTTTCTATCTTAAGAGCGTTGTACATCTTGAGGTGCACATTCTCTAAATCTGTATCGCTCATCACCTTACGCCCTACACCTTGCTGATTAGTGACTAAGATTATTCGCTTAAAAAAGACAGATAAACTGGACATAGTATGTACAATATCCTCTACCAAAATGAGATCATCAGCCTTACGGGCATAATCATCCACTATCGGAAGATTTAAGACTCCATCTCTATCTAGAAAAAGTGTGTACTCTAAGAGTACATCCTTACTGGGCAAAAATGGTTTGTGCTCTTTCATAATCTGCTGGAATTCCTATATCTATAAACATACCTTTAGCTATATAGCCATTAAGCTCACCGTGAGCCACTTGCACTTGCAGTACTTCTTCTTCAAAAGAAAACTTATCTTTCTGTGGCATTAAATCTATGAAAGATTTGTCTACCCAGTATACGCCACCATTGATGAGGCCCGTAGGTAACCCTACTTGTTTTTCTTGAAACCTCACCAGCTGAGTACTTTCTAGCACTACAGTACCGTACCTATCCGGTTTCTCCATCTGCTTTAGTGCCAATGTACATCTACCTCTAGCTTCTTGGTGTACTTGCCACATCTCCTCTAAGTTGATATCAAAAAAAGTATCTCCATTGAGAATGATAGCGGTATCCATTTCTATATGATTCATAGCTAAAGCTATACCTCCGCCTGTACCTAGAGGCTCTTTTTCTATGGAATACACGAGCGGTGTACCTTGGTAATCATTCCCATAATATTCCTCTATTTTATCATACTTATGTCCTACTGCTAAGATAATCCTATGAATACTATTCAGAGGTAAACCTTTAAAGATATGATCTAAGAAAGGCTTGCCAGCCACAGGAGCCATAGGCTTAGGAACATCACTCACTACAGCAGCTAAGCGTGTACCTAGTCCACCTGCTAGTATTATTACATCTATTTTCATTCCGCTACTATATAGGTATAAAGCCCTTCTCTGGTAAAATGATACTGCTGGGCTCTGACGCCAAAAGGCTCTAAGCTCTTAATCAATTTGGTACGTGACACCTTAGGACAATAAAAGAAAAAATAACCTCCACCACCAGCACCACTTATTTTGCCTCCAGTGGCACCGTTTTTCATTGCAGTAGCATATATCTTATCTATTTCTGGATTGCTTATTCCTTCCGCCATTTTTTTCTTGGACTCCCACCCAGAATGCATTACTTCTCCTATCGCATTGGTTTTACCCATTAGTATGGCTTCCTTCATACGTACGCTTTGCACCTTAAGATTGTGCGTGGCCTCTATAGCAGATGCATTACTATTGCTAATATTCTGAGTTTGTTTCTCTATTATTTTTGCAGACTCTCTACTTGTTCCCATATAGAAAAGCACTAAATTATGCTCCAACTCTGCAGCATATCTCTGCTTTATTCTCAGTGGATTCACAATGACTTTATCGTCCTTACTAAACTCCATAAAGTTAAATCCACCAAAAGTAGCTGCATACTGATCCTGACGACCTCCCGCTAGGCCTAGATCTATACGCTCTATCTCATACGCTAAATGCGCAATATCGTACTCTCCCAACGGAATATTTTGCCATTCGGCGAAAGCCCCTAATATACTCACAACCAAGGTACTACTGCTACCTAATCCTGATCCTGGAGGAGCATCTACGCGTGTGTATATTTCAAAAGAAAGAGGCTTTTTAACAAACTGTTTCACGACTCTATTGTAAACTCCTTTGAGCAAGGCTAACGCACCTGTAGGATCTAAGTACTCTGTGGAGTCAAGCGTTTCAAACTCTTGCATATCTTGAGCTTCTAGGTATATCTTACCGTTATCTGTTGGGATAATGGTAGTATGTGCGTACATATTTATAGTAGCATTAAGAATAGATCCACCATGTAAGTCTGCATACGGGCTCACATCTGTACCACCACCCGCCAAGCCTAACCTGAGCGGAGCTTTACTTCTAATTATCATTGGTACGAAAATAAGCGGTAAAAACGCTTATATCTAAATGTAATCGAATTTTACCTAGAGACTTCCTAAATACTAATGGTATATACAATACCGCAGATTAATACCAATATATTTTTCAACCGCCGCATATAAATCGTTTCTTGTCAAGTTTCTATTTGTTAAAAAAAGATTCCGTAGCTAAGGCTATGCAAGGTTTTTATGCCGCTATAAACCTGAAAATAATTCAATCTATTTATACGATATTTATAATCTAAATTGTATTGTGTTATACCAAAATAACTTTCAATTGCCGCATATAAATCGTTTTTCATTCGATTTCTATTCGTTAAAAATAATACCATAGCTCATGCTATGCAATGATTTTTTGCCTTTACAAACCTTCGATAAACTCAATTTATTTATACGACACTTAAAAACTAAATTGGTATACCTAAAATATCAACCTCAACCAAAAAGCGGAATAGTGAACCTAAATTCCACTCTGGTAGCAAGAAGCAGATAGACCTTATTTATCGAACAGGCATAATATATTAATATATTTCTGCTCCTCAAACCCAGTAAACACTGGTAGAGGATTTTTACCTACTCTTTCTTGACGAGCAACTGTGATATTAAAACAATGCTTTACAGTAATATTTTTTAAAATAATATATCATTCTACGACAAATTATCGAACCTGTCAGTTATAACCGTATACAAGTATACAATAGCTCCTAAAGGCTTGTAATTGCTCGATCTTAATATAATCAAGTAATCAAAAGCATAAAAATACGTACACCTGTAGACATACGGTTAGATTACAGCTTAATTATTTTGTTTAGACTTAATTAGTTTTAGAAAACTTATCAATAAAGAACCCAATAGTAAGACCGGTACGCACAAGGGTTAAACCTGAATCTGCTACTCTATAGAGTAACAGATTCTCATATGTTACTCTAGTCAGCATCGTATTTATATTCATATAAAATCCTAATGCCTTAAATTCCTTTATTGATATTCCTATCCCAGGATTAAGGAATGGACCTCCTGTAAATACTTGATATGAAGGTCCTACTCCTCTCGAACGGGCTATAGCGTAACCTGTACTCGCTGAAAACTCCAGGCCCAGGGTTGATCCTTCCTCTTTTAGCCTATAGATACATTCAATACCCAAAGGATCTAATGTACCAGAAGGATGCCAATACATATCTGAGCCTGCTTTAAAGCCTACCCCTATTTTTGGATTTATATTATAACCGACAGATGCTGTAACTCCTGGATTTAATACAAACGGCCATAATACACTTTGAGTACCCACTCTAGTTGTAAGTCCAAAGCTAAAATACACTCCTTGCCCATTAAATGGCGTTTCCACTTGAGTTGATCTACCATTTTCGTATCTTCGTTCCGCACGTGAAAAGTCCTTTGCCACATTAGGTTTGTATGCGCTCACGGATTCAACCTTTTCTTCTTTTAGAAAAATATCCTCAGACCAGTTTTCATATCTGACAATTAAAATCTCTGATGTTTTTTCAGTGTATGTAGGTCCATCTTGAAAATCAAACTTTTTGTACTTGATATTCTCATCTGTTGTTTCTAGAACCTCAGCCTCTATATCAACGCCATCTCTCTTAGTTATAATGTCCTGAGCAAATGTCAAATAGGATAAACTGGCACAAAATAACAAAACAAAACTTCTGCTGGTCATAATACGAATATACCATTTACATATCACTGACAGTAAACCATCGGGTTATATACCCATTCTGGGGCAGACTACCTTATACAGCAGGATTGGCAGCTATTCAGAAGTCCAATTAGTGTAGCAAGTGTAGAAGATGTAGCTCCGAACAACAAAGTTTTTTCCGCACCAATTAGTGCAAAAAGTGAAAAAAGTGACCCCAAAAAATAACTTTTATTTTTTACAGAAGATTGGATTGATGACGTTGCCGAATTAGAAAAGTATTTTAATAGCATTGAACTACCTAGTAGACCTATAACAATAAACGGATGCTGCGTTGTGAATGACTGCTTACTATTTATTGACAGCAGTCAAAGCAAAGAACTATCATTTGAGACAGGCAGAGACAGAAGGTAGCCCCTACAGCTATATTTCGGTAGCTAAACGTTTGGGGGGTATAAACTCACAGCAAAGCGAGTGCCTATATACCTTGCACAACTAGCAGACATTAAAAATAGATTTCAGATATTTAGACCTCTTAGGTTCTATATACATCTCAAGCAACTACCTGCAAAAGGAAAACCAATAATTTAAAGAGGTAGGGGGTACTTGCTTCATTCGCTACATCCAGATTATTTGGCTTTTTGCTATGCGCTACCTAGCACCTGCTGTAGCTACTACTGTAACATCCCTAGTGCTTATGTCTAATCCTTTAATACTTGCTAACGTGATACGTATTAAGGGTGCGAGTGCTTCCTATGCGCTTCCTACTATAAACAAAGAACCCTATAAACATTTTGTTATCAGATACTTATAGGGTCTTAGTAAGTAGAGGCTTTGCTCCTATTATCTAACCTTTGACTTACGATTTAGACAAACCAAATATATAGGTTCGATAAATCGCATCGAGTAGCCCGTAGGAGAATCGAACTTCAGAATTCATATGAAATATGACCAAACATTCGAATTGTGTCTTTAACAAAAAACAACTAGTAGCTACCTCCTCACCCCTTGCCTATCCAAGCTTCTACGATACGCAGCTGCATTCCGATTATGCTCTGCTAGTCCATTGGCAAAGGCATGTCTCAGTGATCCGTCTGGCTTAGCACACATATAATAATAATTATGTTTCCTAGGTGCTATAGCAGCCTCTATAGCACGCTTATCTGGACAGAAGATAGGTCCTGGAGGTAAGCCTGCATTGAGGTACGTATTATACGGATGTGCTTTTTTTAAGTCTACATAGAGTAGTCTGCGTCGCTCCCCCTTGCCTACTACAAACCATATCGTAGGATCTGCTCCTAGTGGAATACCTTTATGTATTCTATTGAGATATAATCCAGCTATGGTAGGCATCTCATCCGCAAATATTGCTTCACCATCTACTATACTCGCTAGTATCACAGCCTCCTTAGTGGTCAGTCCCTGTACTTTGGCTTTGGCTTTTCTGTCAGCAGTCCAGTACGTATTGTATTCATCTACAAACCTGAGTATGGCTTTGTCCGCGGTAGTAGCCCAATTAAAATGATAGTGATCTGGTAAAAAAATACTCCACTTATTCTCATCTGTGAATCCATTTTCTTGCACCCAAGCACCATTCATGGCTTTCACTACTTCACCTTTACTGGCTTGTAGGTTATCGGCTAAGTAGTTAAGCACACTATCGCGTGTCATCTCACTTTTTATTTTGACAATGACCTTCTCCCATTTCCCAATTCTCAGCTTTCTGACCAGTTCTAGATTACTCATGCCATCCGATATTTTATACCGACCAGGTTTGTACTTATTAGGGAGATTAGCCTGCTTTGCTACTAAATCAAAAGTAGACTTATTCGCTATCAACTTATTGACAGAGAGATTAAGAAGTACTTGCTCGTAGCTATCATCCGTTCGGATATAGAAATACTCACCATCAGAGGAGTTCGTATTTCCTGAGAATAACACATAATATGCTCCTGCTAAGGCGAAAAATCCTAAAAGAAGGAATACACCAAAATATTTTCGTTGCTTTTTGTTCAAATCTCGAATTACTTGGCACAAATAAAGCAAAGTTTAGTATTAGATTTGCCCTGCATAGGATGAAGCTAGCAATAATAGGATATGGAAAGATGGGTAAAACCATAGAGCAAGTGGCTCTAGACCGCGGACACACCGTAGTAGCTCGTATAGATAATCCTAATTTTACACCTGCGGAAATAGCACATGCAGATGTGGCCATAGAGTTTACCCAGCCAGATTCAGCTAAAGGGAATATCCTTAAATGCTTTGAGGCAAATGTACCCGTAGCAGTAGGCACTACTGCATGGTACGAAGACTACGATGGAGTAGCTGAGATAGCTAAAGCTGAAGGTAAAGCACTCTTCACCGCTACTAATTTCAGTATAGGTGTCAATATTCTTTTTCACCTGAATAAGCAGTTAGCAGCTGTTATGAATGATTTTGATGAGTACAATGTCACTATGACGGAAACTCATCACTTAGAAAAAAAAGATCACCCAAGCGGTACAGCCGTAACCTTAGCTGAAGGCATACTTGCTCAGCTTGATAGAAAAAAGAAATACATTGGTCTGCTAGAGGGACAATCTGAAGATATAAGTGCGTTTGATTTGCACATAGAAAGTAAACGAGAACCAAATGTACCCGGAGATCACGCCATCACATACAGTAGCGATATAGACGATATTACAATCCGTCATACTGCAAAAAGCCGTATGGGCTTTGCCAAAGGAGCTGTGATAGCTGCTGAGTGGCTCATAGATAAAAAAGGGGTGTTTGGGATGAATGATTTACTCAACTTTTAAGAAATAAAAAAAAGAATGAAAATTAACTTCAAAGAAGACTGGAAACTGCTCAGTAAGCGAGCTGCTATATTTTACATAGTCTTCAGTATAGTCAACCTGCTTACCTTCATATTACTACTTACTCAGACAGCTGCTGGATTCTTCCCACCACTGATCTATTTTGTATTTTGGCAAGTAGCTATATGGGTGTACTATATGTTTCGCTATAAATATAGAAATAAAGTATCTGGAGGCGAATGGATAGATGCAGGTATGTTTGCCATACTCGCAGCTACGCTAATTCGTACCTTCTTCATAGAAGCCTATCAGATACCTACCTCTTCTATGGAAAACTCGCTACTCCGCGGAGACTTCCTATTCGTAAGTAAAATAAACTATGGCCCACGTGTGCCGAACACACCTATCTCTTTTCCTTTTGTACATCAGGAGCTTCCATTAGTGGGAGGGAAATCATATTCTGAGGCCCTTACTCTTCCGTATTATCGCCTACCAGGTTTTGAGGATATAGAGCGAAATGACATCGTAGTATTTAATTATCCTGAAGAGCGCATAGATCGCAATACTTTTGCTCACCCTACAGATAAGAAGACCAACTATATAAAAAGATGTGTGGCTATAGCTGGAGATACACTTACACTAAAAGATAAAAAGTTATTTATCAATGGGGTACCTGCTCGTCAAGCAATACACGGCAAAACATCCTACGTAGTGCAGATGAGCACCGTATTATCGCTCAAAGACTATCAAAAACTAGACATTAGTGAAGTAGAACCCGCTCGCGGTGAAGGCTCATACCTTATGCAACTCACTGAGCAAAACCTAGCAGACCTTAAAGAAGTGCCCGGAGTCATAGACATTCAGGAAGTAATGAATGACTTCAATGCCGCTTCGACTCTTCCCAAATACTATCAACAACTCAAGTGGACCGCAGATAACTTTGGTCCGATGTACGTACCCAAAAAAGGAGCTATTATCGCTTTAGATTCTCATAACTACCAGATATACGGTGAGGTAATACGTCTGTATGAAGATAACCCAGAATTCAGATTTGTAAACGGTACCTTTTATAACGGCACCGAGGTAATCACCGATTACACTTTCAAAATGGATTACTACTTTATGATGGGAGACAATAGACACCACTCTGCAGATTCTAGATTTTGGGGTTTTGTGCCTGAAGATCACGTAGTAGGTAAAGCTTCATTTATATGGATGAGTATAGAGCCAAATGAGAATAACACATTGCACCAAAATCCAGACAATAGAGCTCAGTATGAGAGAAACAAATCATTCGTGCTAAGCAGAATCCGCTGGAGTCGTATTTTTAATAGAATACACTAGTGCCAAGTAAGAAAGACTTACGCATTGTATTTATGGGAAACCCCGAGTTCGCTCGGTACCACCTAGAGAAAATAATCGCTGCTGGATATACTATAGTGGCAGTGATCTCTGCACCAGACAGGCCTGCTGGCAGAGGCATGAAGCTACTGTCTACTCCTGTGACTGCGTATGCTAGAGAGCAAGGAATCCCTTGTCTACAGCCGACTAACTTAAAAAACACTGACTTTCTCGCAGAGTTAAAGAGCTATAAAGCAGACCTTCAAGTAGTGATAGCATTCCGAATGCTACCAGTAGTAGTCTGGGATATGCCCCCACACGGAACCTATAATCTGCACGCTTCACTCCTACCACAGTATAGGGGAGCTGCTCCTATTAATTGGGCAATTATAAATGGAGAATCAGAGACTGGTGTAAGTACCTTTAAACTGATGCACGAGATAGACACGGGAAATCTATTGATACAAAAAAGATGCATAATACTTCCAGAGGACAATGCGGGTGCGCTTCACGATAGATTAATGCACCTTGGAGCAGATGCTATACTCAATACGCTCGAGATGCTAATCAAAGACCAAGTAATGGAAACTCCGCAAGATAACTCATTAGCACTAAAATATGCACCCAAGCTATTTACAGAAAATACTGTCATTGATTGGACTGCAAATGGTGAACAAATCATAAACTTAATCAGAGGTCTAAGCCCTTATCCAACAGCACATAGCTCCTTTGATGGAAAAAAGCTACAGGTATACCAAGCGAGTTATGAGGCGTTAGTGCATTCTTATTCAGCAGGTACATTCGTATCTGATGGTAAAAAATATATTAAAGTAGCAGTAAAAAACGGATTCATACATCTACAGCAGATAAAGCTTCAAGGTAAGAAGGTGATGCCTGCTAAAGCACTGCTAAATGGCTACGACATTAGTCACCTGCAACTACCAAGTGAGTAAGTACTAATTCTATACTTTACTCACCGCCCTATCTTTGTATAATGCAAAAAAATTGGGTACTAGTGCTCTCTTTCTGGTTTCTGTGTACTTCCTATGTGTTTAGTACGGATAAAAGCGTAAAGATAGAAGTCTCTTCCGCCTCCGCAGGGTTATTATCTCCCTACCTCACCTATTCTATGACTCTGGATAGTGAAGAAACCTACCACATAGACGCTGGTCAACTGTTCACCGCCATAAAAATCACTTCTGCTGATACCCTGTCAAATCAAATTTATCTAACTCTAGAAGAAAATACATACCATTTTGGCACTCTGATAACTGATGAAACTATAGATATCCCACCATCTTTTATTATTCCATTAAACCCCTCACGCTATTTTAAATTAAAAACTAGAAAACCAACTACTGTAAAAATTGAGCTTTTTTATGCTCCGAGAATAGAGATACCGGCTACTGTAAATAAAAATAAAAAAGAACGCTGTGAAAAACCAAATACTATTCCTTCATCCCAATGGAGAAAAGGGCTGCCAGACCCTAAACCAGGGCGAGTAACTTCTGAAGTAAATCATTGTATTATCCATCACTCGGCTGGTAATACGGCAGATACTAACTATACCAATATCATCCGTAACATCTACCTGCTCCATACGGAGAGTAATGGATGGGATGATATAGGCTATAACTATATGGTAGCAGGAAATGGTCAAATATATAATGGCAGAGACCCTCAAGGAGCAGGAGACGAAGACAATATCCAAGGAGCTCACTTCTGTGCTAAAAACAGTGGTACAATGGGTATTTGCCTATTGGGAAATTATGAGATAGACACACCGTCCATCTCACTCATAAAGAGTGTAGAGAAACTCCTAACTTGGAAACTTTATAAGGAAAATTTATCAGCTAAAGACTCAAGTATTCACCCGCCAAATAGCTCCAAATATCTAGCTACAATCGGACAGCATAAGGACGGATGCACTACACTATGCCCAGGAAAAAATACTACTAATCTCATCACAGATATACGGAATAACGTACAAGAAAACCTGGATAAGTGTGCCAATATAGTGTCTGTATCAGAGCCTCTTAACAGCCACTACCTGAAAATCTATCCTAATCCATCAGATGGACGATTTTTTGTAATGTCAGATGATAAAGCTAACCTCACACATTATGAGTTAATAAGCTATGAAGGCGAAAGTTTTGGCAGAGTTTCATTAGCTAAAAATGGCATGATAAGGCTGAATGCTGCCACAGGACTATATTCTTTAGCACTCTGGAGTAACAACTCTCTAATCTTCATAAAAACAATAATAGTCCAATAGCCTATTTGAAAAGGTCTGATTACAAGGCCTAACTATGTTGACTATACTTTCATTTTAACTACCTTTGCAACCGATTTACGGTATGTGGGAGAAAATTGCCAACACTATTCTAAGAAATAGACTATCACTGATCATCTTTTTGGTGATTATGACTGGGTTTATGCTATATAAGACCTTGCAAGTACAGCTAGCTTATGATAATCCAAAATTCATCCCAGATGATGATAAGGACATGGTTGATTACCAAGAGTTCAAAAAAACCTTTGGTGATGATGGCAGTGTAATGGTGGTAGGTATAAATACCACCAAATTAAGAGAACTAGATTTTTTTAATGCGTGGTATGATCTCACACTAGATTTAGACACTACGGATAACATCAAGCAAGTACTATCTATTACTAACCTGAAAGTCTTAGATAAGCGAATAGTCTTAGATACCTTTGAAGGATACGCCAGTGAGAAGGTAAGCCTATTCCCTCAAAACTTCATCCAATCTAAACCCAAAACTCAGTCTGAACTCGATATTATTTTTACAAAGGTTAATGATCTACGTTTTTACGAGGGACTATTGTTCATAGACAGCAGCGACTTCTCTCTAATGGCCATCACATTAGAAAAAGGAATCCTAGATACCAAAGAACGAGTTCAATTCGTCAATGATATAGAGAAAAAAATAACAGATGTCTGTGCTAAGCACGAAGTAACTGTACATTTCTCTGGTTTACCATTTATACGGACTAAAATGTCTCAAATGATTAAGCAAGAACTAGTGAGGTTTACTTTGGTATCTATGGCTCTCACCTCACTGATTTTACTCTTCTTTTTTAGAAGCTTTCCTACTTTAGCTTTGTCCCTTCTCACAGTGGTAATCGGTGTAATATGGTGTATGGGTATTTTAGTCCTTTTAGGATTTAAGATAACCATGTTTATAGGCCTGCTGCCACCCCTCATAGTAGTTATAGGAATAGCTAATTGCATATATCTGCTTAATAAGTACCACGAGGAATATAGAAGTCATGAAAATAAGATAAAAGCTCTCCAACGTGTGATATCTAAAGTTGGACGTGCCGTTCTATTTACGAATCTGACTACCGCAGTAGGATTTGGAGTATTTGTACTCACTGGAAGCTCAGTTTTACAAGAATTTGGTATGACTGCTTTCTTAGCTATTATGGCTGTATTCTTGATTTCTATCATACTGATACCCGTACTATTTAGCTATCTACCTGCACCCAAAGAAAGACACACAAAACACTTGGACTATAAGTTTCTCAATAGCCTTATCGACAAACTTGCAATCCTAGTACAGACTAAACGAAAACAAGTCTATATCACCACCATAGCTATAATCACCATATCCTTTGTGGGTATGGCAATGCTTAAAAATGTTGGCTATATGGTAGATGATATCTCAAAAACAGATAAGCTATATCTAGACTTGAAATTCTTTGAAGAAAACATCAATGGTGTAATGCCGTTTGAGATAGTGGTAGATACAGAAAAACCACAAGGAATTTCTAATGTAAGAACACTGCTCAATATTGACTTACTCGAACGTGAACTGACGAAATATCCAGAGTTTAGTAAACCTGTAAGTATTTCCCAGACGATGAAGTTTCTAAATCAAGCGTATTATGATGGAGACCCAAGGAGATATAGACCACCAAGCGTTCTGGACTTGAGTAGCATTATGGATGCCGTACCACAGGGCAATAACAATACTAATCTTATTAATAGCCTAGTAAGTGAAGACAAAAGCAAAGCTAGAATCAGTGTACAAATGGCCGATGTAGGTAGCGTTAAAATTAAAGAATTAAGAGAAGAAGTGAGTCTACTAGCCGATACTATATTTAATTTTCGTAAGAAAACAGCATATAATTTCACAGATTCAATAATAGCCATAGACTTACTAGATACGGTAAATTCTATATATGACACTACGTACTATAGCTACCCGACCGTAAGCTATACAGCGTTAGATAGTAATAATAAGACCGACCTTTCCATCACAGGTACTAGTGTGATTTTCTTAAAAGGAAATGATTACCTCATCAGTAACCTACTAAAAAGTCTATTCATCGCTTTTCTTATCATTTCACTACTTATGGCGAGTATTTTTAAATCGCTAAGAATGATACTGATTTCTATGATTCCTAACCTCATTCCGCTGCTATTTACAGCAGGTGTTATGGGTTTCTTTGGAGTGAACTTCAAGCCTAGTACTGTACTAGTATTCAGTGTAGCTTTTGGCATAGCAGTAGATTTTAGTATTCATTTTCTTACTAAATATAAGATGGAGTTAGCCCATTCTGCTTCCATAGCTGAGGCGGTAAGTAAAGTGCAAAAAGAGATAAGTACCAGTATGATTTATACCGCCGTTATCCTCTTTTTTGGATTTATAATCTTTGTTTTTTCTGATTTTGGAGGCACTATAGCACTCGGACTATTTACAGCACTTACACTTCTTATAGCATTATTCAGCAACTTGATATTATTACCTTGCCTCCTGCTATCTTATGACCTTGCTCAGGAAAAAGAGAAATCGTCAAAGTCACTTTAGTGGTATTCTGAATTTGCAGTATAATTACAACTAGCATGGTCCCCATTGAAAAATTAGACTCACACACAGCTGTAAGCTCGTGGCTAGCCAAATATGGTAATGATATGTACTCTTGGGCTTACTACAAGACTAGTAGCAAAGAGACCGCAGAGGATCTTGTGCAGGATACTATGATATCCGTGTATAAATCCTATGAAAAATACAAACCAGGTAGTAATCCTAAAACTTGGCTTTTTACTATTCTCAATAATAAAATAATTGATTACTACCGCAGTAGTAACACTCAGAAATCCGTAAACCAAACCACCTTACAAGGGAATAAGCTAGATGATGATAATTTTGATAGCAACGGACTTTGGAACAAAGCACAAGAGCCACTTTGGGGCAATACTGAAGAGCACCTTCTAGATAACCCAGACTTTCTGGCAGTAATGGAATCGTGCATAGAAAACCTACCGCCAAATTGGAAAGGCGTGGTACTCGGAAAATACTTTCATCATAAGAAGGGATCACAGATTTGTAAGGAACTTGGGATCACATCGTCTAACTTATGGCAGATGTCCCATAGAGCAAAACTCCAGCTAAAAGAATGTTTAGAAGCCAACTGGAAAAATAAGTAAGATGAATCCTCTAATGAAAATAGCAATGGTATCTTGCAAGCAAGCTGCTATGCTGGGTGCTAAAGCGTCATTCAACGCTCTTACAGTATTTGAAAAAATGAAGCTAAAGATGCACGTTAAAATGTGTGTTGCATGCCAGTCTTACAAAGCCAATAGTGAACTTATAGACGAAGCTGTCGCCAAAATACTAGAGCAAAAAGAAAAACAAGAATTATCTCTGAGTGCTGAGCAACGCAAGAAAATTTTAGACGCTATTCAATAGAATAGCTTGAAAGGTTCTGCAATATTCTGCGTAATATCATCTCTAGAAACAACTAAGATGAAAAAAATATTTTTAATTTTAATACTAGGAGTCTGCTTTGCAAGTTGCAAGTCTACCACCAAAACTACCAATACTACAGCAGCTAACAGCATTAGCTGGTCTAGTACCGCTACGTTAGCAGAAGCTAAGCAAAGTGCTACAGAAGTGGGTAAACCCATATTTATAAATCTAAGTGCTGTATGGTGCGGGTATTGTAAAAAAATGAAGAAGAATATATATACGGATGCGGCAGTAGCTCAGGCTATGAATGCAGGTTATATTCTTAGCGCTTTGGATGGAGAAAAAAGTGAGGATGCTGAGCTAGTCAGTAAATTAGGCATTAATGGTTTCCCTACTCTATTGATACTAAATGCTCAAGGAAGTGTCCTTAAGAGAAATACCGGGTATCTCAATACCAAACAGTTACTTAACTTTTTGAAGAAATAGACTCCAATATTAGAGTGAAGTGAGACTGGTTTATTACTCTCTCTTTACAGTTACTAGAGGTACACTTCCGTACGCAGCAGCCACTTCTGTAAAGCTACTCCAATAACTTCCTATTATCTTATTACTCTTACTTAACATCATAAGATCCACTAAAGCCTGTTGTATCCCTTCTGGCTTATCACGTTTCAGCTGGGTAGGATAGAAGTATAAATAATCTCCAAACTTCCTCTTAATTAGTTCAGCTTCATCTAAATCATCTGTAGCTAAATAGATAGCACTATCAGAGATACCCTTTAATTCTATTTCTAAATTTTCAATGAATAGTTCAGTAGGGCTTTGTGTTATAGATACTAAATTATCTCCTCTGCGAATATATGCACCTATAAATACTGGACCCATCTTTTCAATTCTATTGCTGCAGATGTCAAGTATGTGCTGCTTAGGCAGTAAAAAAGACACAAAACTGAGGTCACCGTAAAAATGCTCGCAAGTATTAACATATATTGTTTCGGCATCCCTAATTAGCTTCACTAAATCACTCTTTAGCTTACCCAATTCTCGTATGCTCGAATCATCTAACTGTATCTCAAAGTTTTTAAAGTCATTTCTCAATCTTTTCCTCCTATGACGATGAGCTATTTTATTCCATTTGGGTATATACTTATACTCCGTAATGTTAATCGTTTTTACATCCATAAAGAAGCTCTTATACGAGCAATTAAGTTCGTTATTATTAACCCACATCACCTCTACTTCATTTCTTATACGTTGGCTTAAAGCGATACATGAAGCAATGACTCTCATCCTATTTCCTAGTCCTCCGTTTGCTTTTACTATTATTTTCATCAGAAAAATTTCGTGTGTAATTTAATTAGGATTGGTCTAAAAGGTCAGGAATTAATTTACTAACTTAATAGCAGGACTATTCAGTTTATATACTGTACGTATTTTATTACCTTCGCACACTATAAAATTTAGAAGTCTAATGTCAGCCAAAGCCAGTAAATACCAACAATATAAACAGTTAGACGTACCTAGTACTGAGAAATCAGTCCTTGAATATTGGAAACAAAATAAAATTTTTGAGCAAAGTATAGCCAATCGAGCTGACGGTAAGTCTTTTGTATTTTACGAAGGGCCACCTTCAGCCAATGGAATGCCAGGTATACACCACGTTATAAGCCGAAGTATAAAAGATGTATTCTGTAGATACAAAACACTACAAGGGTATAAGGTAGAGCGAAAAGCAGGTTGGGATACCCACGGCCTACCGATAGAGCTACAAGTAGAAAAGAAACTGGGCATAACTAAAGAAGATATAGGTACTAAAATATCTGTAGAGGAATACAACGCTGCCTGTAGAGAGGATGTCTTAAAATTCAAAGACAAGTGGGACGAACTTACTGAGAAAATAGGCTACTGGGTAGACCTAGAAAACCCTTATGTAACCTACGAGAATGAGTATATAGAGTCTGTTTGGAATCTACTAAAAAGACTACACGAAAAAGACTTCTTATACAAAGGGCATACTATTCAGCCTTTTTCTCCTGCTGCTGGTACAGGGCTTAGTTCTCATGAGCTTAATCAGCCAGGCACATACAAGAATGTAAAAGATACTACTGTAGTAGCTCAGTTTAAACTAGAAAACCCTGCCGGGCTAGATCTAGATTTAGCATGGGGAGATACCTTCTGCATAGCTTGGACTACTACTCCATGGACTCTACCCAGTAATACGGCTCTAGGCGTAGGCCCTAAGATAGACTACAGTGTAGTAAAGACGTATAACCAATATACCTTTGAGAAAATCACGGTGCTACTGGCTACTAAGTTAGTAAATAAATACTTCTCAGAAAAAAATGCTGCATTAAAGCTAGAGGATTACAAAGCGGGGGATAAAATAATCCCTTTTGAAATAGTAAAGGAAATAAAAGGTGCTGCACTAGTAGGCCAAAAGTACGAGCAGTTGATGCCTTATCAACAGCCAGAAGAAGGAAGAGCATTCGAAATAATAGCTGCCAACTTTGTAACTACTGAAGATGGAACGGGTATAGTACACCTTGCTCCTAGCTTTGGTAGTGATGACTATATAGTCGCTAAACAAAACAGTATAGGTTTTCTGACACTAGTAGATAGACAAGGAAAATTCATAGACGGCCTAGGAGAATTCTCTGGGTTATATGTGAAAAACTATAAAGAAGACGATGAATCTGCAGAAGGCTATCAAAGTACGGATGTAAAAATAGCTATCAAGCTAAAGACAGATAACAAGGCATTTAAAGTAGAAAAGTATGAGCACAGTTATCCGCATTGTTGGAGAACAGATAAGCCTATACTCTACTACCCACTAGAGAGTTGGTTTATAAAAACTACTGCTGTAAAAGACAGATTAATAGAACTTAATAAAACGATCAACTGGAAACCTGCTAGTACAGGTGAAGGAAGATTTGGTAACTGGCTTGAGAATCTGGTAGACTGGAACCTGAGCAGAAGTAGATACTGGGGAACTCCACTACCTATTTGGCAAACTGCAGATGGTGAGCAAGAAAAATGTATAGGTTCTATAGAGGAACTAAGAGCTGAAGTAGACAAGGCTGTAACGGCGGGTATTATGCCCAGCAATACTATAGATAAGGACTTTGATCTTCACAGACCATTTATAGACGACATACTTCTGATCTCTGAAGACGGTCAAACGATGACTCGTGAGACAGACTTGATAGATGTATGGTTTGACTCTGGAGCTATGCCATACGCTCAATTACACTACCCTTTTGAAAACAAAGAGAAGGTAGATGACAGAACCAACTACCCAGCAGATTTCATAGCAGAAGGTGTAGACCAAACTAGAGGATGGTTCTTTACTATGCATGCTATTTCTGTAATGCTAAATGACTCTGTAGCCTACAAAAATGTAGTTGCCAATGGATTGGTTTTAGACAAAAATGGAAACAAAATGTCTAAACGATTGGGAAATTCTATTGACCCATTTATGGCTGTAGATAAATATGGAGCGGATATCATACGCTGGTATATGCTCAGTAATGCTGCACCTTGGGATAACCTAAAGTTTGACTTAGAAGGATTAGACGAGACCAAACGAAAGTTCTTCGGTACATTGCATAACACATATGGTTTCTATGCGTTATATGCCAATATAGACAAGTTCACTAACAACCTACCTATAGTACCAATAGAAGAAAGACAAGAATTAGACAGGTGGATACTCTCTAAGCTACATTCGCTAGCTAAGCTGGTAGAAGAGGCAATGGATGACTACGAGCCTACTAAAGCTACTCGTGCCATCCAAAGCTATGTGACTGATGACCTTAGTAACTGGTATGTAAGACTAAACCGTCGTCGTTTCTGGAAAGGAGAGATGAGTGAAGACAAAATAGCCGCATATCAGACACTTCATACTTGCCTTGTCACTGTAGCTAAACTAATGTGTAGTTTTAGTCCATTCTATGCAGACCAACTATATAGAGACTTAACCTTTACAGATGACTCTATTCACTTACAAGATTTTCCTAAAGCAGATGCTGCATTAATAAATACAGAACTAGAAGAGCAGATAGAAATTTCTCAACGTATCACTTCACTTATATTAAGAATACGCAAACTAGAAGGAATAAAAGTACGTCAGCCACTTAGTAAAGCCATAATACCTGCACTTAGTGATGAGTTTGCCGCCAATCTAAAAAAAGTAGCAAACGTTATAAAGTCAGAGGTAAATATCAAGGAAATAGAGATAATAGATCGTAACTCTAGTGTAATCAAGAAATCAGCTAAACCTAATTTTAAGGTTTTAGGAGCTAAAGTTGGTAAAGACATGAAAGCTGTAACTGATCCCATCTTTAAATTTACTAATGAAGAAATAGGGAAACTAGAAAAAGGAGAGACTATAGCAATAGCGGCTAACGGGAATACCTATAATCTAGGTATAGAAGATATAGAAGTAAAGACTGCTGATATTCCAGGATGGCAAATAATCAGTGATAATGACTATACCGTAGCGTTAGATCTTGAACTTACTGACGAACTAAAAATAGAAGGTATAGCAAGAGAGTTAGTTAATAAAATTCAAAATCTTAGAAAAGATAAAGACTTTGAAGTAACAGATAAAATTACCATTAACATAGAGGAGCATTCTTATATCAGTAAAGCAATACTCTCGTTTAATGAATATATTTGCGGAGAAGTATTAGCTAACTCTCTGAAAGAAATAAACAGTCTAACAAGCAGTGACGAAATAGATATAGACGGAAACTTAATAAAAATAGCACTTTCAAAATAAAATAATATGGCAGAATCATTAAGGTATAGCGATGCAGATCTAGCAGAGTTTAAAGAGAATATTCTCAAAAAACTTAACGTAGCAAAGGAGGAGTATAACAACCTCAGAAAGCAGATACGTTCAGAAAATGATAATGGTACGGATGACACTGCAAGTGCCTACGTATCTATAGACGATGGGTCCGCTTCACAGCAAAAAGAAAATGCAGGACAACTAGCATCAAGACAGCAGAAGTATATTGCAAATCTTGAAAACGCATTAATACGTGTAGGAAATAGAACGTATGGCATATGTAGAGTCACCGGTCTGCTTATTGCTAGAGAAAGGCTGAAAGCGGTTCCACACACCACACAAAGTATGGAAGCCAAGAAAAATCAATACAAATAGTGATTAAATTAAAAAATTCACTAGACGCTAAACAGAGAAGTCAACTTCTTTTAGTCATCTTCACTTTAGTGGTTGTCATATTTTTAGATCAGTGGTTGAAATTTTACATTAAGACCAATTACTCTTTAGGTCAGAGTGAGATGATGATTGGGAATTGGTTTGAACTAAACTTTACAGAAAATCCTGGCATGGCATTTGGGCTAACATTAGGAGGTGTTTGGGGAAAGATAGTACTTACTATATTCCGGATAGCAGCATCAGGAATGATCATATACTATATTACCTCTCTCATCAAAGAAAAGTCTCATACTGTAATGGTAGTGTTAGTTGCTCTAATTTTAGCAGGTGCATTAGGCAATATTATAGACTCTGTATTTTACGGTAAATTATTTGGTGAAAGTACATATCATCAAGTAGCACAGTACTTGCCCTCTGGTGGAGGCTATGCTCCAATTTTTCAAGGCAAAGTAGTCGATATGCTCTATTTCCCTTTGGTCGATACATTTTGGCCTGAATGGGTCCCTTATTTAGGTGGCTCACGATTTGAATTTTTTAGACCTGTTTTTAACATTGCAGACGCTGCAATAAGCATCGGTGTATTTAGTATAATAGCTTTTAGAAAAAGACTATTTGAACCAATCAATACCTAGGTATCAAAGGTTGTTATATTAAACCTTTAATCTTCTTGAAAGTATAGAAACTAACTAATTCACTCCCTAGGTTAATAGCACCTTTGAATATTCCGAAGATTAGTACGTAACACTAAAATGCGTTATTACTATAATAATAACCAAAGTGATATATACCACTTCCACTTTGGACACCAAAGATAAATAGTAAGATAACTATTGTTGAAAATTTAATAGCTAAGTATTACGTTAGATCTATACTACCAAAATAGCTTTCAATTGCCGCATATAAATCGTTTTTCACTCGATTTCTATTCGTTAAAAAACAAAACAATACCATAGCTTGTGCTTCCGATAAAGCTATGGCGACACGCGGAAGGCTATGCAATGATTTTTCGACTTTACAAACCTTCGATAAACTCAAGTTATTTATACGACACTTAAAAACTAAATCGGTATACGTCTTTAAACAAGTGGGCTTCTACTTTTTATCAGCATCATCCTTATTACCCAAAACTGGCTTTAGAATGTAGTATACACCTATAAATATAATTGCAGTAATAACAACCTGGGATATGAACCAGAAGCTAAAGGTACTCTCAGGAGCACTATTCGGTAATTTTTGAGCAACGTCTTGAAGAAAAATCATACCTACAATCAATTCTTTGAACTTTTAATTGCTGTTAGATATCTCTTTAATTCTTCTCTTACTTTCGGAAAAAGGAGTAAAAGACCGATCATATTAGGAAATACCAATGCTAAAATCATAGCATCTGAAAACTTAATCACAGCATCCAAAGTAGCTGCAGCCCCTACTACTATAAAAAGAAGGAAGAGTATCTTATATGCTATGTCTGCAACTCTACCTCTACCAAATAGATACTTCCAAGACTGAAGTCCATAGTATGACCAAGATATCATAGTACTAAAGGCAAAAAGTATGATAGCTATAGTAAGTACAATAGAAAAATGTGGTATCACAGCATCGAATGCAAGTGAAGTTAAATCTACCCCACCTACCGTTTCACCAGTAGCCCTCAAGACAACAGAACCATTTTCACCACCGTAAACAAAAGCACCATCCATATTAAAAAAAATAATAACTAGTGCCGTCATAGTACAGATTACCACTGTATCTATGAATGGTTCTAAAAGAGCCACTATTCCCTCACTCGCAGGAAACTTAGTCCGTACTGCAGAATGAGCAATGGCTGCAGAACCAGCGCCTGCCTCATTACTGAACGCTGCTCGTTGAAACCCAATAATTAATACACCAATAACACCACCTAAACCCGCTTCAGGCGTGAATGCTCCGCTGAATATCAGCCCTACAGCTTCACTTAACCTAGATATATTAGCGAAAATAATTATCAATGAAGCTAACACATATATACCTGCCATAAAAGGGACAATCTTCTCTGTAATATTTGCGATTCGCTTTATCCCTCCTATAATTACAATACCTACAAGAACTGCAAGTATCACTCCTATCAAAACACCGGTAGCTCCTCCCTCTAATCCAAATAATGAAATGATTTGCTGAGTAGCTTGATTACTCTGAAAAGCATTACCTCCGCCAAAGCTAGCACCTACACATAATACTGCAAATAATCCGCCTAGTACTTTACCTAAACCAGCCATTTTAATATCTGCCAAACCTTTTTTTAGGTAATACATGGGGCCACCATATATAGTGCCGTCAGGACCTACGTCTCTATACTTTACACCAAGAGTACATTCCACAAACTTGGTAGACATTCCTATAAGACCGCAGATAATCATCCAAAAAGTGGCACCTGGACCACCAATAGCTATGGCAACTGCTACTCCTGCAATATTTCCTAGACCAACGGTACCCGAAACAGCAGTAGCTAATGCCTGAAAATGGCTAACCTCACCCTCTTTACTTTCGTCACTAATGGTATCTACTAGATCTCCATCTACGACATTCAAGTCTGTCTTTTCAACAGAGTGATGATCAATATCGTCATACTTTCCACGTACAACATTAATGGCTAATGGAAATTTTCTAATATTAATGAATGAAAAAGAGACTGTAAAAAAAACAGCCCCAACCACCAATAGAATAACTACAAACGGAATAGATACATTGTCCGACACAGGAATGGATGTGAGCACAAGTCCTTCCCAAGCGTTTGCTATCGGTTCAAACCAGTTATTAATCTTTTCATCTAGTCCTATCTCACTTGCAAAACAAGATAAAGAAAGTCCAACTACAGATGCTAATAAAATGCTAAATCTTTTAAGTGAATGTACTATGTGCATATATCGTCAAATATGCCCAAAAATATAGTAACGCCCAAACTTTATCTCAATCGCTTAGCAGAATGATAAAAATGGGTCATCTCCTTGGTCTCCATATTAATGATACCTGCTTTTGTAAGCGTATCTATACGCACCATACCGTGAGCATGTATGACCTTCCCTTGACCAATTACCATGCCTACGTGTCCTACTTGTTCATTGTTCTCAAAGAAAACTAAATCGCCCACAAATAAGTCCTCAAAAGCCACTGGTTTACCTACCTTTTGCTGCTCAGATGCATCTCTAGGTATATGTATACAAAGTACTTTATAAATAATCTGCACCAATCCACTGCAGTCTATCCCGCTAAAATGCCTTCCTCCCCAAAGATATGGAGCGCCTAAAAACTTCTTTGCTAAATCTTGTATAAATATATTTTCATCACTTGCAGAAGATCCAGTCACTTCTGACCCCATAGAAGATAACACAGTACCACTCGTTATATCATTTTGCTCACTAGCGAATAAGTCACGCTGCACATACCTATCATTAAGAATGTACTCATGAAAACTTGATTTACTTAGCCAACCTGTATATCCATCAAAATCCATAATAATATGATACCAATTCTCTTTTTGACTTAAAACAGAATAAGTCTCACCAAAAAGAAGTTGTGAGACCATCTCCGCACTACTTTGAGGCTCTCCTCGCAGCGGTATTTGTGCTACGTGACAAATGCCTTTCTGCATCTAAAATTAGATATGTAAACGTTCCTTACGCTGAAGTAAAGCTTCTTCAGACTCTTCTCTATCGGGGTCTGGAACACAGCAATCAACTGGACATACTGCTGCACATTGCGGTTCTTCGTGAAAACCTTTACACTCCGTACATTTATCTGGTACTATATAGTAAACTTCATCGGATATAGGCTGCTGAATAGATTCTACTGCTACTTCTTTGCCTCCTTCTAATGTGTATTTACCAGATACTCCCGTACCATCAGCTACTTTCCACTCTGCTCCCGCTTCATATATTGCCGTATTTGGACACTCGGGCTCACAAGCTCCGCAGTTTATACATTCATCTGTTATGATAATTGCCATAGGTGCAAAGGAAATCTTTTTAATACCAAAGTAATGCTCATAATGTATGAATTATCACATTTTATCTAATAAGTCTTCTATCACAGCGAGACTTACGTACTCTGGTGATTTTTGTCGAATCTTTTTTGCCCAATACATAAACTGAGGCTTATCTCTTACACTAGCGTAATAATTCAGATATGTCCCCCACACATCAATATTATCCGGCTCCAGTTCTAAACATTTTCGCATTAATGCTTTTGCTTCCAAGTACTTGCCTTGCATCACAAATATTTTTGCTTGCAAGTTTAGGATGTTCCCGTTTCTTGGAAACTGAGCTGCTAATTTAACGGCTAAAGTAGCTCCTCTTTTTAAATCACCTTGTTCTATGCGATATTTTAAGAGTTGCTTTCCTATGGATGGCACAGTAGGATCCATATCCCAAGCTTTCTGTAAATAAAACGTAGCCTGACTCCAAGCCTTTCGCTTTCCATAGCTTTCTCCGAGTATAAAAAGTTCCCAAGATGAAAGTATATCTATATCCAACTTTTGCTGAGTAGCCTTAGCATACTCTTCGGTGAGATAATAATATTTTAACCACAAGCGAGGATAATCTTTACCCGTAAGTTTCTCCTTTGCTTTACGAAGATAAAAAGGATTCTTGTCAAATTTTTCCCAATATTCTAAGTATGCACGAATTTCAGTTTCTTCATCTGGTATAGCATTATTCACAGCATACAATCCTACTAACTTCTGTCTATTGGCTACCTCACCTGCGGGTTTAGGTACTCGTATGTAGTGATCATGGACACTCACATGTGGTATATCCTCTGAGCTGCTAGGAGGCATATGACAACTCACACAGTTATTTCCTGCTTTAGTGAGCACCTGTATATCCTCCTTACATTTATTCACTTGGTGGCAATTTTTACAAGCGGTATTATATACTGCTGTGCCTGTCATCTTCACACTTACATGTGGGTTATGACAGCTAATGCATGTAAAGTCTAGTTTCTCTTTATTCCCTTGAATAAAGCACTCACTCATCTGAAAACGCTGACTGTGATTAGCCATATCAAAGGATGCATTTTCTCCTTCGTACTCCGGTAGGTAAATCTCAAAAATATCTGAAAGCTTCATTCCTGGTTTAAAGTCCGTAAACTTCTTACCGTCTTTTAGTACATTAAGTCCTTGAAGATGACACCGCTGACACAGGTCTATCTGACGCTCCCACGATAATTTTCTAGGATTTACTATGGTAGGATCTATTTCTGTTTTCACGTCTACGCCTTCTCCTTTAGCTCGTTGAGCCACATGAAGTGAACCAGGTCCGTGACATCGCTCACAGTCTATTCCATTTCCTATTTCAGTAAACTTAAAATCAGATTTTTCTGCTAGCTTGGGCATAGCATTATGACAGCTGATACACTCTGAGTTTAGAATCCGACTAAACCTTGAGTTATTACCATTCTCAAAACCAGGTGCCAAATCCCACTTTTGCTCCTGTACATAAAAAGTAATAGGTGCTTGGTAAATAAACCCTTGTTCGGTAAAAAGATGAGAATTAGTATGCTGACCACTTCCTACTATATGATTTATTTGAACTTCTAGTTTATGACTGGTATCACCATCTATCAGCCTATATTCTCTCACGTACAGCTTATCTTCTTTCCAAAATGGAAAGTAATGTAGGTCTTTAAAACTATCATACACCTGATGTTCTAAGCCAAAAACGGCAGACGATTTACTATGAGAAGCAGTATCAAAAGATAACCCCATTCCCGTATGTATAAATGTACTGTGCTTATCCTCGTGACACGATGCACACGTAGCCATACCTACATACTTAGCAGCATCAGAATGATTAGCGTACACCACATCCTTAGATAATGAGTCTGTACAACTCGTGTATGCTATGGAAATAGCTATAAATAGTAACAATCCAGAAAGGATAGCTACTTTAGATGAAGCTCTATTTATGAAAACTTGGCTTGCCACTCCATTACACCACCTAGTAGATTTCGTACGTTTTTAAATCCTTGTTTTACCATGAAATCTTTGGCAGCAGCACTTCTACCGCCACTCTTACAGTATATAACTACCTCTTTTTCCATCCAGGCATCTAAATCATCTACAGTACCCGGAAGCGTACCTAGCGGTATAAGCCTACCCTTTAGATTAAAGTCTAAATGTTCCCAGTCCTCACGTACGTCTATGAGTAAAAAGTCCATTTTTTTCTCTATATTTTGTTTTAGTTCTTCTACTGTAATGTCAGTCATTTATTTGGAAATATTGAGGTTAGTTGTAGTGATTTAATTCTATAAGATAACGAGTTTAGATATGATTTGTTCGTAATCGTCATTCGCTCTTTTTAAGTAATAGATGCCAGGTACTATACCAAGGACATTAATCTCATCAGTGTCTGCAGTACTAAGCACTTCTAATCCGCTTAGATTATATAATTTCACACTCGCATAGCGACCCCCTAAATGGACCACGTTAGTAGCCGGATTGGGATAAACCTTCGGATGATTATCTTCAGCTGTGGGCGAATAAACAGCTGCATATAGCTCTCTTTCACTCCCAAAGTGTGGACGCATCATTAACGTACCGTCTGGCACATCATTAGACCAACCACCTATACTCTTAGCATATAAATTCGGATTTTTTTTGTTTGGATTTCTAGCGTTACCAAAATTCATATCCCAGCCTACATTGAGATTATACATCTCAGTCTGATGCCAGCCGATATAGAACTTACCTGCAGGAAGCACCAATGTAGTATCGAGGTAGTATGGCGTAAAAGTTCTCTCACCGTTAGCTATACTATAGATAGGTGTCATTTCATCTGATTCATAAACCAATACATCCTGATCTGCTCCGTCTACTCCGTTTAATGACTGCCATACTCGTAATTTAAATCTTCTACGAGACACATCATATACCGCTTGATTAAAAAATGTACCGATGGCATACAGCGTATCTTCTTTAGCTAAATCAAAGCCATACGCTATTTGACCAGCGATATTACTCGGATTGGTATTCTGATCAAAACCAAAACCACGCTCTGCACTACCATCATCATACGCATAATAGTCATGAAATATCTGGGTGGCTATAATAGTATCATTTACTCTAAATGGGTTTAAATTAATTTTACTATCCTCTCGCACGGATATGGTTCTTTTTATCTCTATAGGGTCAGTACCTGATAATCCCGTCAAAGAATATTTTGGCAGATTAAATTCAATGCTATTCTCTCCTCCAAGATTTTTTTGATTAACACTCCCGCCTGTTTGTGATAAAATGGTACTGTTAAATGTAACTTTATTGGAAGGCTGAATGTTCTTACCCACATTAAACCTATTGGAAACTCTGAAATAAACTGCGTCTTGCTCATGAATACCAGGATTTATGCTAAAATGGTCATACGGCATACTCCAGAAAGTCTTAAGCAGCGAGGCTGGCTGACCTTGAATGGCATAGTCATCATAATACGCCTCATTTACCTTCCTTTTCTCATCAAAAAACACGTAATCCACATGCCAGTGATTTGCATTACCCACCATACGGGTGAAAGTGGTAAACATAAACTGAAAACCTGCGTGTAAGAAATTAGCATCTAAAATAGGGATTACTACTTGTCTAAAGTCTTGGGAAGTACCTACTCCTCCCTTGCTCCATACTTGAAACCAAAACCCATTAGCTGCCTTAAACCATAGTCGTATGGAATCCTCTCCATTGAGATGGTACCCATTTCCATTGGGCTGATAAAAGAAACTGAACACCATAGAATCAGACAAGCTGTAGGGCGTCCCACCTTTATCTTTTAAATTTATAGGCTGACTAGTAAGACTATCACCCGCAGTGCTTAGGTCTTTATTAATAGTATTTCGATACGGATAACCAGAAGGGTCTAGTGCATCAAAAGTCGCCACATTAATAGTAGGTGGTAATATTGGAAATTGCGAGTTTACATAAACCTGATTATTCAGCCATTTAGTACTGTCTGGATAGATATTACTTTGAGCAAAATCATCAAAAAAAGGTAGACTTAGCGTATCTCTATTCCCAAACTTATTTTTTTCATTGGGCTGAAATTCATATCCTGGATTTGCTGCTAAAAAACGCTGAATAACAGCATTATTTTCCATCGGCGTAGTGACCACCTGAGCATAGCTGTAATTGACTGTAAAAATAAAAAAAAGAAGGCTAATAGTTAAGTAAAGACGCATAGATAAGAAACGTAATTTAGGGTAAAATAGTATCATGTAGCAGTAACTATTGTGCAGGATCTACTACCTCCTGACTAGTAGATGATATGCTATCAGTTAAGTAGTAATCAGCAGAAATACCAACTACTAAATCTATTTTTGAATTTCGCTCTATCAAAGTACCTGCTTTTATCACATTAGTAGTACCTGCATAGTATTGAGCTAATACCGGTTCATCATTTTTAGTCCGTACAGAGGCAGTCACTTCCTTTATAATAGTACCTACCTTCAAGTAACTTCTGAGCAATATATTTCGAGCTTGTGGTAAAGAAGTTTTTTCTGCTAAATCAGGCACCATAACCATCGGCACTATATCTGTATTGATTACTAGATATACCCGTCTGCCAGGTTTAACCATTAGCCCTGCTTTTGGATTTTGATTAATCACGGATAACTTCTTAGCTCCGTCTTTATATACGGTATCAGTCACTTCACTCTGCAATCCCATAGATTCTAGTTTGGCTATGGCTTTACTGGCAGTAAACCCCTCTAAGTTTTCTAACTTTATAAGGGAACTATCATGATTTGTATAGATATCCAAGTACCGTAATACACCTAGTAATAACCCGATAGTCACAACTCCGATAATACCTAAATGAATTCCAAATTTCTTCATTCTTACTCTGTTTTTACGCTTCGTTATATTTGAGTCGCAATATACACGCTTATTGCTTTTGTGTGAAATGAAACCCTATTTAGGAGCTAGCGTGTACTGCAATACTTAAAATCGTAGTACAACATATACACTATCAATTGATGCACATACTTTTATACGCGTTTTATATAAAAACAAAAATACTACCAATATTCTGATTACTAAAACTTTACAACCAAATATGAACAGATAAATTTAAGGTTTATTTGTCTCACTTTCAAAAGATTTTGGTTTGGTACAATGCTTGAATGTATTATCGTAGAATAAAATCATAAAAAATGAAAAAAATACTTACCATACTATTCCTTCTCTGCTCAGTATTCTGTTTTTCACAGACTGACAGTACAGCCACTTTACCTGACGTAGACCTTAAGGATATGGATGGTAATGACATCAATATCGCCAAATATGGAACCAACGGCAAAATTACGATAATCTCTTTTTGGGCTACATGGTGTAAGCCGTGTATCAAAGAACTAAAAAATGTAAACTCACTGCTAGAAGAATGGCAGGAAGACTACGATGTAGAGCTAGTAGCAGTCAGTGTAGACGATAGTAGAAACTCTGTAAAAGTAAAACCTATGGTGAATGCACTCAACTGGGGTTTTGATATACTAATGGACCCCAATGGCGACCTACAAAGAGCTATGAATGTGGCCAACCCACCAGTGACTTTCCTCATAGACCAGAAAGGAAACATAGTATATACGCACACTGGATATGTAGAAGGTGATGAGTACGAACTAGAAGATCACATCAAAGAACTTGGTAAAAGAGAAGAAAATGTGCAAGAAACAAAAGAAGTGATGGAAGAAGACATACAAAAGACTCCAGTGATTGATAAATAATCAATACATACAATGAATTAACACAGCATTCGTTTTATGACGGATGCTTTTTTTATATCTATTTAGATACCCTACAGCGATTTGGTCATTAATACCAAAATAGCTTTCAATTGCCGCATATAAATCGTTTTTCACTCGATTTCTATTCGTTAAAAAATAATACCATAGCTTATGCCTCCGCTAAAGCTATGGCGACACGCGGAAGGCTATGCAATCATTTTTCGCCTTTACAAACCTTCGATAAACTCAATTTATTTATACGACACTTAAAAACTAAATTGGTATAACTCCCTAGACTATTTAGATTCTGTATCACTCCTTTTATCATTGCTAATTCTTAATACAGTATGTTATCCTGAGTTCATTCAAAGGTGCTGCAATACAGATTAAGTCATCAAAAACCGGGAGTACTTCAGCCATTTTTTACGCAGCTATCTGCAGAACTAGCATTTTTTTATAAAAAAAATCCTACTGATACATAATCAGTAGGATTTAATTAAGTCTTTATTTCTGGATCAATGAGCGTGATTTTCGTGAGAATGATTAGGGCAAGAATGAGGATCACTCTGGCACTCTTCAGTACACATATGTGCTTGCTCATCTCCTACTACTTCAGTAGTTGAATCAGCAGCAGGCGTAGCCTCGTCTACTTCAGCTTTACAGCATTCTTTTTTGCAATCCTCTTTACAAGCTTTGTCATTGTTGCAAGCTACTGTCGTGAGACTTAGTATGAAAAGTAGGCTCAATAATTTTATTGTATTTTTCATTAATTCGCGTGTTATTTTTTAGAGTGCATTTGCTCTGATTACATACGTCATTTTCGCAATCAAGTCACAATCTTCGTCTATACCTTCATCTGTAGTGAAACTTACACGTGTTGATACTTCGCCAGAGCGAATAAACTCTACTAATTCTACGTCTTCAATATCTAAATCTATTATTGAAGCTGTTGCATCTATGTTAGACTTAGAACCCACTAAAGTTTCTGGGATACCAGTACCTGTGATGTAGAACTTTACTTCGTTCACGAAAGAAAATTTCTGGGTAGCTGGAGCTACTATAGACACCCTTAAAGTGCTTAATTTAGCAGACTCTACTTTGTCTAGCTTGTCTGCATATTGCTCCATATCCCCTGTTAAGGTAGATTGAGCAGGTGTAATAACCTCTACTGGCACTCCATTGGAATTCACAACTTCATCAGCAGGTAGCGTAAATGCTATATCAGCTTGATTGAGGTTAAAATTTATACTTAAGTTAGTCTCCTCACATGCGGAGAAATACACTACTGAAAGTAGTAAGGATATACATAAAATTTTTTTCATTAAACAAAAATATATAATTTTCTTCAAATTAAATTTATTATATTGTTAATGCTGGATTTATACATTAAATCTAAAGTGCATCATGTCACCATCTTTTACGATATACTCTTTGCCCTCTACTCTCAGTTTTCCTGCTTCTCTACACTTTGCTTCTGAGCCTAGTTCTATGTAATCATTATAAGCTATGACCTCCGCACGGATAAATCCTTTTTCAAAATCAGTGTGTATTACTCCTGCAGCTTGAGGTGCCGTAAACCCTTTTGTGATCGTCCAGGCACGCACTTCTTTTTCACCTGCGGTGAAATAAGTAGCGAAGTTCAACAATGTATATGCTGCTTTGATTATTCTATCTGCCCCACTTTCAGTAAGTCCCATATCTTCTAAAAACATATCTCTATCCTCAGCATCCATATCTATCATATCTGATTCTATCTCAGCAGAAACAAACATAACCTGAGCATTTTCATCTTTTACGGAGTCTATAAACGCTGCAGTATGATGATTACCACTTACTACGCTCGCGTCATCTACATTACACACGTAAAGTACAGGCTTAGCCGTTATTAGGTTTAGATCTTTCACTAGTTCCCATTTCGTTTCGTCCATTTCTACGGTACGTGCAGACTTGCCTTGTATCAAGGCTTCTCTGATAGTATTTGCTACGTCAGAGATAGCTTTCGACTCTTTATTCCCAGAATCCGCCAGCTTTTTCACCTTCGCTAGTTTCGCTTCTATAGCTTCTAGATCTTTAAATTGAAGCTCTATATCTATAATCTCCTTATCCCGTACTGGATCTATAGTCACATCTACGTGCGTGATATTTTCATCATCAAAACATCGCACTACGTGAAGAATTGCATTGGTATTTTTAATGTTTCCTAGAAATTGATTTCCTAGACCTTCGCCCTTACTGGCACCTTTTACCAGTCCCGCTATATCCACTATCTCAACCGTAGTAGGTATTATTTTTTGAGGATTCACTAAGTCTGAGATTCGTTCTAGTCGCTCATCTGGCACGGTGATTATCCCTATATTAGGCTCTATCGTACAGAATGGATAGTTAGCACTCTCTGCTTTTGCACTGCTTAGGCAGTTAAATAGAGTTGATTTTCCTACGTTGGGCAAGCCCACTATTCCACATTGTAATGCCATTTTTTTTCTTGATTTTTAATCGGCTGCAAGTTTAGGTATTTTTAAAATAGAATAAATCCTTTTCACGAGTGAAAATATTTTTTTTAGGCAGTAATTTTAATCCCACACAAAAACCAAGAAATGGCGCTACCAGTTTATCGTGAATTAGAAACAAGCGAGGGATGTCTTCCCTTCATATTTTCAAACTGGGAACTCTTATATATACTGGTAAAACTACCCCGACACCGCCCTTCTGTCAGTTAATTATCTTCGGAACGTATTTTGAAATATAGTAATCGAAATGTTCAATTTCTTAATCCGATTAATAGACTCCATCGTATGGCCACTGGTCATAGTGATTGCTATATGGATTGTATTTTTTCTCAATTTAAGCTTGGAGTTAAATCTTAATTACTTTGGTATGCGTCCGCAGGATTGGCGTGGTATCTACGGCATTTTCACTATGCCATTTCTTCATGGAGATTTTGATCACCTCTTTAGTAATAGTGTACCTCTCCTACTTTCGATGGGTTTTATTTTTATTTATTTCCATAAAGAAAGAGTACCAATACTCCTACTTAACCTGCTGCTAACTGGAGGTATTTTAATCGTGATAGGCGAACAAGGCAGTAATCATATAGGTGCCAGTGGACTAGTATATGCATACATATTCTTCTTGGTCACACACGCTATTATAACGTGGAATAAAGAAATGCTCGGAGCTGCATTCTTACTCATATTTTTATACGGCAGTATTATCTACGGCATATTCCCGGAGTATGGCCGAATAGTGGGTAAAAATATCTCGTGGGAAGGCCACCTTGCTGGAGCTATCTCAGGGATAGTCTTCGGATTCCTCTATCGCAATACTGGACCACAAAAAGCTCTATTTTTTGATGGAGAAGACGACGATGATGACGAAGACGATGACCCAGACGCCTACTGGAAACTCCCAGAGCAACGAGCTCAAGAGACTACGGTGCGGTATCATTACAAGGTGAAAAAGTAGTTAGTAAGACTTCTCTCTTACTAGAACAACTGATAGTTAACACCTACTCTCAAATCATAATTGATAGACGTACCTTGACTCTTTTGATATTGAACATCATTTTGGTCTAGAGCATAACGTCCATTTGTACTTAAGAAACCCGAGGCATTGATATTGAGATGTGGTGAGAACCAGTGATAATAATTGGCATTGGCACTTATGTTTGGTGAGATTTCATAGGCTTTCAGACCGTTAATAGCCGGAGTCCTATACTGGGGAAAGTCTCTCTCTATTTGTACACCAGGCCGAACATTTACTATAAGTAAGTTTCTCGTATTGGCTTGATACAGGTATTGGTAGTTCCCTCGCAAACTACTTATCCATCTCACTCTTTCGTTGTAAGTAAGCTCTAGATCCTCATCTTTTATCGGTTCGTCTTCATAGGCATCGTCATTAAAATTGATAGCGTAGTCTAGGCCTGTAGACGCAGTAAAACTATAACTGGTCTGCACATGCAGTGATTGCTGATAAGAGTACGCGTAACCTGTATTTATACTTACACTCGGATTCAATTGTTGCTCCCTCCTATATTCATATCGTGGACTAGAAAGTAAATTCTCCTCTCGATTGGTCACGTCATACCCAAAGCGATTACTTAAAGTAGCATAGTGTGTCCAGCTGCTCCCACTCGATCTGTTGGCTCTATTAGCATAAAGCCAGTTATCACTTATGGTTGCAAAATAGTCGATGGAATTCTCACCAGAAATACCATTCGCTTGCAGCACGCTATCCAGCATTTTTAGTTGAGTTTTGTAGCCTATTCTAAAATCCAAGTATCGATTATTGCGTATGAGTGTAATACCTTTTGCAATATCTTCTACTTGTTCGTTGGTATACGTTTTTCCACTCAATTTTTCTAGGTCTTTTAGTATAAACATCGATTGCACTGCATCCGTAACCTGATCTAGCCTACCTCTACCAAAACCGTACGATAGAGATGTTGCGTTAATTATCTCATAAGAATTATTTTGACTTCTTGGTTCTCCATTGCTCTCTATATATACTTTATCTCGATAGAGATTCAAATTTGAAGAAAATCGGAAGTACTTGAAACTATTTCCTGCGTATTTTCTACTTGTATTGCTATAAAAGACATCTAATCGATTATCACTCGAATTATTTCTATCCGATCCTTGATTTGATACATTTTTGGTTAGATCATAGCTAAAGTCACCACTCATTGTAGCACTAACATAGCGTTGCAAAGCATCTGTATTGGTTACCGAAAAGTAGCTTGGGCTAAAATTGAAGGAAGATGAATTACTATGACTATTGGAGAAGGTACTATCTCTAGCAAAGGTATCCTGCCTACTGTTAAATGACTGATTACCATTACTTCCCAAGTCAAAATCTAAGGACAATCCACGATATTTCTGATATCGAAAATCGTAGGTATTGAGGTCATAGTCTTGTGCATATACGTGAGTAGAGCACAGGATTAAAAAGCCGAGCGTAAAGAGTAAGTTGTTTTTCATATAGTTAATGTTTTATGTCATCACAGTTTCAATTTCTGTTCCGAAACATTCAAAGTCAAGCAGATAGGCAATCTCTTTTTCAGATTGTCCAAAATTACTACACAACAGACTAGTATTATAAGCATATACTTTAGGGTGTTTAGCCAAAGATACTTTTCATTTATCTCTCTACCTCGTCACCCTCCCATTCACATACTATTCCGTACTTTCGTGCCAGTGAGATACCTCTTCGCTTTTGTATTATCTGTTTGTTTCTTGGCCTCTAACCCATGGGGATTTTATGCTCATAAGGAGATTAACTATCTAGCATGTTTTACCCTACCTCAAGAGATGTTTGGGTTCTATAAGTCTAACATAGGCTACATCCAGGAACTAGCAGTACGAGCAGACCAGCGTAGATATGCGATAGATGCAGAAGCTCCACGTCACTACATAGATCTGGACCACTGGGAAGTAGCTGTACCTATAGACACTGTGCCCATGTATTGGGATAGTGCCGTGGCTAAGTATGGAGAAGAGAATCTTACCAAATACGGTATAGTGCCTTGGCACGTGCTTAAGGTGAAAGGATGGCTCAGCTACGCGATGAAAAACCGAGACTACGAGCAAATCATAAAGACCAGTGCAGACCTCGGCCACTATATAGCAGACGCTCACGTGCCGCTGCACACTACTGAAAACTACGACGGACAGTTCACTGGCCAAAAAGGCATCCACGGACTCTGGGAGTCTAGACTGCCAGAGATATTTGCAGAGCAGTACGACTTCTATACGGGTAAGGCTGTGTACTTAGACAATCCATCAGAGGCTATATGGAAGGCTGTGAGTGCAAGTTTTGCAGCTAAGGACAGCGTCCTAGCCATGGAGCGAGCGCTTACCGAGCAGATGCCAAACATCAAGTTCAGTTTCGAGCAGCGAGGAGCAAGCACGGTAAAAGTGTATAGCAAAGAATTTAGTGCTGCCTACCATCAAGCTCTGAATCAGATGGTGGAGCGAAGAATGAAAGCAGCTATTTCTCTCGTAGGGTGCTTTTGGTATACTGCGTGGGTAGATGCTGGGCAGCCAGACTTAGATTTTGACGAGATGCAGCGGATAGACCTCACTCCACAGATAGACTCTCTTAGGAGCCTGATGAGCGGTGAGATAAAAGGGCGTATGGAAACGCATTGATATGATTATGCTCGCTTTTTGCCAGTTTCACTGACACCGTAATACCAATAGTCTGACAAGTCGTTTGTTTTTTTTTACAACCCAAAAAGTGCACACCTATTTTTTAATATAGCACCGTGTATTTGAGTTTGAACTTATCTTTTGATCCTTGCCCTTTGTATTTGACCATTGTATTTGCTCTTTGAGTTTAAACTTATCCTTTGAATTTGTATTTGTATTTGACCTTTGAGCTTGTATTTGAGTTTGTATTTGATATTTGATAAACTCAATTTATTTATACGACACTTAAAAACTAAATTGGTATTAAAATCACCAAAAAATTATTTCACAAAAAAAGGTGAGAGTATTACTCCCACCTTCTCTATTTATTGGATGTGTCTTTCTGCCCTGAGTTCGATTATTAGGTTGAACTCTAGTTTCTAATTTTTCAGTAATCTAAGGCTAGCTTCTTGCTCTCCTATTCTTACTCTGAGCAGATAGATACCTGTATTTATAGCACTGATGTCTATGTAATCACTGGTAATGGTAGTCACCAGCACCGTCTCACCTGTGAGTGAGTGAATGCTAATGTCCATCGGTTTATTCTCCTTATTTTCTATGTACACCATATCCTGTGCAGGATTAGGATATGCACTTATCCCTAGCTGAGCAAGTATTTCTATATTACTAAACATAGGAAGTTGAATGGATTCAGACTCTTCTCCTCTGCACTCACTTATGGTAGTGACATCTAGTATAGCAGTGACTGCATCTCCTTCGCTCGCAGCATAGTCATGCACTGGCATAGGGTCATTCGGTTCTACATTACCATCGCCAAAATCCCACGCATACTTTATATATCCCGTAGTATTAGGCGTGAATGTATACTCCGTACCATCTCTAGTATACGTAAAAGTAGCATCTGCGGGGATTTCTATATTCGCATATACATTCTCCGAAGTATCTGTACATGATCCTTTAGTGACTACTACATATACACTGTCTCCTCTATGCATTACAGAAGAGTACGTATTGCTCGCACTACTCTGCATGAGAGTAGTGTTGAGATAAAATTCAAAATTCTCTATACTGTCATTGGCACTGAATGTGAGTTCATCTCCTTCACAATAAGCACCAACTTTACCTGGTTTCAGATCTATGTCAAAAACATTATCTACTACCACAGGAATATCAATAAGCTTAGGAGGACATACGAGGTTGTTAGAATCTATGATAGACAATTGATAGATTTTACTAATCTTAGGATTAAATGAGATTATAGTATCTGTGAATGCTGCCCCACCATCTAGGTTAAGAGCATAATTTTCACCAGTCAAACCATTAATTTCTATGGTCCAAAGTTCATCTTTACAAATAGAAGACGCTGCCTGTACTGTAGCTTCTAACTGTACACATGAAGTGCTAAAGCACTTCACTGTGCCTATTAGGCTATAATCGCAAAGACCAGGATCGATAGATCTCACCCATAATAGGACGGAGTCTTCTGGCTGTAACCCGCTCACCACGTGCGATGTACCGGTGGATCCAGAGGACGGAGTCACCCAAGTAGAACCTTCATTGAGGCTAATCTGATAGCCATTGTGGGCAGTAGTGCTAGTCCAACTAAAATCTATAGAACTAGGTGTGGATGCTACACAAGATACTGCTGGTGCGGCACTTCGTTCTCTGCCACTTACCACATACGAATATAAATCACTTTTACAGCCATTGCTATTCAAGACCACTAATCCATACGTAGTAGTACTATCAAAGGCTACGGACTGAGTATTTGATGCCGAAGCAGCTATCTGTATACCATCTGCATAGTAATAAAACGAATCAAAGGCGGCACTGCTAGCTTCTAAAATTACAGTAGAATTTTCACACGTGCTATCGTTAGAGTTTGCCACATTACTTGATAACGTAGCTATAGGCTTAGAAAAAGTATCAACAGTAACTATATTACTATTTCTATCACATCCGTTGGTCCCTAAACCATTGATAAAATAATCACCAGGAGTACTTACCCATAGTTCTCTGCCTGTAGCACCCGTATTCCAAGTATATGTCACTCCGCTCTCCTGAGGTACAGATAATAGCACTGAGTCACCTTGACAGATAGTACGTGCACCACCAGCTATAAATGGCCCTGGTGCTGAGATTACAGTGAGGGCCAAAGTATCAGGAGCAGATACTCCTTTTGCGTTGGTCACTGTAAGTATTGCTCTATTGTTTCCAGCGAAGTTAAATTTCGTCGATGGGTTTTGTGCAGTAGATACGCTAGGAGTTCCATTTGGGAAGCTCCAAGAGTACGAGGTAGGCGAATTAGTACCCGAACCTATCAGGTCTATAAATGCTCCTTGACATACTGTAGTATTAGCAGCTGTAGCATTCGCCACTGGTAATAGTGAACTAGGACTTAGCGTAAACTCTCTGGCTATTATGATATCACCGCCAGTACCTCCATTATTATTAGCACTATTTACTACAGTATATAGCGTAAGGTCACCCTTATTAGTGCTTGGTGCAGTCCACTCAAAACTCCACGATCTTCCGCCAGTACCACTATTTCCAGAACTTGTCTGTCTCACGTAGCTGCGTGTGCCTCCAGATATTACTGAGGATGTGATACTCGTGGCCGTAGAAGTATTAGCGAAGCCACCTGCCATCAGATTAGACCCATCTAAACACGTGAGTTGCATACCAAATTTCGACTTACCACTCTGAGTATAGGATAATGTGATGGTATACGTACTATCCGGTATATAGCCTCCTCCAGTAAAGTTATTGGTAAGGCTGACATTATTAAAATTAGTGCCTGAAGTCTGCAATGTACCTGAGTGACATCCAGTACAGTTGGACTCCCCTGGAGCATTAGTTCTGCCTCCTGCAGCTCCACCTGAATTAGTAAGAGATACCGAAGTTATAGAGACCATGGCTGCAGTAAAAACTGCTACTAGTATCCTTTTTGGCGTAAAGTATTTATTCATATCTTGATTATTAACTAGACAAAAATTACATTAAAAATGCAGAGATATGTCATGCCCAAGGCTAATGACAATCTTATGACTAGAAGTCTAGCCTTTCTTTTGATTCGCTCGCACTATTTTTTCTAAGTAATCCCACTCCTCCTGAGTGATGGCTTCCATCTGGTTAAACTGGCCTGCACCCTGCAGCCACTCTCCCCCATCTATAGTCACTACTTCACCATTCACATATGCTGAAAAATCTGACATAAGGTATGCGGCTAAGTTAGCGAGCTCCTGATGATGTCCTACTCGCTTGAGAGGCACCCTAGACTCTAGGCTAATCTTATCAGACATCTCCTTAGGAAATAGTCTATCCCACGCCCCTTTGGTAGGAAAAGGCCCAGGAGCTACTGCATTATGTCGGATACCATACTTAGCCCACTCCACGGCAAGAGAGCGAGTCATCGCAAGAACTCCAGCTTTAGCCGTAGCACTAGGCACCACATATCCGCTACCTGTAGATGCGTAAGTAGTTACTATATTAAGTACACTAGCAGGAATTTTATTTTCTATCCAGTACTTACCGCAACTGAGCGTACAGTTTTTGCTTCCTTTTAAAACGATGTCTATGATGATGTCAAAAGCTCTGTGACTTAGTCTTTCTGTAGGACTGATAAAATTACCTGCAGCATTGTTTACCAGACCATTGAGCATCCCAAAACGATCCACGATTGCTTCCAAGGCTGCATCTACTTGTCCACTCTCTCGCACATCGCACACCACTGGAAATACATTCTCTTTGGATATCTCTTCTTGAGCTTCTATCAGTTTTTCTTCTCTCCGGCCAGATATAGCCACCTTGGCTCCTAGCTCTACAAAGTACTTCACCATAGATTTACCCAGACCTGTGCCACCTCCAGTGACCCATATTACTTTACCTTCTAGAGAACCGTCTCTCAGCATTGATTGTGTGTGTATAGACATATGCTCCAAAAATAACAACTATTTACACGTACTTATCTACTAAATAGAAATTATTAAATTAACCAGCACTTCCTATTACCTAACGGAATGCTTCATTAGGTTCTCTGTGAGAGCAGATTCTGCATCTACATCAGACGTGATTCTCAAGAAACTCCCAGCTCCTCTGTCTGCGAGCGTCTCTAAAAATAGGAGAGCTTTGCTCGCATTACCAAAACCAATAGTAGAGAGCCTGACATCATACATACCTTTCTGAATCATTGCTTTTCTGTAGAGCTTATTTTCTTTAAAATTTCTAGAATTAAACACCCCGTCACTGGCTAAGATTATTTCATTATTCCCTTCTGTTATAATATTGGCTCTAGCCAACTCATAAGCCACATCCACTCCATCTACGCCATACGATTGACCCCTTGCTACTAGTGCCTGTATAACCTCTTTCAGTTCCGCTTTATTAGCTCCAGATAATGCATCTACTAGCACCTCTGCGTTAGTACCGTACGTGATGATACTCACCTTATCCTGCGGTCTTAGGACTTGAATCATCTGTAGCATGCTCTGCTTCAGAAGCGGAAGTTTATCAGGCTTTTTCATACTACTGGAGATGTCTATGAGAAAAACAATATGATTGAATACGAATTTCGCTTCGTTAAGTGCACCATCTTGATCATAATCAGCGGTATCCACCAATTCTACTGCACTAGTTTCTCTTGTCTCCTCTGACTTCTCAGACCGTGACTCCTTATCGTCTTCAGTGATATCGCGGACTAGTTCTTCAGTGACTACATTCTCAGTCTTTTTCTGATCCGTATTATTTTCAACTGGAATATCTACTGGAAGTGACTTGTCATCATTTATACTGTTTTCTGAGGTTGACTTTTCCTTCACTGTCTCTTCAGCTGTCAAAATAGTTTCAGGTATTTTTTCTGCTCTCTTTATTTCGTCAAGGTCTGAGCTCGTACTTGGGATCAACTCATCCAGTTCATTTACTTCCTCCTTTTCTTCACTTTTGTCCCAATCAAAATCCTCTTCATTTTTTTCAGCGAATATCTTTTCGGGGATAAGTTCTATGATCGTTTCTTGTGAACTTCTATTGATATACTTCTCCGTATTTAGTGGTTCGTAGTTTTCTTTATCTATATCAAATACATAAAATCCAGGTACGTCTCTTCTCAGCTGCATAGTGGATTTATTACTAAAAATAACCTCCTCGCTGGAACGTGTACTTATTGCAATTTGAAAGTTTTCTAAAGGTAAATTGGTAATAGCATCCACTACTCTTATCGTATGAATAAATTCTCTGTTTACTTGCCGATCGTTATTATCAAAGCGTGGACATGCAGTAAAGGCATCTGGATGAAAGCTGAAAATATTTCCCTTTATCTCAAATGTAATAGGACTGTTTTGTGTACTAATATATACATCTACTGATTTATTAAAACGTCCAAACTCTTCCGTATAATAGATAATGGTAAGAGTAGTGGTCTCTCCAGGAGCAAGTTTTTGCTGAGCTGCATGTACTGCTATATCTGGGCTATACCGTATAGGCAAAAATAGCTGTGTGCGTTCGCTAGTATTGGTGTACTGCACCACAAAACTGGGATTATTCCATAGCTTTACTTTACCAAAATCCATAGCTCGCTGACTTACCTGCTGACCATTAGTCTGCATCACTATAAGCGATATGATTATGCCAAGAAGCAATCTCATTGTACTACAAAACGAAAAACAACGTTTTTAATTTTCCGTTACTAAAGTTAATTTAGCAACCTCGATGCCAAAAGTACTTTTAAATGGTTTCTATTAAACAGAATCAGTGATCAATTATTACAAAATATTAGGTCTGGAGACATATGCGAGTGTATCAGTGGCTAAAAGTGCCTATAAAAAACTGATTAAAATATACCATCCTGATATAAGTGACAGTCCAGATGCGGAGGAGATGACTCGCCTACTGAATAGGGCAAAGGACCACGTGGGCACAGCACTCGCCAAGGAAAAATATGACCGTAAGTTAAAACTAGCATATCTCAGAGAGATCCAGCGTTTGTCTGGACTACGGACCACACCAACTCCCGCTGCTGTAAGACCAACCAAAACAGACCTTCAAGAGAAAATAAAAATAGCCAAACTAAACCGCAAGCGAAAAGTAAAATACAACTATGAGCGAAGTCTAAAGTTACTCCCTAACCCCTTCCGAAACATCGGCATAGTGCTGCTCATACTTTGGAGCATGCAGCTCATCTATAGCCACTACTTCTTTCACTATGGTAGCTTTGACCGTACATTGGTCATACTAGGCATCGGATTGATGTTTATAGGAATGACATTTGCCGCTAGTGAAGTGTATACGAAATATATTATCAAGTCCCTAAAAACCAACATTACATTCAATTTTGAGGTTCGGATTGGCTATACACTCATACTGGGATTTATCCTCTCTATAGCTACTATAAGTGGTCTAAATGAATACCGAGAATACTACCACCTAAAAAACAACTACGATTATGCTTTAGCCACTATAGACTATAAGGCCTCACTTTATGGATTCACTGTGGTAAAGTATGAAGTAGATGGAACGATGTATTTCAAAAGATTAGATGTGGAAACTAATCAACTTATTAAACTCAATAATAGCCGGACTGCTGTGAAATACGCTAAGATAAATCCTATTATCTGTGAGCACGTGACTCCATACCAAGGGTATTTGCTCCCTAGGGATTTGTAGAAAAAATTTTAACACTAAGATGCTTATTCTGCTAGCTTCATTTTAGCGAATGAGAGGGAGGATAAAAACACTATATCTTTAGGATAAACCTCAGATTTACCCTTCTACCGGTCAGGTAATTCGGCACACCGTATACGGTATTGGAGAAGTCTTTGATGAGTACATACGAGATGGTATTATCTACCTGCAGCAGATTAAACACCTCTATACTCGCCCACATAGAGTTGGCATTTTTTAGCCAATTGGGTCTTTTTTCTGACTTCGCGTCAAAGAGAACCTTAGAGAATCCGATATCTACTCTACGGTATGCTGGGATAGTAAAGCCCTCTTTCTCTCTGTTAACTGCATCATAAAAGAATGGCATCTTAGTACCGTAGATGAGACTCAAGTTTACCTTATACGATGGATTACTTGGCAGCTCATCTTGGAATAAGATAGAGAAATTAACTCGCTGATCTGTAGGTCTTCTGAGCCAATCACTGAGCTGCTCTTCTCCATTATCATCCGTATAGTACAGTCGCTCCTTGGTCTGCATGATGGACATATTAAACCAACTCTCTATGCCTTCTATAAACTCTCCATTTACTCTAGTATCTATCCCCGTGGCATATCCTTGTGAGCTATTTTCTGCGAGGTATCTGATCCGCACATTATCTACCACATACGGTACCATTCTGTCCTGGTGCTTGTAGTATACTTCACTCATAAACTTAAACGGGCGTCCCCACCACTTAAAATTCATATCTCCGCCAATTACGGCATGAATGGAGCGTTGTGCCTTTAAGTTCGGATTCAGCGTACCGTCTATGCCTCGCAGCTCACGGTAAAAGGGCGGCTGATAGTAGTATCCCGTAGCGAAACGCAACAACCAATCTCTACTTTGCTTTTGTGCTACGAGCTCATTAAGCGTATCTACACTGTAGTTAAACTTTTCACGCTGCATAGAGTCTCTGAGTTCTCTTCTCAGTGTATCGTTACTTCTTTTGTTAGGCTCAAAAGAGAGTTGAAGTCTCGGGCTGATGACATTCTCTTCGTTATAACTCCAGTAATTTGACCGTATTCCGTACGTCGTTCTGAAATTTGATTTTGCATTCAGTACCTGAGAATTCTGCACAAAACCATTGACTCTATAGCTTCTCAAAGCTATGTCTGCTTTCAGATACTCATCCAGTATGATATCATCCCCATCCTCTTCTCTAGCTCGTGTAGTTATGTTGTACTCGCTACTGTCATTGTACCTCCACTCTTTCAGCTTATCGGTGATGGACTCATTGGTATAGCCTAGCCCCCATTGTAGAGTAGATTTTTTATGAATAAACTTTCCGGTATGGTTAACTGCATATACTTGAGCTTGCAGATCATTGCGTGCATGGTCTATGAAGTATCCCGTACCCAATAGTGCTTTCTCATTGGCAAAATCATCTGACCCTAGGTTATTCTCTAACTCAGAGAGTCTATATGCTCCCTCCACGGTGAAGTGTTCTCGCTCAGTGGAAGTGTAGGAGGAGGTAGTCAATTTTAGGATTAAGTTTTCTTTCGCATTATAATCTAAGGATAGCCCATTCATCCAGGTAGTGTACTCCATGAGTTCCTGCCCACCAAAGGCTATAAATAGGCTCAGGGCACTATTCACATTACCAAAACTCGTCTGTCTACTCTGTGGAGCGAGCAGGTATCTGTTTTGCGAGAGTGTAGTGAGATAGGATAGGCTCAGGTCTGAGGTAATACGGTACTTCATGAGTGACTGTATATCAAAAAAACGTGGCTGGTAATCTCCTTGTACATCCAAGCTACCCAATAAGTACTGATTACTGCGAAAGCGTGCTCCCACAAGATAGCTAAATCGTTTGTTTTTACTGAGATTCTCTACGTGAAGATTAGCTCCCAGGAAACTAGCAGATACCGTAGCAGCGAAACTATCTGGCTGACGATACTTGATGTCTAGTACTGAACTTAGCTTATCTCCATACTTGGCTTGAAAACCTCCTGCAGAGAATTCTAGCGACTCTACCAGATCCCCATTGATAACACTTAGTCCCTCCTGCTGTCCGCTACGTACTAAAAATGGACGATAGATCTCTATACCATTCACATAGACTAGGTTTTCATCAAAGTTGCCACCACGTACGCTATACGCAGAACCTTGATCTCCACCTGCGGTGCTTAGTCCAAGACCTACGAATGGCAAAATCCGCTCAAAACTTCCTGCATTTGCAAAACGCTCAATATCTTTAGGCTTGATCGTAATTACGGGTATATCACGGGTATAACCGCCGCCTACCTTCACTTCTTTGAGTGAAAACGACTTGTCAAATTGAAAATTCTTGTAATAGTTTTTACCTACGGCATAGGGTCCAAGACTAGATTTTGTAAGTTCTTCTCCATTGGCTACTTGTACTACTATGTCCTTCTCTGCAGGTACTTTTAAAGTATACTTTCCTTGTACATCTGTATAGGTAAAAAAAGCTGACCCCTCTACTTTCAGGAATGCATTAGACACTGGCTGTTTATCTGCATCTATTACCTTACCAGAAAGATAAGCGATAGACTGAGCGTATGATAGCACGCTAGCACACAGGGCTATAACTATAAGGAAATATCTATTCAAAGAATAATTAACGCTCGTGGGTGACTTCTATTGCTTCAAGGCCAAAATAGTTGCGGTAGGGTCCTCACTGGCAAATACAGCACTTCCAGCTACCAAGACATTGGCTCCACATTCCAATAGCTTTTGGTAGTTTTCTACGTTTACTCCACCATCCACTTGAATGTACGGAGAATGATTTTTCATTTCACTTATATTTTTAAGCTGTTGTAGTTTGATATAGGTATTTTCTATAAAACTCTGACCACCAAAACCTGGGTTCACACTCATTACACAAATGAGATCTATATCCTGAAATACATCATTAAGTAAATGCACCGGAGTATGTGGATTGATAGCCACACCGGCCAAGCATCCTACTTCTTTGATAGCTGCTAGGGTTCTGTGAAGATGTGTACACGCCTCGTAATGCACTGTGATTACCTCTGCTCCAGCATCTGCACATGCTTGTATGTACTCATCTGGGTTTACGATCATAAGATGCACATCTAGTGGCTTAGTAGCATGCTTATTTATGGCCTGCATCACTGGGAAACCAAAACTAATGTTGGGCACAAATACGCCATCCATTATATCTATGTGAAACCAATCTGCTTCACTCTCATTTACCATCTCTATGTCTCTTTGTAGGTTGGCAAAATCTGCTGCCAATACGGACGGTGCTATCTTATGTGTCATTGTATGCTTTTAGTAAAAATTAATATCTGTGATTATCTCTTTGCCTGCAAAATTATTCACCTTTTCTATAAGTACCAACTTATGATAGCGAAGCTCATTTTTCAGTGCTGGTGAATCCAGTGTCAAATAAAGAGTCTTTTTATTGATAAAAACCTTTTTAGTCTTTTGGGATATCATGGTACCCACTACCTTTTCCCAGCTATTTATCACAGCTGTTTCCTCAAATTTGTCTCCTTGTCTATAGGAACCAAATAAGGTTTTCATAAGGTCTTTTAACGTTTTTTCTTCTTGCAAATTTATGTAAGTACTATGGTCTTGTAAGATTTTCCTATCTCTTCACAAAAGGCTTTTAGTCGCTCTTCGTTTGTATCCGTAATAAAAATCTGTCCAAAGTTATCATTTTTAATAAGCTGAGTGAGCACTCTTGCCCTTTCGTCATCTATTTTTTCAAAAATATCATCCAATAGCAAAAAGGGAAGTTTATTTTTTTCCTTACTTAAATACGCATACGCTGCTAATTTCAGTGCTATGAGTGCGGACTTGATCTGTCCTTGAGAGCCATATTTTTTCAACGCAAAATCTCCGATTTGCAAATCAACTTCATCCTTATGTATTCCACTAAAACTACGCTGTACAGCTAGATCTTTGGATTTATTCCGCTGTACGAGGTCCAGGTATGTATGGTTAGCTAACTGACTGGCATAGTGAAGTTTTACTCTCTCCTTATCTCCTGATAGCTTGAAGTACTGCTCCTCAAAAGAGGTACTAAAATCTGCTAAGAACACCTTACGTTTGGAATAAATAGCGTGTGCTAAAGGAGCTATCTGGTCATCCAAAACCTGAAGCAGTGCATGATCTACTATATCTTGCTTTAAGTGCTTATTTCTGTGTTCTAGTAACTTATTATACTTCATTAAGTCCATCAGATGCGCCCTATCTACCTGACTAAGTACTTGATTTATAAAACTCCTACGTACTTCATTAGCTCCGTACACTAGTTCTATATCTCCGGGAGCTATGACTACAGCCATATATTGTCCTATATGCTCAGTGAGTTTTTTATAAGGAACACTATTTTTTTCAATAACTTTTCTACCACCCCGTTTAAATTTCACCTTTAAGTCCACATCTTCATCATCAGATAACGTAGCTAAAATGCCTGCTTGAAGCTCGTCATTCTGTATGCATTGTACATCTGTAGCGCTAAAGTAAGACTTGCCCAAGCACAAAAAATGGATGGCATCTAATACTGTTGTTTTCCCTACACCATTCAGTCCAGCTATGGCCACCACGTCTTCATTCGTCTCTAGCCGAAAATCAGAATGGTTTTTAAAAAAAACAAGTGACAGTTTTTGTACTTTCAAGAGTATCTATTGAGCGATTAATTTTGTTATTTTTGTGGCTCCAAATATAAAATGGCAAAAGTAAAGCACACGAAACAAACTTACATTGATTGGTATAGATTAATGTTACTGATAAGAAGATTTGAGGAGAAATCTGCTCAAATGTATGGACAAAACAAGATACGTGGATTCTGTCACTTGTATATAGGTCAGGAAGCTGTAGTAGCAGGAATGGTATCTGCTAAGAAAGATGGCGACAAAACAATAACTGCTTACAGAGATCACGGACATGCACTAGCTATGGGCATCCCTGCCAATGAAGTGATGGCTGAACTATTTGGCAGAGTAGATGGCTGTAGCAAGGGGAAAGGCGGAAGTATGCACATGTTTAGTAAAGAACATAATTTCTTTGGCGGACATGGTATAGTAGGAGGCCAGATACCACTTGGTGCTGGTATAGCTCTAGCAGATCAGTATAAAGGTAATGATCACGTGACCTACTGCTATATGGGAGATGGTGCTGTAAGACAAGGTGCTCTTCACGAGACTTTTAATATGGCAATGGTATGGAATCTACCCGTGGTATTCATCTGTGAAAATAATAACTATGCTATGGGTACATCCGTAGAGCGTACTACTAACGTACTGGATATCTACAAAATAGCTAGCGGGTACGAAATGCCTGCTGAGCAAATAGATGGTATGAGCTGTGAAGCTGTGCACGATAGTATGGCTAAGGCTGCCAAACGAGCTAGAGACGGCAAAGGGCCGACATTCTTAGAACTCAAAACGTACCGATACAGAGGTCACTCTATGTCTGACCCTGCTAAGTATAGAACTAAAGATGAGTTAGCAGAATATAAAAAAGTAGATCCAATAGAAGTAGTAAAAGAAACTATTCTAAAGGAAAAATACATGACACAGAAGCAGCTAGATACTATAGAAGAAGAAGTAGAAAAAGAAATAGCGGACTCCGTAGAGTTTGCCGAAAATTCTCCATTCCCAGACGTATCAGAACTGTATACAGATGTCTACGAGACAGAATATCCATTCATAGTGGAATAAAAGTTTAATTTCGCAACCTTTTATCAGAAGATGAGCACAGAAGAACAAACAGTAGAAAACAAAGGCATAGAGTCACTCAGCCAGTTTCTTGAAAACAATAGACAAAATGTAATGATCGCCGGTATCGCACTCATAGTAGTGGCAGCCGGTATCTATTATTACAGTAATTTTTACCAACCTGCCCTAGAGACAGAAGCTGGAGACAGTTTTTTTATGGCAGAGCGTTATTATGGTCAGGACTCCTTAAACCAAGCACTAAATGGTGATGGCATGAACCTAGGTATGATAGCCATAGCAGATGAGTACAGCGGAACAAAGGCTGGCAATCAAGCTGCTTACTACGCGGGTAGAATCCTATTAGATCAAGGGAAATTCCAAGAAGCACTAGACTACCTAGGTGATGTATCTATGGATGATGAGATAATGTCTGCACAAGTAATCACACTAAAAGGCGACTGTAACTCTGAGCTAGAGCAATACGAAGATGCTGGTGACCTGTATATGAAGGCTGCTAACTCTCGTACGAATGAACTCACTGCTCCATACGCACTACTCAAAGCTGGAATGGCTTATGAAGAAGCTGGTGAGCCTGACGATGCTGTAAGTGCATACGAAAAACTATTTGCGGACTACCCTGAGTCACAATACGCTGAGAAAATAGAGGTACGTATAGCAAAAGCGAGAGCTACTAAAAACGCCAAGTAAACATGGCTGACTACGCTAGTCAAACCTTTCTAAACGAAAAAATTAAGCTTCCGCATACTAACTTTAAAGTAGGTGTGGTCACAGCTCTGTGGAATACAGAAATAACTAGTAAACTAAAGACAGGTGCTCTAAGCACACTAGTTGATGCTGGTATACCTATCGAGAATATAAAACTCTGGGATGTCCCAGGGTCTTATGAGCTTATCTACGGTGCTAATAAACTGGCTATAGATGGATATGATGCGGTCATCTGCTTGGGAGTAGTGATACAGGGAGAGACTCGTCACTTTGATTTTATCTGTGATGCGGTGGCCAATGGTATAGCTAATGTCACTATCAAACACAATATTCCTGTGGCTGACTACAGACACCCAAGAGCAAGCCCTAGAACGCTCTGGCGGTACACACGGTCACAAAGGGGAAGAAGCTGCGTGGACCGTACTTAAATTGCTAGAGAAAAGTTAACAAAACGTAATACTAAAAAAGGTGATGCATTAGTATTGCCTTTTTTTGTGTAGAGAAATCATTTACTTATCAGTCTTAACCGCCTCATACCTCCTATTTCATAGTGTACTTAGCAAGCGGGCAAAACTCAGAATTTGCTAGCTTTGTGGACTATAAGCTTTATGCAACATATTCAATTGCAGCGTGGTCTTAAGAAAATGAAGAGTATTTCTTTCTTACTTGTACTGCTTTTCACAGCAACATTTAGTTTTGCACAGATTCCTGAGACCAATCCTGATTTTTTAAGAACTAAGAATTGGTACTTTGGAGACAGCATCGGGTTGAAATTTATTCTTTCTGACACCTTAGTCTCAATTCCTAATCTACGTGGATGGACATACGAAGGAACTTCTATAATCAATGACCAGTTTGGAAATCTTAAATACTATAGCAATGGCTTTAACCTTTACGATTCTTCGAATAAATTAATTACAGACAAATTAAAATAGAGAATGGTAAAGCAAATTTCGGTTTCAAGTATTTATGCCAACTTTTAGAAATACACGATATTGACACGATTGCTTTTTTTAATTCTTTGACTAGTATTCGCAATTGAGTATATTTGCTATATGCGGTGGTCATATTTTGCGATAATATTCTTATTTTTTATCAATACTCGTGGTCAAACTAATCTTGGCAGAAAAAGTATAAACAAATGGCAATTTGGTAATAATATTAAGATTACATTTGATAATAACCAAACTACCGTAGATACTGGATTTCTATTATCAGGTGAGAGTTTTACATCTGTTTCTTTAAATGATAATTTAATATTTAGTGACGGCTTATGGCTATATGACAGTCTAGGAAACAAAATAAATAGCAATAAGATGAATGGTGACCCCTCTTCTAATTCAGGTTGCATTATGATGGCATATGATACTTTTTTATATGTGATTACAGCAAAAGATTGGGCATCTCAAATAGGTGTTCATCAATACAAGTACACCTTTAATGAATCATTAGGTATTATTTCCTTTTCTAATAAGAAGATTTCAAATCAAAGTGGTGAGTCATTAGCACACGTAAACCACCAAAACCTAAAGAGTCAATGGTTTACTTTTCATCTTTTTAATGATAGTTTATTTTATACCTTTTTATCTACAAAAAAAAGCATAGTATCTTGCCCCATTATAAATACTGGCATAAATGACATTAGTAGAGACAATTCAAAATCACAAGGAGGGATTGAGTTTTCGTGTAGAGGCTCATTACTTTCATATTGTGTATTATCTAAGAATCCATTTATTGGTGACGGTATCATTGAATTATATAATTTCAATAATGAAAACGGATCTCTAACACCTAAATTCTCCTTTGATAATCTACAACTTCCTTATGATGTAGAATTCTCTAAGGATGAAAGCAAGATTTACGGAATAGAAACAAGAAGACATTTGATTGAATTTGATCTTTCTTTATTGAACCTTGATTCTATTCAATTCTATAGAAAAATTCTACACACTAATTCTTCCTCCCAAAATGGTATGTTAAATTTATCGCCAAATGGAGATATTTTTTTTAATCGACCAGACTCAAGTTTTATATCCGTAATTAAAAACGAGAATATACTTTTAAATAATCCGTCTTTGAGTCTAAATGAAGTGCCACTTAACAGTAAAAGACTATCATTTGGCCTCCCCAACTTCAACTCCTCCTACTTCTACACACCGAGTATAGACTTTGCATACACAGAAGACTGCTGGGAGCATACCTATAGTTTTGAGGGGAGAGATACCTTTGATGCAGATGGGTATAAGTGGCTTTTTAGAGACGTTAGAAATGAGACGTTAGACACTAGACAGGGTAAAAATGTAATGTACACCTTTCCGCAAGCCGACAGCCTTGAAAACAAATATGAAGTAAGCCACATAGCCTATAATGCAAACCGAGCAGATACGGTGACTAAGACATTGACCATCCGTCCTAAATGGAAGAATGATGTA